>Ga0114958_10001096_pt1 | contig 21793 bp, 24 predicted proteins | sample C_130208_EF_Meta_FD_89577 | JGI IMG/M metagenome (GOLD analysis project Ga0114958, IMG submission 89577) | Freshwater microbial communities from Lake Croche, Canada to study carbon cycling - C_130208_EF_MetaG | ecosystem: Environmental > Aquatic > Freshwater > Lake | place: Lake Croche, Canada...
AATACTGAGAAAGTTCTTGAGCTATATTTCTTTCACAATGAACACGAATGTATGCTTCATTGACTTTTTCTAATCTAATATCAGTCATTAAATCCCTTGAATGAATCTTTCCCAGGAAATAAAGTCACGCAGTTGATATGTCCTGCTATTAAGTTCTTTAAGAATACTTTGACAGGCATCCACAATCTCATCATGGATCATCTTTGAAGCTATCAATCTATTCAAATCTTCATCGCTATCAAAGTAGGTGTTGATTTCAGATTTCAATACAAAAGGAAATGGTTCCCACCCATGTTGTTTAAGGGTGTCATCATCTAGTTTACCTGTGTAGTATTCCCATTTGATTCGTTTAATTTTACTATATTTGAATTCAGCTTCTTTTGCCAGCAAGCGGTGCCGAGAAAGTATATTCAAATATTTACTGTGTAGTTGTGGAATGTTTGTGAGTTCTTTGCCAGGTTCTGTTCTATCAATAACAGAATCTTTTGCCCACATTTCTAATAATTCTTCAAGTTTATTCATACCAAAGCCTCCTTATAGGAGTATACATTAATTACAAAGGATTGTCAAGCAGACTAAAACAGTTTTACCACATCATAAAATTCATACCGAAATGTGGCATCGGCAGTAATGATTGTATCTGGTGATTCATTAGTGGAGATTACAAAAGTGGAAAGTGTAACGGGGAAAGCATTCTTAAATTTGAATGAGTATATTGGATTGTTTGAAGAAGATAATAAGGTTAATGTAGCATCAGAGAATTGTGGGAATGAATCTTTCTGTGAATTCACATAGTTGTTTAATTTATCAAGTTGTTGGTATTCTTTGAAATCCGTTGGGAAAGTCATAGCACGAATCCAATCATGTATCTCAAGCCATGCTTTTAATTCTTCATCAACAATAAAAGTCACATTCAATATATCATAAATTGCTTTTTCGCCAGGAGAATAGATGTCAACAAATGGAGTAGACCTAATAATCTCAGACATTGAAATGCCAGGCACACTTACAGTTTGGCAAAAATATTGAATATTAGGTACTCGTCCAAAATTTAACTGAAACTTATTTGGATGAAGAAAGTTTGGATTAGCTGGATTTCTATTGATTGCTGTCATTTAATATATTCTCTTAGGTCCATCATTTTCTCTCGTTCAATTAAAGTAATGATATCCGATGTTAAATCAATTTCTTTTTTAATGAAAAACATTTTAATTCTAAGTTCTTCTAATTGCTTATTATAGAAGTCAAGTTCTATCTTTTTACGAGCCCTAAGGTCAACTAAATCGTTTATTAGTATGATATTACTCATAGTGGTATTTAGTATACCTTACAACACAACCATCCTTTTATTCTAGATTTGAACATATTACCTTGGTCCAAATTATTTTCTCTACAAAATTTGGTTAAATTGGTTACTTCAAAAGATATACCTAATGGATTAGTTAAAATGTATTTTTTTTGGCGAATTTCTGCAAGTCTTTGTTTTTGATATTCTGTATTTTTTTTACCAATCAATCCAGCAGAAATTTTATCTTTATGTTCTTGAGTTAAAATTTTACCTTTTTTAGCATCACTCATTTTCTTTTTAGATTCTTCACTATATTTGAATGTTTTTTGGTAATCACTAAGCTTTTTTCCAAACCCTTCTGGTTTCTTTTTTCCTTTTCGAGCCTTAGCAAGTTGTTTCATTATTTCGTCTTTTCCTATTTGACCAGATAAACCTAACCAAGCTAAACGGTCTTGATGGCGTCCATATATTTGATAAAGAATTTTATGAGCCTCTGCGTGTTCTTCTACTGTTAATTCAACAAGGTTGTTTGATTCATTTGTTCCACCAATATGGCGTGGTATAATGTGGTGTTTGTGTTTAAGCATATTATTAATTATAATTTATGAATATTATGTATATTTATATAAAAAAGAAGGGAACCAAAGTTCCCTTCCTTAATTTTTGTCCATCTTAGTGTGGACTTATTAAATCAAAATCACATTATATTTGCAATTTTTATAGCACGATAGTAAAAATTGCTATTTGGTACAACGCCACCAAGACCTTGTGTAGTGCCTTGTGCAAACGGATTTGCAACGAGACCGTAACGAGTCTTGAAACCAATTTTTGGTTGGAATGTACCTGTGTCAACTGCACGAACCATTTGTAATGGAACGTATGGGCAGTAGAACAAGCCAGCGTCATAGGCGTTTGTGCCTTTGTAACCAACAACTGCAAACTCACTTGTAGATGAAGTTGGGAAGTATGGGTCAATATAAACCTTGATACGACCAAACATTGTACCAGCGAATGTGCTGCCAGTATCGTCAACTGTTAAGTTTACTTGTGATTGTAAAGCAGAGTTATAATCTAACAAGCCAGCCATTGCAAATGCAGAAGCAACATCAGACGAGCAGATTAAAACATTACCTTTGCCTCTACGAGTAGTTTTGGCAATTGCGTTAGCTTCACGCTCTAATTGGAATGCTAAACCTTTAATTTTCTCAACCATCCAACGACCGTTTGAATCGGTGTCAAGGTCAAAAGTACCAACAGTAGTTGTACCAACCTGAGCGCCTACTTTAGCAGTAGAATAGATTGTGCGAATAACTTCACGGTTAATTTCAGCAAGAATTTCGCTGGAAAGAATGTTAGCTAATTCTGTTTCAGCGTCAAGACCATGAACAGCTTTTAAGTCTTGTGCTAATTCAAGAGAGTATTCAGCTTTCAAAGCACGTGTGCGAGCTGTAACTGTAACTTTCTCAATAGAGAATGCCATTTCTTGGAATGTATTAGCAGCATTACCATCACCAAAAGCTTCGCCACGACCTGTAGTCGTTGAACTAGCTAAAGAAGCGTGAACTGAGTTAGCGAATACGTTACCTGTTGTGTTTGTATTAGATTGCAAAGCCAAAGACATATCTGTACCAGAAGCTGTACCAGAGAATGTGGTATTTGCTTCGTTGTAGAAAGCTTCTGTGCCTAATTGATTTGCATACTTGGTACGCATAGCAAAAATCAAACCTGTTGGGCCTGTCATTGGTTGAACACCAGCGATGTCATAAGCAATTAAGTTTGGTAAGCTACGGCGAACTAAACTGATAAGGATTGGATCAAAACCGGCTACAGGACCTGCAGCAGCGGCACCGCCACCAAAACCACCGGTGTCAGTAAAGTTTGTTGAGCTGGTTTCGTGAAGAATTTGACCAGACTTAACCATTTCGTTAGCCTGATTCTCAAGAATTACAGCTGTTACAGCACGTTTGTATGGGTCTGTAATCTTGGCCATATCTGGATGATCCAGAACGCCAGCCCATTTAGTTTGTAATTGTTCGGACAAATACATAGAGTTATCTCCTATTGGATATTAAAATTTGTTTGTTTTAGTTATTGCTTTAGCAACTGCAGCAACGAGTGGGTCAGCAGGAACTGCCGCCTTTTCGGAACCATCAGTTACTTCTTCGTGCAGCTGATTCACATTGGCTTTGATAACACCAGATGGAAAATAGTTCTCACGGATTGTTTCAAGTTTCTCTTTGTATTCGTCCTCTGTGGAGAATTCAACACTCTCTGCGAGTGATTTGATTTTTTCAACTTGTGTAACAATGAGACCTTCTGTAACTTCACGAGTAATTTCATTTTTGCGGGATTCAACTAATGCTTTAGCATAGCTAACACCACGCTCAATTTCTTCATTAAGTTTGCTTTCAAGTTCTTCAACTTTACCAGCAAGTTCCTCAACGAGGTCAACTTTTTCAGCAGGAACATCAATGTAATGTTCTGCAAATAGATTACGCAAGCCAGCAATAAAGTCTTCCGTAATTTCTGCACGGAGTCCTGTTTCAATAGCAATTTGATTTTCTTCCATCCATTGCTCAACAATGTAAGAAAGGTAGTCATCAACTTTGGTTGTTAAATCTTCTTTGATAGATTCAACAGCTTCTTCAAGCATACCAGCGTAATGTATTTCAATTTCTTCTTCAATTTGTGCTACACGGTCTTCGACACGAGCTTCAAAAATTGTAGAAACTTTAGATTTGAATTCTTCAGAAATGGTAGAATCGTCTGCAAAAAGAGCGTCAACATCCTCTTTCATCTTTTCTTTCATCTTCATTTTTTTCATCATTGCTTTGTCTTCGGCTTCATCATCGTGCATTTCAGCAATAACTTCTTCTTCTTGCTCTTGCTCATCTTCTTCTTGGTTCATTTTTAATTGAGTGTCAGGAGAAGCAGCTGATGGTTTTGTAGTTGGCGCCGTAGCTGATTTAGCAGCTTTGGTAGCGTCAATTTTAGCGCTATCGTCTGTTGACTTATAGGTGTTATACTTTGGTCCACCTAAGTCAACGATTTCAGCGTCTAAGTGTTGTGAAGGCATAGCAGGTGCGGCACTCTTGCTTCCTGCAAGAATTTCTGCTGCTGCCTCGAATAGTTTATTTGATGCCATTAGGAATCTCCTTATGATTTTCTATTTATAAAATTAAAGTTTTCGGATGAAATTTTCAAACAGGTTTAACGCAACCTGCTCTATATCTTTGCGTGATGCTTGTCTAATCTGTCTTTTTGCTGAATCTATGTCGGCCTCTACGAAACGACCTTCAACAAATAACCATTCTTTGTTTTCCATGATACCATTAACAAATGCACCTGGAGCAGATGGATCTGCTACAATGTCAGCTGCTGTGGCCAATCGGAAATCATCTTGTACCAGGTTGTATCCTTCTCTTGTCTGAGTAAGGGAACCCATGCCTCTGGAAGATACACCAAGGTTAACGCCAGAATCAATAAAACTCTTTACGATTTGGCCATATGGTGTTTCTAAAATCATCGCTTTACCAATAAAAGCTTGGCCATCATCTTCTAGCGAAACAATCTTATGTGATACTCTTTCTAGATTAATAGCTGGTGTATCAGGATGACCCAACTCACCTAAAGCACGATTGGTTTTAATGAATTCTTCATTGTAACGGCCAACTTCTTTAGATAATATTTCTTTACCATATAGTCGGTTGTTCTTATTTGGTTTGTCATACACTAAAAATGGGCCTGTAATATACAAGCTTTTTTTACCATTCTCATTAGCTTCAGTAATATACTTAACTTCTTCAATGGTTTCTGTAATTAGTTTCATACTGTTTGTCCTGTGTATGGGTCAACATTATATGTTGCAGTTTTGGAAACTTCCATAACAAGTGATCCGCCGGTATTAACAGTAATGACAATACTTTGATTACTGTTATTAGCCAAAGAATAACCAAAATCATCAAAACGCATTTCGCCAGCATTATGCAACATTAAAATTGGAATACTATTGCGAGTAATTTGAATGTTACCGTTTGTTGACCATGTAACACGCTTAATACTTGCATTAGATATTGTTTCCGTATTAGGGCTGGCTCTTAAATCTACTAGAGCAATAGTTGCAGTACCAACATCCGCAACACGAATGATTGATGGTCCTTTTACTGAGTTTATGATTTCTGATTGAAATGCCATTTTATTTTATTCCCATGGATGTGCGGCGTCTGATAGACATTTTTCTTTTAAGTAATGTTCTACGCAACTTGGATCTTCCTTTTGTCTTCCAGTACCTTTTTAATTTTCTTGCTTTCTGTATTCTTGTAATTGCAGGTATACGAACAACACGATTACCTGAAACCTTATATCCTTTAATTGCAGACTTTCTTCTATTCTTCTGAACAATAATTCTGCCTTGCTTATTTCTGCGAATACGCCGGCGAATCTTTTTAATTCGCCCCATCTTAATGATGTTATTTGACGCTTCGTCTAATTCTTCTTCCACCTCAACATATGTATTACGGCCTACGATACCTTTTTCTTCTTGCAGGTACTCAGCTGCAACTTCATCAAGGCGATTAAATATAAAATCTTTGGCCTCAATTAATTTATTCTTTGCAATAAGCTCAACAAAGCTCACTTCATGTGCTTCCAAGAAAAGTCTGCAGCCTTCTGTAAATGGCCACTTGACCTTGCTACCATATCTGCAAACTTCTTTTTATTAACATCATTCAAACTCTTATGCACGGTTAATATTGCATGAGCTGTTTGTGCATCAACCTTGCTAGCACTACTATCTTTATGATTAACTGTACCATGCTGGTGTGTATCTTTAATTTTTTGTAGTTGACCAATAGCATCAACTGCTTCTTCTAATTCAACTTCTTCAGCCTGAATTACTGGATCCATGGTTGTATCATATGGCACCGCAAATACTTTATTTAATCTGTCGTTACGGTATAGTGCAACTTTTGTTCCATCAGGATACAAACGAATTGCTCTACGCTTTAATACCAATACAAAAGGTGGATCATGTGCTTCAGTTAATTCAATCACTTCTTCTTTCTGCATTTTTTCAACTTCAGCATATTCTGGTTCACCAAGTAACTCATCACCAATTTTACGGCGGTGTGCTCTTACTTTACGACCATCTTTACTAAGCTTAAAATCTGAACTAACAACCACACCTTCTTCTAAATCTTCACGAACTGCTTTACGAGTTTGTGTAAATATTTGTTTATTGTTGCTTACTAAATCAACCATTTTATTAAAAAGGTTTTGAATAATTGCTTTATCTGCTGTATTAAAATTAGGCCTTTCATCTTGCATTTTATCCAATATCTTATGGATGCGTTGCATTTGAGCTTTATTGGCCAATCCAGCACGAACTAAAATATCAAACTTAGAGTAGTCTGATTTTTCTTCTTCAACTAGAACGGTCTTAAAGTCTTGTAACGATTTCATTCAGCTTCTGGTTCTTCTTGTGGTTCTTGCTGGCTACCAAATAATGTAGCTGCTAATTCTTGTTTACGAGCATCTAAATTCTCAAACGCTTTAGCCGATATCATATTTGATAAAGTGTCTTTTGCATCAGCTGCCTGGCCAGCGGCTAACTGGTCAATAAAATTTTGTGTTGTCATATTATTCTCCATCATCTATTTAGTTTTATTAAATACATATTTATTTACCGAATCATCCAACTGAGGAGTTAGCGACTCCTGGCTGCTGCTTTCCTGAGTGTTATCTTCGGGAGCGAATTCTGTTGCACCTGCTTGCCCTTGAGCTGCGGCGCTTTCTTGGCCATTTCCAAGAACGGGTTGACTGCTTTCTTTTTCAATTTCTGCCTCCATGGTTTCTATTTCTTCTTCGGTCATCTGAAGAACATTTTTACGAACCCAATTGGTTGAATAGTATTTACCAATAAAAGGGTCCATAATACTAGCTGTATTAATACGCTCACGCAATATTTCTGCATCACGCATTTCTGTGAAATTATTATCTTTCTTAAACTGATAATAAATTGATTCTTTGAATTCTTCCCATTCTTCAACGGTACAAATACCCTTGAGTGATAGTTGAATACGCAAAGCTTCATCAAAAATACGAGAAAACTTATTACGCAAACGAGCAATAAATTTAGAAAACTTAACCTCATCTCTAGTAACTTCAGTTGTTCTACCAACACCCATCATACCTGATGTTTGTGGATCTAACCTAGAAATTGGAACATTCAAAGACTGTAACAGTTTCTTTTGAAAATATTTAACATCTTCTAACTCACCAAGATTTTGGCCTGGTGGAAGTGTAGTAATTTCTGTACCTTTACCACCTTCACGGCGAGGTAACCAGAAATCTTCCAGCATAGAAAGATGTTTACGCTCATCACGAATCTCACCTGTATTAGCATCGTAAACTAACTTGTTACGATACTGTACCATGATTGATTTCATATATTGTTCGGCTTTACCTTTTGGTAAATTACCCACATCAATATAAAATATGCGGCGCTCTGGTGCTCTTGATAAGCGGTAAATAACAATAGCATCTTCAATCATTCTTAACTGATTGAGAGCTTTAATAGCTTTATGTAAAAATGAAATTACAAAGGTATTCTTTGCATCCATTAATCCTGAATTAACATTAATAACTGATTCAGGTGCAATTCGTAAACCTTGATTTGCGGATGCAGTAAATGTTTGTGTTGTCGTGCCACGGTCGTTATACACATAGTATTCGGCCATTGCTTTAATAATTTGAGCACCGGTTTTTACATCTCGGTCTTTTGATATTTCACGCACTTTACGAATCTTGCGTGGATCAATATATCGTAATTCTTGAATTCCTTCTTTTGGATTCTTATCGTTTACCACAACATGGTAATAGATACGACCATCAATATACCAGCGCTTAAATAAATCATCAGCTAAATTAGAAAAGTTTAACATTTTTTGAATGTTATTAAATTCTTCAATAATCTTTTTCTTAACTGATTCTGGTTGTTTAAGGTTATTCAAATTAATATCACAGACTGTGCCATCAACAGCATGAGTGATTGCTTCATTCACAATCTCATCAATTGCCATATCACATTCTGGATGGTTGGACATTTCACGATACCTTGTGATAAGTTCCATCTCATTACGAACTGAACCCTCTAGGTCAACATATGTACCATAGTGAGCATTTTGTGTAATTGTAACCGCACCATCATCAATGGTTTCAGTTGGTAATGCAAAAGAAGCTTGCTCAGGTTTCTCAACCTGAACAATGTCTTTTTTCCCGAGCGTAAACCCAAAAAGTTGAATTGCCATATTATATCATCCTAAAAAGTAAAGAAGGACCGAAGTCCTTCTTCTTATACCACGCCAGTATCTACTGATTCCCACCATTGGTAGGATAGTGTTACTGTAAATTCTTCAATTGTATCATTTGAACCCCAATCAACATCAATTGGAGCTACATCTGTTGGGAACACACCTAAGAACTTATATTTCTTCAATGTATTACCTTGTTTACCATATTGTGTAACTTCTGAATCAACTGTATAACTTCCTGGTGAATTAGCCAATGGATTACGGACATTAAGACTATGACTATTGATACCATTCAACCAACGCTCAAAGGCGTTGCGAACAATGAAATCTTCATCATTAAGGACAGTAATTGTCCAATCTTGAAATGTGCGATTACCAGCAAACTTTAATTCACGACCAAAGTATTGAACAGGAACTACACCAACTGTTGTGCCAGGTAACTGAGCTGTTTTGCACAAGAAAGTTAATTTCTGTTGTGCATCGCCTGGATTAGAAAACCCAGGAAACGGCATACTCACCTCAAATAGATTTGGGCGGGCACCGTCTCCAGTCATCTGAGAGCGGAATTGATTTACATTAAAAGCCATTTTTTTCTCCTATCTCTCTATTTATTAGAACCGGCCAACAATTTCTTCAAACGAAACACCTGTGCGAACTGCCACAAAGTTAAGCTGAATAAAGTTGACTGAACGAGCTGGTTTGATGTAGATATCGCCTACAAAACGATTGCCATCTATTACTTCTGGAGTGTTGTTAGAATTATCACACACTACTTTGAAGTCAGTAATACCACGGCGACCTTGAACATCACGCAGGTACGGTTCTACTAAGTTTACAAATTGTGCTCTTGTGAATTGGTCATTAAACTCAAACATTGTTGAACGAGCTGCACGAGCAATAGACTTCTCTAACACAATAAACAACCGGCGAACATTGATGCGGTCAAATACTGATGGACGATTTAACATAGTCTTGTCGCCAAACAGGATTGTGCCTTCACCTTGGAATGTTACAACAGGATTAATACCTTGAACATATAGGTTATCACGCTCTGCTTTAGTTGGATTGTATGCTAACTTAATAACATTTTTAATGATACCACGATTTAAGCCACCTGGTGAATACCATGGATCACGCTCTAAATCGGTACGAGCACAAACGCCAGCAATATCACCATTTAATGGAACCCAACGATATACATCACTATATTTGTCGTATTGATATTTGTAACCTGAATCTAATACTGAATATGAAGAACTTGTTAAACCTGCACGGAAAGCAAGAATACTTGTAGCTTCAGCGCCTGCATTATTAACAACAGATGTTTTAGTTGGTGATAAAAATACCAACACATCTTTGCGTGATTCAGCAGTAGAAATTAAACTTGCTGCAACTGTTGCATTTCCTGGTCCTGAAAGGAGTAAAGAAACATCAACAACATCAGGATTAGCAAACTGACCATACGCAGTAATAATTTCAGAGTTGCCAATCGTACCATCTGTACCAGCACTTAACGAAGCGCTGAATGGTGAATTGATAGCATTGAAAGTTATACCTGATGCGGCAGTTCCCCAATTTGTGGCGCCAGGCTGTAAACCTAACCACCAAACATATTTTGACATTGTATTAATAGCTGTTTTGTAGTAGTTTGACGAACCATCATTATTGATTGCATCAAAAGCTTTGGAAACAAATGCATATTTTTCAACAACTGTATTTGCACTTCCAGTAAATTTGCCATCTTCATCAACAACAACAATGTGCAGTTCATCATTTGAACCATTTCTGTCTGATACATATGATGATGTGCCTGGGGCAACACCAAACTGGTCAGCATATTCCCATTTACGCAACACAGCAGTACCAACAGTAACGGTACCAACAGCAGTTGCAGTAACAATTGCAGAGGCGTTAACAGAATTAACACGAACATATGTTGTACCGCCGTCAACAGAGATTAAATCTCCTGTAACAACATTAGCAGCAGCATTAGCTACGCCATTAACATTGATTACTAAACTGCCAGATGTAACAGCATTAGCTCTTAATGAGTCGGTGACTGTTAAGTTAGATGAAAATGCTTGTGCAGATGAGCACATAGAAATGCGTAATGAATTACCTAAAACACCAGGACAACGGGCCGCAAAAGGACCAAAAGATGTGTTTGATGCGGTTTCATGGTTAGATGAATAATCAGTTTGATTTTCAATTAAAACGCCAGTAGCGTTAGCTGTAGCATTGAGTGTTGATGTTGTGTTTGCGGCACGAACAACTTTTAGATTATTGGAATACGATAGAAAGTTTGCAGCTGAGAACCAGTATTCATAATTTGTGCTGTCGGGCTTACCAAAACGACTGGCAAGGCGAACCTCATCAGACACGGTAACCACTTCATTTACTGGACCCCAATTGAAATTTCCTGCAATACCACCAATTGAGGTGGCAACGGAAGGAACAATTGTAGTCAGGTCAATTTCTGATACATTTACTCCTGGTGATAGCTGGAATGCCATGGATTTCTCCTTAGTTTACGGGTCAATTTTTCTTTATACACTATTTAGTTTTTTATAGAGTTGAGGGTAAATAGCCTGGTGGTATGATTGGATTCTCTTTTTCTTCTCTCCAAACATCGCCATCTTCAACAATATATTCTTCTTCAGTTCCATTAAACATAAAACCAAAAGGAACTACATCTTCCTCAATTTGTTTTATTCTTTCTTGATACATTGCTTCACGAATATTAATATCACACATTTCACGAAAATATGGATTAGTTGTTAGCCAGCTAAACAATACTAGAGGCATCACTAAGTCATCATGGTAACCATCATCAGCGGCATAACTATCTCTTACTTGAATAAATGTTGATATCTCCGAGATGGTGTCAGCATCCGTAATTAACAGTTTCTTTTCTTCCATTAAAGCTTTGAATGTAAAGCATCCAATTCTTTTAACTCTCTTATCAGTATTTACACCCAACTGAGTTTTGCCAGCACCAAAGCCACCAGAAACAACTTGACCTCTCTTAGTATCTCGGTTGACATACACCATATTATCATACTCTAATTCGTTATGCATAATATGTGCCACTTGTTCGCTGGAATTAACTTCAACCATGACATAGGCATTATTATAGTCCCTAGCTACCTTATGTATAATACTTGGGTAGAGCATTGGCGCAATCGTGTTATCTCTAAACTTACCCACAAGTTTATAGGGTATTTCGGTAATATCAACAATGACGAAAGCAGAATAGTCACCGCCAACTCCTTTAGCCGTATCGGCAACTATCACATAACTGTGAGGTTTGTTTACTAGCTTTTCGTCATCGTCCCTTATACTTTTAATTGGATACTCATACAAGTCTAATCCGTCTTTGGAGTAGACTGTCGGACAGGTGGACATATACTCAATCGTATCTGAGTTAATCAAGGTAAGAGAAGAACCTAGAAACTTACATAAGATTTCTTGGTTATACTTCAAGTCACCTAGCTGGCGTTTTTGTTCTAATGCCCAAGCTTCATCTCTGCCGGGAATCCGACTATACGGGATAAACAAAGGAACAAAATCATTATTCTTATTTACAGCATCATTCCAAAACTTCCAAAAATGATTATATCCCAATGGAGTTGAGGTGATTAAAATCTTTGTGGTTTGACCAGCAGAAATAACTGGATAAACCGCAGTAAAGAACTGTTCAGCGATTGTATTTGGAATGATGGCAGCTTCGTCAATATACAATAAATTTACAGACTTACCACGAATACCTGCTGCCGTTGTTGCGGCTGTAAAAACAATAGAACCATTTTCTAGTTCCACATCGCCTTTATTCCATGTTTTAATGCCTTGTTGCATCCACGGTGGAAGATACTCAAACATTAGTTGATATCGGGACATAATTTCCCGTGCCGTAGAAGCTTTGTTTGCTAAAATTGCAACAGTCTTACTATCTTGAAATATAGTATACCAAAGAATATAAGCAGCAGATACGGAGGTTTTACCTTGCTGGCGTCCTTCCATAATAATAACTTTACGGTTATTATGAATCGTTTCTACTTTTTCTTTCTGACAATCATATAGTTTGAACGGCTGAATACCGTGGTCTAGTGTTACAATATAACAATAGTTGTCAATAAAATAAGTTGGATTCTCAACACATTTTGCAATCTCTAATACTTGTTCTTCAGTATAAGAAAAATCTATACCTATTTTTTTTAGAGTTGAATTTCCATTATATCCATTATTAGTCATTATATATTATTTTATAATACTACGAAGCATCCAAGCCTTTTTCTGGTGAGCGCCTAATAGGTCTTGCAAAAAGTTAGATATTGCTGGCTCATCTGCTTGATTAGCTGCAACAATACCAGCACGAAGATGAATAATGAATCGGTCATTATCTGCTTTTAATTCGGACATCATGGCAAGTGCTGAAGGTACAACATCAACAGCTTCAGTAATGTCAGCTAATTCAAGGAATCTTTCCATTGAGCCTGGTGTATATGAATCTAAGTAACGAATATGTTCTGCAATAAGATCCGTTTGAGCAAATACTTCATTATAAAAACCATTTAAGAAATCATGGTATTGTGGAAAGTTTGAACCTTCAATATTCCAATGATAGTTGTGGCTCTTTAAGTATAACGCAAAGTTAGTACCTAAAATCACTTTAAGTTGTTGAATTAATTGTTCCATAGTAATCTATTTATTCTCTCTAATTTGTTTCAATAATTCTGCGGTTGACCCAACAAATACTGCTCTCTCAACATTAATAGAGTTGGTAATTTCTTGTGGTCTTAAACTTTGTTTTTGTTTTTGAATTTCTAATAAGTCTTTATTCAAATCAGACAAAGTTTTAATAAAGTTAGCAGCAACTTCATATGCTCGTGGATGCTCTGATTCTTGTGCAACCAGCAATAGATTATCAATCGCTACACCACCTTTGTCTAATAAACCTTTAATATTTTTACGAGCTAATGCTGCATCTGATTCTACCTCATCAGCCACCAATTCTGTGTTTGATTTGTTTACGATTGCTGGCAATACTTCAACTTGCTGAATGGGCTCAATATCAAAGATTTCAGATAAGTTATCGTTTATTTTGCTCATACTAATGTGTTTGGCCACTCTGTAAAGGTTTCTTCAAATCCATAGGCAGATGAATTAGAGTTAGCAGTTGCTGGCAAAGGTGTTGTTATAATACTAAAGGCCTTAACTGGTTTATTATCAATCGTGGAGATTATATATGCAGCATTAGAATATACACCAACAACCTTATCATTGGCCGATAGAGCCTTATTTAAGTCACCAACAACCAATATGCCACTTGATGTGTTACTAAAGTATATAACCTTACCTTTAATTCCTTTTACATCAACTATAATATCTTCACCTGTTGTATATACTCCATAACCAGTTGCAAAATTAACATTAACTCTTTGAGCATCTAAATTTCGTGTGTCAGTATAAACATTAGTATTAGCTTGCAGAATAACTTTACCTGTTTTAACTGGAGGCCAAATGTAAGCCTTGGCTGTAAATGTAAGGTTCCAAATAATAAGGCGAGTATTCATAAAATCACCTTCATAATCTACCTCAGGAGATACAGAGTTTAATATGATTGGCATATCATATTTCTGTTCCATCTCACTAATGAAATCAACTGTAACTGTAAAATCTGGTGTAAAGAATGGTAATATCTGTTCTAAAATTTGTGTGCCATCTTCCGTATTTCTTACATAGATGGATAAACTAAAATCAAAATTGTATGGTATAGGCGCATATTGAGTATTAAATTTAGTGTGTGTGTTGCTGGCAAAGTTTTGTAGAGTGCTTTGTTGCTTACGGCTAGTATCGTAACTCATGCCATTCAAATCAAAACTCATACGAGGCACAGTTGTTGCGATTGATTTGGTAAGATTTGGATCAGCAATAATACGAGTTAAATATTTCTCTTTAGCACCATATGATAATGGCACCTTGGTTGTTTCAAATGTAGTTGAACCATCCTTGCTATAACGAGTTAGCTGGATATCATCAAACATTGTGCCAAACGCAACAACTATTTTGCGAATGGTTCGGTTATAAAAATGTTCATTTCCAAGCATTATGAAGGCTCACCAAAAGGATTGTGTTCTGTAAAATCTAGTATAGCAGCGCCTTCAGTTTCAATTCTGTAATTATCAATCACATCTTCAAATGCATTGTTCATATTAAAGGTGTCAGATGTTGTATTGACTATCCAGTTAGCACCACTTGTATTACCTTTTAATGCAGTATTATTTACAAATGATCCTATCACACGAATCACATTAACTTTTGAACCAGTAACATAGTTATGGACTGTAGCTTTGGCTGTTGCAGTAGCTAATGATGCGCCTTGGTATACAATTTCATTAACCGCAAATGCACCACTACCGCCGGCCGTTAATGTTAATTGTGTTCTTGCATAGGAATCAAAAATCTGTCCATCAATTTCTGCATTACCTGTATTGACTGTTTCATTAGAGAATACCCATTGTTTCATTTTTAATGCGTAAACATAAACATTACCACCACGACCACGGCCTAATGTATAAAACATGGCCTGATTGTTTTCATGCTCAACGAAGGTAATCTCAAAGAAGTTTTGAAACAATGGAATATAAATTAAATCGCCTTCAAATGGACGATGCTGGCCAACACTAAAAGAAAATCTTTGGCGAGAAACTAAAAGAGTTACTTCATCTTTAATTTCAAGACCAAATTTGGAAATAAAATCACCTTCACCTTCCATGCCGGTAAAGTCTTCCAAATACATTTCAATTTGTGTAGCAGAGGTATATTGCTTAACAGGATCTTCACCATACAAATAATCTACTTGATCCTCAGATGTCCTTGGCATATAATACACATCCATGGAATAAATCTTTAGAGCTTCTATAACGAGGTCCTCAATAAGAAGCTGCTCGCTGGTAATTTGATTTACTGGATAGGGATTAAAATATAAGTTTTGTGCCATTCATGTTTACCCCATCATTATTTCTGATGGTAACACATTCATATTAAACATATCTTCTTCCATTTTATCAATTTCGGCTTGAGCTTCTGTCATAATACGAACACCATCTAGTGTAACTCCGCCAGGCATTTGAATACCAGAAAACTTGCTAAGATTATTTCCCCATTGGAGTTTAATTAAAGCAGTTGCATACTTTTTCAAAAATCTATCATTCCAAACATCTGAATAACCAGATGAAGTTATTGCAACATTAGCAGCACTAGTTGTTAATGGGCCACGAACTTCAATGCTGGTTGGTGAACTGATACGAGCAATTTGCCATGTATCAACACCATTCAAAGTAATGAAATCGTTTTCAAGTAGTTGCTGGTCAAATGTTGTGCCATATCCTGTTACTGTATTAACACCAGATGTATAGGTAGCTGTGCCTGTTAGTGTAATAGTTGCTGGATTTAATGTGCGATAACATTCAACAATAACATAATCGCCAGGATAAACATCTCTAGCCCAATCAATGTCAAGAAATACTTTATTCTGTTTACGATTGAATCTGAATTGTGGAGTACCAGAGAACAAAAGGTTTAAGGTACGAATATGTTGCATAGTAATTTCATATGACACATAGCTTACTGATGTAAAGTCATAGAGGTCATGCAAGCGTAATTGGTAACGCAGGTCAAACATATTGATTGATGCATTAGATTGGTCAAATGGCATTACACCAGTTACAAAAATAACGGCATCTGGACAATAGATCCAGCGGCGGTTAATATCTTCCGCTGTAATCATATGCTTCATGTAAATCTTTTCGGTGCCATCAAAATGGTAATCTTGATAGAACGACAATGCTTCATCTATCCTATCATCTACTTGGTCATCATCCACATTTATTTCAATTACGGGAAAACCAAGTTTTCTTTTACAGTAGGTTACAAGTTCAGCACGGGTTGTTGGGTTTGCCATTATTTTATCCTAAAGCGATTGCAAAGGCTAATGCGTTTGGTTCAGTAGCTGCCGTATTAGCAGCTGCAAAGGCTGCATTAGCATAAGCGCCAGCAGATGTAATTGTATTAGCAGTAGTAAATGCACCATTGGCATAAATTGCTGCTGAGTTAGCAATAGCACTATGACCATTCGCTAAACTAAAGGCCGAGTTAGCATATGAACTAGCGGATGTGATTGTATTAGCGGTAGCAAAAGCCGAGTTAGCGTAAGAACCCGATGTTACTGCTTTGGCATCAGCAGTAGCAGCTGAAGTGGTTGCACTATTGGCTACACCAAAAGCTGTATTGGCATAAGCACCAGCAGATGTAGCATTAGTAGTTGCTGTGTTTGCAGTACCAAAAGCCGAGTTAGCGTAAGAACCCGATGTTACTGCCTTGGCATCGGCTGTAGCAGCATTGGTGACAGCAGTATTAGAATTAGTGAACGCACCGTTAGCATAAACGCCAGCAGATGTAGCTGTTGAACTAGCAGTATTAGCAACTGCAAAAGCACCATTAGCATATGTTTCACCAGATTCAGCACCAATATAGAACGATGTATTGCCATTATTTGCTGACCATTTGCCAGCGGATTCAACCCATATGAATTGTGAATTAGGTTGACGACCACGAGAGATTTCAATACCTGCGTTTTCGCTTGGTTGCGATGGTGCCAGCAAATCAGCATTGAGTGTGATAATGTTATCACCAAGATTTACTGTTGTTGTGTTAGCATAAGTTGTTTGGCCACTAACAGTTAAGTTGGCGGTGATAATAACATCACCAATAATTGTACCACCAGTATTTGCATTAAGAGAATTGTTTGCTCTTGTAAATGCAGCATTAGCCAATACAAAAGCACTATTTGCATATGAACTAGCAGAAGTAATCGTGTTAGCAACACCAAATGCTGAGTTAGCATATGATCCAGCAGTAACCGCTTTAGCATCAGCAGTAGCGGCATTTGTTGTACCAGTATTTGCTTGAGTAAAAGCACCGTTAGCATAACTGCCTGCACTTACCGCCTTACTATCGGCTGTAGCAGCATTAGTCGTAGCGGTATTTGCTTGTGTAAAAGCACCATTAGCATAAGTGCCAGCTGATGTAGCATTAGTTGATGTTGTGTTAGCAAGACTAAACGCAGCATTAGCATATCCTGATGCTGATGTTACTGTATTAGCGGTAGCAAAAGCGGAGTTAGCATAGGCACCAGCGGATGTACCAGTTGAACTAGCAGTATTGGCAGCTGTAAAAGCACCGTTAGCATATGTTGCTGCGGAGTTAGCAATAGCGCTATGGCCATTGGCTAAACTAAAGGCCGAGTTAGCATAGGTGCCAGCAGTTGATGTAGTATTGGCCGTAGCAAAAGCTGCATTAGCATATGATTGAGCAGAGTTTGCCGTTGCATATGCACTATTGGCATATGATCCTGCAGCATTACTTGAAGTTTCTCTTGCTAAAGCAAAACCACCTGCCGTTGATCCATCATGGACAACAATAGTATTTTTTGTGGTATCAATGGTAATCTCAGCGGTAGCACCTGTAAATGTGCTAGTCTGTGCGGTATTACCTCGTCTTAATTGAACTTGTGTTGACATAGTGGTCTATTTATAGTGTTCCATAATCGAGCGAATAGTATATAGGATCATTAACAAATCCATAATCTACTGTTAAACCTTGCAGGCCTGGAGTGCCAGCAAATGTAATTGTATTTGTGATTGCATTTGCATAGACTACCGAACCATTTTCTCCAACAAAATTGACTCGAGCATTCGCTGTAGTTGCATTAGCATATGTATTATTGTTTGCGGTATAGATGATACCAAAACCAAAATCACTTGGTCCTGCTGGACCCGTTGCACCTGTGCTACCTTGAGGGCCTTGAGGACCTTGAGGGCCTTGAGGACCTGCGGTACCAGTATTTGCTTTAGCAAATGCCGCATTAGCATATACTGAAGCACTATTAGCAACAGCAAATCCAGAGTTGGCATATGAACTAGCTGATGTTACTGTGTTAGCAGTAGCAAATGCAGCATTAGCATACGTGCCAGCGGAAGTGTCGGATCCACCTGAACCTGCATTGGCAGTATATTGTTTTGAACCATCTGAGAATTGGACATAACCGCCACTATTTGCAACAAATACATTTGAATATATTACATTTGCGCCAGCAATTGTGCCACCAACTCCTGAACCTGTTGTGATAGTATTAACAGTTAAGTTAGCTGTTGTCGCAATTAAAGTGTTTGTTATTGTAAGGTTAGAAACGGACAGGTTTGTTGTGATTGTAACATTACCTGTAATTGTACCGCCGTTATTAGCATCTAATGAATTATTGGCACGAATAAATGCGGCCGTAATACTGTTATTTTGTGTTGTATCGGTAGCAGTAGCGGCATTGGCTGCTAAGAAAGCTGCGTTTGCTTGATTGAATCCTAAACCAGCAAAAGTATAAATGTTAATGCCATCAGCACTAAAGATGTTGGCACGAACTGTACCATTGACAGTTAATTGTCCAGTAGTTTTATTGAATGTAAGTTTTTCAGAACCACCAATTACACCAGCATCATTAAATTGAATTTCAGTATCAAGGCCAGAAGGACCTGGATATGGATTAAAAGCAGTTACAACACCAGCGGGAGTGGAATAGAAAAACTTTCCATCACGACTGTTAATGGAAATCTCACCATTAGCCAGCGCTGATGGAACATTGCTGGCAACAGTTGAGTGTTTAAGTTGTATTGTTGTATTAGCCATTAGAATGAACTGCCGTCATCAACCTTTATTTTTAGTGGGGTATTAGGGACAGAATCAATCGGCTTTATTTCTTCGCTTTTAACAGTAAATTTTTTTACAACTTTTGGTGCTGGCTCTGGTGGAATAAGTTTTTCTAATTCTACTATACGAGAGTTTAATTGCTCAAGTTCAGTATTCTTAGCTAAAACTTCTTTATCCTTTACCTCTAATGCACCTCTACATGATGCCAGCTCACGCATGGTATCATTTAGAGCAGATTGAATTCTAGTCTTTTCTTGGACTATTGCATCGTTATCATCTGCTCGTGTTTTATACTGTTCAGCTGCACCAACTTGTTCTAAAACACTTTGGTATTTAGCTGTAACATCATCTAATTTTGCCTGTAATTCTGCTTTACTATTTGCTTCTTTTTCAAACAATTTAATTCTTGCTTGAAACATGAAGTTCTGCTTAAGGATTGCATCTAAGTTCTCAAGCAGAACCTCCTGGTACGCATTTGAAAATTCCACACTCATAATAATTCCTTTTCACGATAATAATTTAGAAAGTTCCACCTTGTAAATGACTGAATGTTGGAACACCAGAAGCATTAATTGTTAAAACATGGCCTTCGGTAGAAGATGATGCGGTTGTAAACGCAGAAGTACCAGCACCTAATAAAACACCACTTGATGTAAATGTGCCAGCGCCTGTACCGCCTCTTGCAACACTTAATGTACCAGATGTAATTGCAGAAGCAGCAATTGCAATCGCAGTTGAGTTAGCAGAACTGATACGACCATTTGCTTCAATACGGAAAGCAGCAACAGCACTAGCAGAACCATAGTCAGCAGCAGTTGTTGATATAGTTGTGTAATCAGTATTAGCAACAAAAGCGGCACCGTTTGCAACTAAGAAAGATGCATTAGCGTGAGCAAATGCGGCAGTAATACTGTTATTTTGTGTAAGATTTACGCCAGCAGTGTTGTTTGCAGTTGTAAATGCTGAGTTAGCATATGATCCAGCATTTACTGCTTTAGCATCGGCGGTAGCAGCACTAGTTGTAGCAGAGTTAGCAACACCAAAAGCTGTATTGGCATAAGCACCAGCACTTACTGCCTTAGCATCAGCAGTAGCAGCCGAAGTGGTTGCGCTATTTGCAACACTAAACGCTGAGTTAGCATATGAACCAGCAGATGTGCCGGTTGAACTAGCAGTATTAGCAGCTGCAAAGGCACCATTAGCATACACACCATCCGATTCTGCACCAACATAGAATGATGTATTACCATTGCTAACAGACCATTTTTCATCAGTTTCAATCCATAAGAACGAAGAATTTGGTTTTGCACCACGTTCAATTTCAAATCCAGCATTTTCAGTTGGAATAGAACTTTGTCCTAAATCTGCATTAAGTGTGATGATGTTATCGCCAAGATTAACAGTAGTTGTATTGGCATAAGTTACTTGACCACTAACAGTTAAGTTAGCAGTAATATTTACATCACCTGAGATTGTACCACCAGCAGAAGCAAACTTGGTATTTGCAGCAGTAAAGGCACCGTTAGCATATGATCCAGCATTTACTGCTTTAGCGTCAGCTGTAGCAGCCGAAGTAGTTGCGCTATTTGCAACACCAAAAGCTGAGTTAGCATACGATCCAGCATTTACTGCTTTAGCATCGGCTGTAGCAGCATTGGTGACAGCAGTATTGGAATTAGTAAACGCACCGTTAGCATAGGTGCCAGCACTTACTGCTTTAGAATCGGCAGTCGCAGCATTAGTAACAGCTGTATTAGAATTACCAAAAGCTGAGTTAGCATATGCTGAAGCACTATTGGCAACTGCAAACGCAGCATTAGCATAAAAACCACTTGCACCGCCAGCACTTGTATTAGCTGCATAGAAGGCTGAATTAGCATACGATGCTGCAGAATTGGCCTGGTCATACGCAGAATTACCACGATTAAAAATTGTTTGTTGTTGGTCAAGGTAGAATTTACCACCAACAGCGACTACACCTGTACCATCAGGAGAGCCAATGAAAAAGGTATTACTTGAATAGGAGTATGCTGGCTCTGCAACATTTAATGTTGTTGGAGCTGCATTTACTAGACCATACTTTAGTTGAATTGTTGTATTTGCCATGATTTTCCTCTAATGGGGGCTTATTAATTTCGTTATTGTCTATTTATGTTTTGTGGTATTTAGAAAGTACCACCTTGAATTGTTTTTAATCCTATTTCACCAATATATCTGTAACCTGGAATATAAACTACTTTAGAAGCTGTTAGTGCGGCTGGAATTGTACCGCCAATGAAGTTTAATACACCTGATTGATAATCAAAAAACCACTCACCAACACCACCAATACCAGAATCGAACATTTGTGTTCCTGTTGATACTGGATTGCCTACACCTGAACTATCAGAATAGATTGCCACAAAGTATGTTGAACCAAACTCTGGTGGAATCC
>Ga0114958_10001097_pt1 | contig 21776 bp, 18 predicted proteins | sample C_130208_EF_Meta_FD_89577 | JGI IMG/M metagenome (GOLD analysis project Ga0114958, IMG submission 89577) | Freshwater microbial communities from Lake Croche, Canada to study carbon cycling - C_130208_EF_MetaG | ecosystem: Environmental > Aquatic > Freshwater > Lake | place: Lake Croche, Canada...
AAACTTCATATCTGAAAGTTCTCGAAAATTCTTCACCCGCCAATATGCAATGTTTTTATATTGGAATTTTTGAAAAAAAAACATTAATCGGAGTAGCATTAGCGCAATATCTTGATTTGAATAAACTTGCCTCTTTTGGCGATAGAGACAAATGTCTTAAAACTTATATTAGAAATTTTATTTTTAAAAACTTTGCTTCTCATGTTTTATTTTTAGGAAATAACATGATGACAGGACAAAATGGATATGCATTTAATGTAACTATTGATTTTGAAAGTTTAAGTGGAATACTGGTGGAATGTGCTTATGAAATTACAAAGCACTTCCAAAAACAAAACATCACTATTCATATTGTTTCATTCAAAGATTTTTATCAGGATTGTGCGGATGAATTATCAAAATTTGAATTTGGTTCTATGTATAAATTTAATACACAGCCAAACATGATTTTTGAACTTTATGATAGTTGGAAAACTACTGAAGATTATATCGCCGCGTTATCAAAAAAATACCGAGACCAATACAAACGTGCTCATAAAAAAACTGAAGGAATAACAACCAGAGAATTATCATTGGAAGAACTCGTTTTATATGAACCTAGAATTAATGAGTTATATCATCATGTTGCAAAAAATGCACCATTCAACACATTCTTCTTGGCTGAAAATCATTTTTCGACTTTCAAAAAACAATGTGGGAGTAATTTCATACTTTTTGGCTACTTTCTAAATGAAAAATTAGTGGGTTTCCACTCATTACTTTTGAATGGAAGTGTTTTAGAAACCTACTTTTTGGGCTATGATGAACACATTCAAAAAGAAAAAATGTTGTATTTGAATATGTTATATAACATGACCAAGTTTGGTATTGAAAATAAATTCAAAAAAATAATTTTTGGGAGAACTGCCCTGGAAATAAAAAGTTCTATTGGCGCTGAACCAATTTTAATGACAGGATTTATTTATCATACTAATAAATGGATAAACAAAATTGTACCTAAAATATTTCCAAAATTAGAGCCCACTTTGATTTGGCGACAACGACATCCTTTTAAATAAATTAAAGAGTATCTATTTCGCCTTGAACTTCTTCCCAATCTTCAAGTAGCTTATCTAATTCTTGTTTTTTCTTATTGTAAGCCATAAAAAAATTAGCATTTTCGATGTGTTTGTCATAATTAGAAGCTAATTCTCTATCATCGTTTTGAATATCAATTTCCAATTGCTTTATTTGGCTTTCTATTTTACTTAATCGGTTTTGCAACGATTTGCTTTTCTTTTGGTCTTCGTAAGAAAGATTTTTTGTATTTGATTTAACTTCAACTGTCACATCTTTCTTTTCAATTTCACGCATGTTGGATGCATTTCGTTGTTCTAGAAAGAAATTGATATCGCCTAAATATTCTTTGATTTTTTGATCTTTAAATTCATAAACAATGTTAGACATGCCTTGAAGAAAATCTCTATCGTGAGAAACTAACAATAACGTTCCTTCGTATTTCTGCAAAGCAGCTTTCAATACATTTTTCGATTTTATATCCAAGTGATTCGTTGGCTCATCCATCAACAAAACATTGATAGGTTGCAATAGTAGTTTGCATAATGCTAAACGATTTCTTTCACCTCCGGAAAGCACCTTAACTTTCTTCTCTACATCATCACCTCGAAAAAGGAACGAACCAAGCATATCTCGAACTCTGGAACGATTACCATCAGTAGCAGCATTAGTCATAGTTTCTAGCAGCGTAATTTCTCCATCCAAATATTCGGCTTGGTTTTGGGCAAAATAACCTAACTGCACATTATGCCCTAGTTTAATAGACCCTTGATATTTAAACTCGTTTACAATGGCTTTTACAAAAGTAGATTTTCCTTGTCCATTCTGACCTACAAAAGCAATCTTACTGCCGCGTTCTACTAAAAGTGAAATATCTTTTAAAATAGTTTTATCACCATATGCTTTAGTTACATCCTCCGCCTCTATAACGACTCTTCCTGGTGTTTGAGAAACAGGAAAAGAAATATTCATTACCGAGTTGTCATCCTCGTCTACTTCTATGCGTTCTACTTTATCTAATTTTTTAATTAATGATTGCGCCATCGATGCTTTAGAAGCTTTTGCTCTAAATTTTTCGATTAACTTTTCTGTCTCTTCAATTTTCTTTGCCTGATTTTTTTGAGTAGCCAATTGTTTCTCACGAATTTCTTCGCGCAACACTAAATATTGTGAATAAGGTTTATTAAAATCATAGGCTTTTCCCAATGAAATTTCAATAGTTCTGTTGGTCACATTATCCAAAAACATTTTATCATGCGATACAATCACCACTACGCCAGGAAAATTTCTCAGGAAACCTTCTAGCCAAATGATACTTTCTATATCCAAGTGATTGGTTGGCTCATCTAGCAAAAGAATATCATTGGACTGTAATAATAATTTGGCCAACTCAATACGCATTCTCCATCCACCCGAAAAAGTATCCGTTTGGTTCTCAAAATCTTCTCTTTTAAAACCTAAACCTAAAAGAATTTTCTCTGTATCACCCACATAGTTATAACCGCCAAGTAATTCAAAACGATGTGTGTTGTCTGATAAATCTTCTATGATTTGGGCATACTCCTCACTTTCATAATCTGTTCTAGTAACTAGTAGATGATTAATTTGTTCTAATTTTTTTTCTACAACTTTTATATCCGTAAAAGCTTCATACGCTTCTTCAAGTACCGTTCTGCCTTGTTCAAAATCAATATCTTGTCGAAGGAAACCCATTCTAACCTCTTTCTCTGTAGCAATTTGACCGCTATCAGGTTTAAAATCTCCAGCTAAAATCTTCAGCATTGTCGATTTTCCTGCACCATTTTTTCCTACTAGTCCAACTCTATCTCCAGCACCAAGACGAAAGGTTACCTCTTCAAAAAGATATGTACCACCAAACGAAACCGACAAATTGTGTATATTTAACATAATGTTTTGTTACAAAAGTTACATGTAAAAGAATTCTATAAAGTACCTTTGCCTTACTTACGTCATAGGACCGAAAGGAACAAAAGCTAAAATTTTTGCAAATGTTAAAAAAAGGATCCAAACTAAATAGTATTTTAACAGGAAGTTGTCCACGATGCCAAGAAGAAAGTATGTATGTGGATCAAAATCCATATAATTTGAAAAATATTTACAAAATGCATGAAAAATGCACACACTGTGGATTGTACTATAAAATTGAACCTTCCTTTTTTTATGGTGCCATGTATGTCAGTTATGGATTAACAGTGGCCATTGGAGTAGCAGCTTTTATTATTTCAAAAGTATTTATTGGATTGAGTTTATTGCAATCTTTTGTCGCTATTATTTTAGCACTTATAGCTTTTATGCCTATTACTGCAAGATTAGCCCGAAATATTTACATCAACATTTTTGTTCATTTTGATAAAGATTCGGTTAAGAAATAGTATATCTCTTAATATCAATAGTCTTATCCAAAGGTTTACCCTCTTCTATAAAATGATATAAATCAATTGCCATAGCAGGTGCAAGCATAACACCCCGAGTGCCTAGACCATTGAGAATATGAAGGTTTTTATGTAAAGGATGAGTACCAAGAAGCGGCCGTCTATCTTTAACCGTAGGGCGAACTCCTGCAAAATGCTCAATAATTTCAAAGTCGCAAGTTAAAATTTCTCGCAATCTATCTATAAGTTCTTGCTTTCCTTCTTCTGTAGTTGTATTCGTTTTATCGGCCCAATTATATGTAGCACCTACTTTAAAAAAGTTATTACCTAATGGAAGGATAAAAACACTTGTGTTCACAATTACATCAATATCCAATTCAGGAGCTTTAATGATGAATAATTCACCTTTAGTACCATCTAGTGGTAAATGATTAAAAAACGGATTAGCATGCATGCCAAAGCCTTCAGCAAAGACAATGTGTTTAGCCTTTATATTTTGATAGGTGATATTGTCATTAAAAATCTGCATTTGAGTATAATCGAAAGTACTATCTGCGAACAAATTCATTTCATGTAAATACGCTTGATATTTTTCAAGTAAAACAACCGTATCTACAAAACCTGTATGAAGCACTTCACCATAACCAAAAGGAGAATCAATGGATGAATATTTCTTTTGAATAATAGTGGTGGAAAGAAAAGGAGCCAAATTAGGTTTATCAGAAGCAATAAACCAATTGTTTTGTTCCTCCACAGAAAAGAACTTTCTATAAATGGGTAACTTAAAATCTACTTGTAAATTAAGTTTGTCTTCTATTTTTTTATAAAAATCATCTACAATTTCAAGTTGTTGTGCAGCATTCCAAACTTCACTAAAACGTTTTAAAATAACGGGATTATACAAACCGCCTGCTATTCTTGTAGAGTTTTGAGAATGATTGTCAAAAATCACAAATGATTTTTTATTTTGCAAAAGTGTCTCTGCAAAGGCAATACCTGCTAAACCCGAACCAACAATAATATAATCTAGCATAAGCATAAACTAAAAAACTCTCAACATAAAGATGAGAGTTTTATTTTGTATTAAGAAATATTTCTTAGTAATTCCACATATCAGACTCAAAACTACGAATCTTATCTTTTACTCTTTCGGATTCCATAAGTTGATTCTGAGCATTATCTTTCATGTATTGTTCTATGGTTCTGTCACCATATACATTTTCTTCTTTGTAAATTTCACCATTAAATCGGCGTGAATTTAACAAATGGTCGAAAGTAATAGGCATCGCAGAATTCTTATCATTAAAAGATTTAGCTTCGTGAAGAATATTTCTAACTGAAGGAAAATAAACCCAAAATAAATCTATAACATCAGCGTTGTCATTACCCGCATCTCTAGCTTCAGGAGTTACTGGACATAAAGCCAATAATCTATATTTTAATTCCCCTTGACGCTTATCAAAATACCAAAATCCTTTTATTTTGTAACCAGAAATATTACTAGCATCCAATTCTTTTTTATTGATAAATTGTGGATCCAATACTTTTTTACCTGATTTGTAATCATCAAAATAGTTGTTTATTTCATCCTTACCTGCATCAGTAGTATCAATGTAAGTAAAAGATGATTCCATGTCCTTAAATGTTTTTTTAGTATTGAAATAATCATCATTATATACTTCTGTTATTTTACCGTTCTTGATGTTTTTAACTAAAACGTCAAACAAAGATCTTCTTTCTTTACCAACAAAAGCGGTATCAACAGGAAAATATAAAGGAAAATTAATTCTTTCATCAACATCAATAAACTCCCAAACTGTTTTACCCATCAAGACATCTCTATCATGAACATAACCATAAGGTAATGGTTTATCATTATCTGAAATTAATTGTGCGGGTGTTTTTTTACCAATCTCATCTGGAGTTTTGGCATTTAACAAATTTGATTGAGCAAAGGAGTTAAAACTCACTGCTACTGCAAAGACTACTGACAAAAGATTTTTAATTTTCATAATTTATAATAAAGTTATTTAAGTAGGATCATCTCAACTTAAATTATTATTGAATTTCATAAATAACTGGTGCTGCATCTTTTGGAACAATTCCAGAAACTCCAACAATTTTAGTTTTTATATCAAAAATAGATATCTGGTCTCCTTTTGAGGCTCTTGCTAAAACAGCTTTACATTTAGCATCTACTTTATTACCACTAACAATAACAGCAGCTTGACCAGGAACCTTAAAACTAAAACGTGTTACCTCATATTTCAAATCGTAAACGAAATCTTGAAGATCTGCTGTAACAGTAGAAACTTCTAAACGTGATTTTGCACCTTTCTGAACTCCAACAACACCACCGATAGCTCCTGCTGGGGCTGGGATATTTTTAATTCTAAATACTTTTTTATCAGAAACTGTTTTGCCGTCTGCCATTTTACCCGTTGCAGTGACTATAACTTCGGTACCAGAACCTGGTACTAAATTATATTTTCCTTTTCCAAGTGGAGAAAGTCCAGGAGCAGAAGCAGTAACGTCATTTTCAGGAATTCCTGCAAATGAAATAGTCATTGGGTTTGGTAAACCTCTATAAACAACATTCATTTTATCAGCAGATATATTAGCTGAATTAGGACGAGGAACTACAACATATTTACCTTCAAATTTTAAAGGCACTGGTTTTCCATCTTCCATGAATGAAAAAGTACCATTGATGGTTTTTTCGCCAACACCACCAGCCGTCATAGATATAACTGCTTGACCGTTTTCAATTTTACCTGGACCAGAGAAACTAGTTGGCACTGTGTTAGAATCGTATTTACCCAATACTACTCTACCTTTAACTGTTTCGCCTTCAAAGAAAACGTTTTTATCTAAAATTACCATTGCTTGGAAATTCTTTAAAGATGCCGCTTGAGCAATAGTATTACCAATTAATGCATTATAAATATCTTGCTCGGTAGCTTGAACATCATTTTGCATACTTGTTATTTTTGCAATAGATGCTATAGCAGGAAATCCTTCAAAGTGGTATGACAAATATTTTTTTGAAACACCTTCTTTGTCTTTAACATTTCCTAAATTAAATTTTTCATTGATTTTATTAACGATAATCTGATATTTAACATCATTACCAAAAACAGCTATAACTTCTTTTTTGTATTTTTCAATTTTATTAATAATATCTTGACCCTTTGCAGAGTATCCATCTCCTTTAAACCACATTTCGTCAATGTAATGTCCTTTATCCATTGCCTCATATGGTAATTTTCCGTTTTCTTCTCTATCAAATTCTTTAGAAACATCAGTTTTTAAATTACCTAAATAATCATACAACTGTTTTGAAATTTCTTTAACTTGATTTGCTTTATCCAAAGGACCTTTAAAACGTGTTGGATCATCCTCCGCTTTTTGTTCAAGAGTTCCTAAGAGACTGGTATTATACTCTTCAGAGAATTTATTTACTCCTTCAAATTTTTCATTCATTAATCCAAAAGCCGTTAATACTTCTTTGGACATATTTAATGCCAACATCGCGATGAATACCAAATACATAAGGTTAATCATCTTCTGTCTAGGGGTTAGTTTTCCTCCTGCCATTTTTTCTAATTAGTTATTGTTTTGTTAATAAAAATATAGTTCAAAAACTAATTATCCTTTATTGTTCATTGCAGAAAGCATTCCACCATATACATTATTCAATGTAGATAAGTTTGATGTTAAAGACTGCATTTGATCTTTTAATTTTAAGTTGTTTTCAGCAACTTCATCGTTGATTTTAGCGTTTCTTTCAGCACTTTGTAATTGAACTTGGTACAAACCATTTAAAGTTTCTAATTGAGTTGCTGCTTTCGCCATTTCTTCAGCATATTTCTTTTGACCAGCGATTGAATCTACGGTTGGCGACAATGCTTTTGCAGCACCTTCAAAGTTTTTAATACTATTTCCTAAGCTTTCCATTAATTGACCATCAATTTTAGCTTCTTTCAACATGGCATCTAATTTTTGAGATAATATACCTTGAGCATCTTTAGCATCTTCTTTTTTACCTTTTTCTTTTGCTTCTCCTCCAGCTAATTCTGGATAAACCAATGACCAGTCTAACTCTTTATCTACAGGGTCAAAAGCTGATAAACCGAAAATTAACGCTTCAACAGAAAGCCCAACAATAAGCATTAAACTTGCCCCAGTCCAGTGTTGTATTTTAAATAATGCTCCGATAATTACAACCGCCGCTCCCATACCGTAAGCGAAATTCATTGTTTTTTTGCTTAATAATGCCATAATAAAAATTTTAATTTGTTTAGTTAAATATAATTGATTTAGTTTAAAATTACTTTCTAGGTGCTTTTCCGTTTTTAGTTACTTGAGTTCCCATGTAATCCTGAACAGTTCTGAAACCTATATAGCTTCGAGCTGTATCAGCATATTCAAAATCCCTAGTTCCTACTTGCAAGAAATAAGCAACATCTTTCCATGAACCACCTCTAACAACTTTACGCATGTTGTTTAAATCTTGTACAGTAGGATTCATAGTTGATACATATTCGTAAGCTGCAGGATCATAAGAAGAATCTGTCCACTCAGATACATTACCAGCCATGTTATATAAATTATATCCATTAGGCTGATACGATTTTGCCTCTACAGTATAAAGTGCCTGATCGGCTGCATAATCTCCTCTGTTGGGTTTGAAGTTAGCAAGGAAACAACCCCTATCACTCTTAGCATAGGGACCACCCCAAGGGTATGTAGCAGATTCTAGTCCACCTCTTGCTGCATATTCCCATTCGGCCTCTGTTGGCAATCTGAATGTATTAATCAAATCTGTTCTATTTTTTTTCTTCTTAGATTTAATGAATGCGTTTTTCTTCAAAGTTCTCCAAGCACAAAAAGCTTTTGCTTGTTTCCAAGAAACACCCACTACAGGATAATCTCCGTAGGCTTGATGCCAAAAATAATCATTATGCATTGGTTCGTTGAATGAATAGGCAAAATCCTTAATCCATACTGTTGTATCTGGATAAATTTCTTGTTGTTCTGTTCTAATAAATGAACTTCTTTTTCCAACTTTAGCTTTTGCTGCAGCCTGAATATCCATCCAAGAATATCTAAACTTTAATTTTTTTACATCTGTTGTTCTTAAACCATTAAAAGACTCTGCCAAGGGCAAGTTCATGGAATCCATTACTTCTGTATAATATTCGTCAGGATATTTTCCAGTGTCTTTAATTAATTTAACTTTTCTATTTAATCTTCTTCCCGCATAAGGATCATCATCAGTCCCAACACTGTAATAATTATCATACATATATTTATCGTATGGAGTCATTTTAGTTGGATCTTTATCATCAAATGCAAAATCTCCAATACTTCCAGCTGTTTTACCTTTTCCTGCTTTTCCTGCTGAACCAGCAGTTTGACCAACTTCATCTGCAAGAATAGCTAAACGTACTCTTATAGTAGAATCTTTTACCCAATCAACAAACTCACGGTACTCGCTATTTGTGATTTCGGTTTCATCCATATAGAACGATCTAACTGTGACAGTTTTTGTAGGCGCATCTTGTATATTTGCTAAATCATCGTCTGATTTACCCATAATGTATGCTCCACCAGGCACCAAGGTCATTCCAAAGGGTTTCTCTGGATGCCATTTTTTTCCTTTCACTCCTACTAACTCTCCTTTGTCGCTAGATCCTCCGCAGCTTGTTAAAAAAGCTAAAAATGATGCAAATGCAATGAACTTCTTCATATAAATTGGGGTTATTTGAATACTTTATTTTTTAGGGCGTAAACCTATTTATTATTTTTCAAAAAAACAATAAAATATTATTAATTTTTATGTTATATCGTCAAAAGATATTATTTTACATTTCAAAAAATAGCATTAAAGTTTTATTTAAAAAAATGTTTTATAATAAACTAAACTTTTAAGTCCTTAAAAGCTATATTTTTTTAGCTTATTTATGTATAATTTGTATCTAATGTTGATTAATATTGCTTTGTTTATTTGTAATTATTATTTTAAATACAGTTTTTTCTCTGCGCTTTCCACCATCTTTCTGGTATTTCTTGATTACAAGCCATTAGATATTCATCATGCGAACAAGGTAATAACGTATTTTTTTTTAATTTATTATGTTGACCCGCAAAAAAATTTATTTCTATCCACCATCTGTCTGTTTTATTACTCTTGTAGAAGACCAAATCTTCTGTTTCCGATGGTACAATATATTTTAAATAATTTTCTCTGGTGCCGAATGGATATTCATTAGAACGATAATTAATCCCTTCGATGAAGTACCAAATAATTTGGGCAATAAGAACTGACTCTTGATTACTACTGTTGTGATTAAAAATCCCTAAAGAGCTTACTTTGTCGCTTATTCCTGCATATCTAGACAAAACACAAATTTCTTTTCCGTCAAAACCATTGGGAGTATATTCTGCCAAATTTGCTGAATCTGAAGACTTTACAGCATTTAAATCTATGCTAACAATATCGGCATCTCTAAATACGGGCTCTGAAAGCAAAATATTGTTTGAAATCTCACCTAATCTGTAAGCATCAAAATACAATTTTTCTACTAAATCAATTTCTTCTTGTGAATTATAATAGGTTTGATAACCTATATTACTGAAATTAAAAAGGTTGTTTGGCTCATCTAAAATTATTCTGGACAAATAGGAATTTGAGGTAATCCCTTCTTCTTGTTTTCCGAAATCAAATTTACTATCTATGGCAACCAAATTTACCATTTGTTCCATTTTATCGTATGCTCTGTATAAAGGATATGTTAAATCTTGACTTCCTCCAATTACAATAGGAATAATTCCATTACGAATTAATTTAGAAGCTACTTTCTGAAGTGCAAAAAAAGTATCTTCTAATGAATTTCCTGGCAATATATCTCCTAAATCGGCAATAGAACTTTGCCAATTTCCAGGAAATAAAGTATAAAACTCTTTTCGAATAAAATTTAAATCAATTTTTTCAAAAGATTTAATATTTCCACGGTTTTCTAGAACTCCTATGATGGCAATTTTTATTTTATCGGTATCAGGAAAGTCTTTATCATTATGAAAAGCGACTTTACTTCCCAAATGTTGTGAACTTAATCCATTTACATATTGAATAATTTCATTATCAACTGGTGATAGAAAATCAAATTCCATAATTTATTTCTTTTTTGCTGGTGCTTTTTTTGCTGGCGCTTTCTTAGATGCTATTTTTTTCTCGGGTGTTTTCTTTGCAATTATTTCTTTAACTTCTTCCAAAGTTAATTTTTCCGCATCAATATCTTTGTTTAGTTCGATTTTGATTTTGCCTTTGGTGATTTCTGATCTTCCCCATCGTGCTTTTTGAACCAAAATCCCTTCTTCTTCCCAATTATGAATTACCTTATCAATGTTTTTTTGTAATTTATCTTCAATCAATTCCGCTACATCAGCTTGTGAAAGATTATCGAAATTGTATTTTTTAGAAACATTGATGAAAATTCCATTCCATTTGATAAAAGGACCAAACCTTCCGGTTCCTTTTTGCACTCCTTCTCCTTTGTATGTAGCGATTGGTGCATCAGCTTTTGTTTTTTCATTTATCAATTCTTGTGCTCTATCCATTGTTACATCCAGTGGATCTTCTCCTTTTGGTAATGAAATAAATTGTTTTCCAAAACGAACATAAGGCCCAAAACGTCCATTGCTTACTTCCACTTCTTCTCCTTTGTATTCTCCTAAATTTTTTGGTAACAAAAATAAATTCAACGCTTCTTCCAAGGTAATGTTACTGATATTCTGTTCTTGCCTTAAACTTGCAAATTGCTTATCTTCATCATCAGCTTCGCCAATTTGTGCTACTGGACCAAATTTTCCTAAACGAACTAAAACTTGTTTTCCTGTTTTTGGATCTTTCCCTAATATTCTTTCACCGCTTTCTCTCTCAGCGTTTTCTTGTACTTCAACAACATTTGGATGAAATTTATTATAAAAATCCTGCATCATTTTTGCCCAATCGATATTTCCTTCCGCAATTTCGTCAAAGTCTTGCTCCACTTTAGCCGTAAAATTATAATCTAATATGGCAGAAAAGTTTTTTACCAAAAAGTCATTCACAATAGTTCCAATATCAGTTGGCACTAATTTCCCTTTATCAGAACCTGTGTTTTCTTTTAAAATCTTTTCGTCAACTTTATTCGCTTGAAGTGTTAGCTGTACATATTTTCTTTCTACACCTTCCAAATTTCCTTTTTCCACATAGGTTCTAGCAATAATGGTAGAAATCGTTGGTGCATAAGTCGATGGACGACCAATTCCAAGCTCTTCTAATTTCTTAACCAAAGAAGCTTCGGTATATCTTGAAGCTGCACGCGAATATCTTTCAGTAGCAATAATGTTATTATTTAGTAATCTTTCGTTCACTTTTAATGCAGGCAACATGCCTTCTTGCTCTTCATCATCGTCATCACTTCCCTCTAAATATACTTTTAAGAAACCGTCAAACTTGATCACTTCTCCTGTGGCTTGGAAAACTTCTGAATGGTTATTGGCTTCAATCTTAACGTTAGTTCTTTCTAATTCTGCATCGCTCATTTGAGACGCCAAGGTTCTTTTCCAAATCAAATCGTATAATCGGGCTTGGTCTTTTTCAACATTAACATATTGTTGAGACATTTCAGTAGGTCGTATAGCTTCGTGAGCTTCTTGTGCGCCTTTACTTTTTGAAGTAAATGTTCTTGTCTTACTATAATTTTCACCATAAATACGACTAATCACAGTTTTGGCTGAATTTATAGCATCTTGTGATAAGTTAACACTATCGGTTCTCATATAAGTAATTAGTCCGGCTTCGTATAATCGTTGTGCAATTTGCATTGTGATTCCTACTGGTAGATATAACTTACGCGCTGCTTCTTGTTGCAAGGTCGATGTTGTAAAAGGTGCTGCGGGTGTTTTTTTAGTGGGTTTGGTTTCTAAATCGGCTACTTTGTAAGCAGAACCGATGTTTTTGTTTAGAAATTCTTCGGCTTCTTTTTTGGTAGCGAAGTTTTTTGGTAATTTAGCTTTTACCACTTTTCCGGCTTCGTTAGTGAATTCGGCAGACACAGAATAGGAAGCTACTGGTTTGAACTCTTGTATTTCTCTTTCACGCTCCACAATGAGTCGAACGGAAACGGATTGCACACGACCGGCAGACAATCCGCCTTTTACTTTTTTCCATAAAACTGGCGACAGTTCGTATCCTACTAATCTGTCTAACACTCTACGGGCTTGTTGGGCGTTGACTAGGTTATAATCAATTTCGCGAGGATTGTCAATGGCTTTTAAGATGGCATTTTTGGTGATTTCGTGAAAAACTATTCGTTTGGTTTTGCTTTTGTCTAGTTTTAATTCTTCCGCTAAATGCCAAGAAATGGCTTCTCCTTCGCGGTCTTCATCGGAAGCTAACCAAACCATGTCCGCAGTTTTAGCAAGTCCTTTTAGCTTGGTGACCAATGCTTTCTTGTCGGCAGAAACTTCGTATTTGGGTTTGAAACCGTTTAATACGTCTACTCCTATTTCTTTGGAAGGTAAGTCGGCAATGTGACCATAGCTTGACTCTACTTGAAAGTCTGTTCCTAGAAATTTTTCGATGGTTTTTGCCTTTGCAGGTGATTCCACTATTACTAAATTCTTTGCCATATCCCGATTGTTTGTGCGGACAAAAGTAAACGTTTTTTTTAAAAAATGATTTTATCGAGAAAATTTAAAGTTTTTTAACTAACCTTTTGTTAAACCTCTTCTGCCATCTTGTCATATTTTAGAATTTAGTATTATCTTTGCTGTCCGAATTCGAAGTTTCGGAACTAGAAAGCGAAAAATAAATTAGAGACCATAAATAGAGATGCTGAAACAAGTTCAGCATGAAATTCAGCATAAATGGAAAAAGAAATTGATGAAAAGAAACAAGGCACAAGTCTTGTTTTGGAATACAAAAAAGAAAATACCAAAAAACTATTTATAGAAAGCTATGGCTGTGCGATGAATTTTTCAGATAGCGAGATTGTAGCTTCTATCTTGACCGAGGAAGGGTATAATACTACGCAAAACTTGGAAGAAGCTGACTTGGTCTTGGTTAATACTTGTTCTATTCGTGATAAAGCTGAGCAAACAGTGAGAAAGCGATTGGAGAAATACAATGCGGTGAAACGCAGTATTAATCCGGGTATGAAAGTGGGTGTTTTGGGTTGTATGGCGGAACGATTGAAAGACCAATTTTTAGAGCAAGAAAAAATTGTGGACATGGTTGTTGGTCCAGATGCTTACAAGGATTTGCCCAACCTATTGAAAGAAGTAGAAGAAGGAAGAGATGCTATCAACGTCATTTTATCAAAAGACGAGACTTATGGCGACATAGCACCAGTTCGTTTGAACAGCAATGGCGTGAATGCTTTTGTTTCTATCACTCGCGGTTGCGACAATATGTGTACGTTTTGTGTGGTACCTTTTACTCGAGGAAGAGAACGCAGCAGAGAACCGCAAAGCATTTTGGAAGAAATTAAAGATTTATGGGATAGAGGATTTAAGGAAATTTGTTTACTAGGACAAAATGTAGACAGTTACCTTTGGTATGGCGGCGGTTTGAAAAAAGATTATGTGAGAGCTACCGTAATGCAAAAGGCAACTGCTACTGATTTTGCTCAATTATTAGAACAATGTGCTATTGCTTTTCCTAAAATGCGTTTTCGTTTTTCGACTTCTAATCCGCAGGATATGCATGAAGAAGTATTGCACGTAATTGCTAACTATGATAATGTTTGTAATTACATTCACTTACCAGTGCAAAGTGGAAGCACGCGTATATTAAAGGAAATGAATCGCCAGCATACTCGAGAAGAATATATGGCGTTGATAGATAAAATAAAAAGAATAATTCCTGATTGTTCTATATCGCAAGATATGATTGCAGGGTTTCCAACCGAAACAGAGGAAGACCACCGAGACACCTTGAGTTTGATGAAATATGTGGCATATGATTTTGGATATATGTTTTCGTATTCTGAACGTCCAGGAACATTGGCCGCGAGAAAAATGGAAGATGATGTGCCAGAGGAAGTAAAGAAAAAACGTTTGCAAGAGATTGTTGATTTGCAACAAATACTCAGTGAAAAGAGAACAAAACGTTTCTTGGGTGAAACAGTTGAAATTTTAATTGAAAAAGAATCAAAAAAATCAGCATTACATTGGAGCGGAAGAAACTCTGAAAATATGGTGACTGTTTTCCCGAAAGAAGATTATAAAGTTGGAGATTTTGTTATGGTAAAAGTAAATTATTGTACAACGGCAACTTTGATTGGGGTAGCAGTTGGATATAGCAAGATGAATTAATAATTGATAATGGATAATTGATAATTTTAAGATTAGTGATTAATTATGAATTAGTAAAAAATACTGAAATAAATTCAGCATAAAATGGAATCAGTTCAAAGTATAAAACAACGATTTGAAATAATTGGGAATGACCCAAAACTCAATCGCGCCATAGAAAAAGCCATTCAGGTTGCTCCAACCGATATTTCTGTGTTGGTTGTTGGAGAAAGTGGGGTTGGTAAAGAAAGTATTCCTAGAATTATTCATTCGCTTTCGCATAGAAAACACGGAAAATACATTGCTGTAAACTGCGGTGCCATCCCAGAAGGCACAATTGATAGTGAACTTTTTGGTCACGAGAAAGGTGCTTTTACTGGTGCAACTAACACCAGAGAAGGTTATTTTGAAGTAGCCGATGGTGGTACAATATTCTTGGATGAAGTCGGTGAATTGCCATTAACAACACAAGTACGGTTGTTGCGTGTTTTGGAAAATGGTGAATTTATCAAAGTAGGTTCGTCACAAGTCCAAAAAACAAATGTTAGAATTGTAGCGGCAACCAATGTAAATTTATTTGACGCGATAGAAAAAGGAAAATTCAGAGAAGATTTATATTATCGTTTGAGTACAGTCGATATTCCTATTCCACCGCTACGTAACAGAAAAGAGGATATCCATTTATTATTTAGAAAATTTGCTGCTGATTTTGCTCATAAATATAAAATGCCACCTATAAAACTCAACGAAAATGCTATACAATTTTTACAAAAATACCGTTGGAGTGGTAATATTCGCCAGTTGCGCAATGTAGCAGAGCAGATTTCGGTTTTGGAAACTAATAGAGATATTACACTAGTAACTTTACAGTCTTATTTACCAGTTGAAGGCAGTAGTTTGCCTTCAGTCATTAGTGGGAAAAAATCAGATAGTGATTTTTCAACAGAGAGAGACATTTTATACAAAGTGCTTTTTGATATGAAAAGTGATTTGAACGATTTGAAAAAACTAACTATGGAATTAATGAAGAATGGTTCAAAAGTTCAAGACATTAATCCAAGTTTAATTCATAAAGTATACGGCTCAAAAGCATCTGAAGACGAAATTTCTTTTGAAGAAGAATCAAGAATAAATGTTATTCCAGCAAAAAATCAATCAAAACATGAGGAATTTGACGACGAAGATGAACACAATTATTTAGATGCTGAAACTATAGAAGAAGAGGAAGTCTTGAAATTGGAACAAAAAGAAATAGAACTTATCAAGAAATCTCTGGAACGACATAAAGGAAAACGAAAAGCTGCTGCCGATGAATTAGGAATATCTGAAAGAACATTGTATCGGAAAATTAAACAGTTTGATTTGTAAATCAATTGTTAATTAAAAATGATTAATTAACAATTTGAAAAATATATCTTTGAATTCTCTATGAAAAATCTAAAATACATCTTACTTATTCTAATTGCTTTTAGCTTTAATAGTTGCGGCCATTATAATTTTACTGGAACAGGAAATATTGATGCCAAAACTTTTCAGGTAAATTATTTTCAGAATAATTCTGAATTGATTGAACCAGGAATTGAACGAAATTTTACTTTAAAATTACAAGAAATCATACAAAATCAAACCAATTTAAATCTGACCAATTCTAATGGTGATTTATTATATGAGGGAGAAATTGTTGATTATAGAATAACGCCAATGACGGCAACTGCGGATCAAAAAGCAGCACAATCAAGGCTAACAATTTCAGTAAATGTGCGTTTCAAAAATAAAAACAAGGAAGCAGATAATTTTGAAAAACGATTTTCATTTTACAGAGATTATGATGGTGTTGAACTACCCACAGGCGCAACACTAAATGGATATATAGACGAAATTTTTGAACGCATAACGCAAGATATTTTCAATGAATCATTAGCAAAATGGTAACTCATAAATGAATTTAACTGATTATACATATCTACTAAACAAACCCGAGGCTATCAATGATAAGTATGCTGATACATTGGACAATGTCTTAGCCGCTTTTCCTTATTTTCAAAGTGCTCGAGTTATGAAATTAAAACATCTTTATAATCAAGACAGTTTTCAATATAACTATGCGCTAAAAGTTTCTGCAGCTTACACTACTGATAGAAGTATTTTATTTGATTTTATCACTTCCGATTCTTTTGTTTCTGTTCAAAAAGGATTGTATGAAAAGAAATTGGAAGAGCTAATGAATATGAATGTTATAGACGATGAAGAAATCATAGTAGCTCTAAAACAACCAACTATTGATCCTTTAGAACAATCTATCTCAATCTCTATTAAAGAAGCAACAACTGAGGAACAAAAAGCGGAGCAAAAATTAGAAATAGGGAAACCACTAGAATTTTCTAAGGATGAAAAACACTCTTTTCAAGAATGGCTTCAGTTGTCAAGATTAAAACCAATTGTTAGAGAAAAAGACTCCATAAAAAAAAATCCAATTGATGATAATAGAAAGAAAAAATTGGATTTAATTGATGAATTTATTAAAAATAATCCCAAAATTACCCCAATTGCCAAAGAGGCCTCAGTTCCAGTAATTGAAAACATTGCAGAAGATACTTCCTATTTAATGACAGAAACATTAGCAAGAGTCTATTTAGAACAAAAAAAATATTCAAAAGCTATTCAAGCATATGAAATATTAATTTTGAAATATCCAGAAAAAAGTAGTTTCTTTGCAAACCGAATTTCGGATATTAAAATTTTACAACAAAATAATAATTAATTACAATACATCATGTTTACAATTTTTTTAGCACTAATTACTATTGTTTGTTTCCTATTAATAATTGCCGTAATGGTTCAAAACCCAAAAGGCGGCGGGTTATCTTCTTCACTAGGAGGATCAACACAAATCGGAGGCGTTCAAAAAACAACCGACTTTTTAGATAAAAGTACTTGGACATTGGCAACAGCATTAATAGTTCTGATTTTATTATCTAGTTTAAGTTTTCCTAGTTTATCAGGACAATCAGATTCAAAAGTTATTGACAAAACAGAAACTGTAGCTCCAACAAAAAAAGCAACTCCAGCTCCTGCTAAACCAGTTGAGACTCCAAAAAAATAAATTTTTGACATATCAAAAATATAGAATGCCAGCGCTGACATGCTGGCATTTTTTTTAGGAAAAAATGTCAGTTTTAAAGGCTTGGCATAATTTCTGAATTAATATAAACAAATTTCTAATAACATAAATAAATATAATTATGGCATTAAACATTAAACCTCTTTCAGACAGAGTAATTGTAGAACCAGCTGCAGCTGAAACTCAAACTGCTTCTGGAATTATTATTCCAGATACTGCAAAAGAAAAACCACAGAAAGGAACTGTTCTGGCTATTGGAAATGGTAAAAAAGACGAACCAATGACTGTAAAAGTTGGCGACATTGTCCTTTACGGAAAATATGCAGGAACCGACTTAAAATTAGATGGAAAAGATTATTTAATTATGCGTGAGGACGATATTCTTGCAATTATTTAATTAGGTATTAAAAAAAATAAATAAAATAGAAATGGCAAAAGATATTAAATTCGATATTGAAGCACGCGATGGATTAAAACGCGGTGTTGATGCATTAGCAAATGCAGTAAAAGTAACTCTTGGACCAAAAGGAAGAAATGTAATTATAGGAAAATCATTTGGTGGACCAACCGTTACCAAAGATGGTGTTACTGTTGCAAAAGAAATAGAATTAAAAGACCCATTAGAAAACATGGGCGCACAGATGGTTAAAGAAGTAGCTTCAAAAACTAACGATTTAGCTGGCGATGGAACTACAACTGCGACAGTTTTAGCACAAGCCATTGTTAAAGAAGGATTGAAAAACGTTGCTGCAGGTGCCAATCCAATGGATTTAAAACGTGGGATTGACAAAGCCGTTGAAGCAATCGTTGCAGATCTAGGAAAACAAGCTAAAGTTGTTGGAAGTGATTCTGAAAAAATAAAACAAATTGCCTCTATTTCAGCTAATAATGATGAAGTAATTGGTGAACTAATTGCCACTGCTTTCGGGAAAGTAGGAAAAGAAGGTGTTATCACAGTTGAAGAAGCTAAAGGAACCGACACTTATGTAGATGTTGTGGAAGGCATGCAATTTGACAGAGGATATTTATCTCCTTATTTTGTAACCAATCCTGAAAAAATGAATGTAGAATTGGAAAATCCATACATTCTTTTGTACGATAAAAAAGTATCTTCTTTAAAAGAATTACTCCCGGTTCTAGAACCTGTTGCTCAATCTGGAAAGCCATTATTAATTATTGCTGAAGATGTAGATGGTGAAGCCTTATCAACTTTAGTAGTAAATAAATTACGAGGTGCATTAAAAATTGCAGCCGTAAAAGCGCCAGGTTTTGGTGATCGAAGAAAAGCCATGTTAGAAGATATTGCTATTTTAACAGGCGGAACTGTAATTGCCGAAGAAAGTGGTTATACATTAGAAAATGCAACATTAGAAATGTTGGGAACTGCAGAAAAAGTAACGATTGACAAAGACAATACAACCATTGTGAATGGTGCTGGTAAAGCAGACTTGATAAAAAATCGTGTAAACCAAATCAAAGGTCAAATGGAAACTACGACTTCTGATTATGATAAAGAAAAACTACAAGAACGTTTGGCTAAGTTAGCTGGTGGAGTAGCTGTACTTTATGTTGGTGCTGCTTCAGAAGTTGAAATGAAAGAGAAAAAAGACCGAGTTGACGATGCTTTACACGCTACTCGTGCCGCTGTAGATGAAGGTATTGTTGCTGGTGGTGGAGTTGCTTTATTGAGAGCAAAATCTTCATTGGTGTCTATCAAAGCAGATAACGCAGATGAAGCAACTGGAATTCAAATTGTTTCTCGTGCTGTAGAATCTCCATTACGAACTATTGTTGAAAATGCAGGTCTAGAAGGATCAGTAGTAGTAGCAAAAGTATCGGAAGGAAAAGGAGACTTTGGTTACAACGCCAAAACAGATGAATATGTAGATATGCTTAAAGCTGGTATAATTGACCCTAAAAAAGTGACTCGTGTAGCATTAGAAAACGCGGCTTCTGTTGCTGGTATGATATTAACTACCGAATGCGCTTTGGTAGAAATAAAAGAAGAAACATCTGGTGGTGGAATGCCTATGGGCGGCGGAATGCCGGGAATGATGTAATCTTATCGCATAAATTTCATAAAAAATACCTCAAATTAATTTTGAGGTATTTTTTTGTTTTCTATTCAATGTGTTTTGGTGATTTTTTAATCATTTTTAAAAGTACTGGGAAAGTGGAAACCAATATGATTCCTATTACTATTTTCTCTATATGATGTTTTAAATCAATATCATATTTTTCTAAAAACATGCCATATAAATAATGTCCTGAAAATATTAATACAAACGACCAAAGAAATGAACTTACTATGTTATAGAACATGAATTTCTTTTTATCCATTGTAACAATTCCGGCAACAATTGGCGCAAATGTTCTCACTATCGGTAAGAAACGTGCAAAGATTATAGCTTTACCTCCATATCTTTCAAAAAATTCTTTGGATTGAATAAGGTATTTTTTCTTGAACCAAAAACTATCTTCTTTTTTATATAAATAATAACCACTTTTGGCTCCAAACCAATAACCCATCATATTTCCTAAAATCCCCGCTGCAGCAACCAAAATAGATAACAAAGTAACATTTGCCGTATCGCTTTCAATGAAAGTAAAGTTTTCTATCAAATCACGGCTATAAATTCCTGATAAAAAAAGCAAACTATCACCAGGAAGAAAAAAACCAGCAAAGAGACCTGTTTCAGCAAAAACAATAAACAATACAATCCACAACCCAATTTTCACTCCACCAATAGTCATGGTAATATAAAACTCCGGATTTACTAGTTGTGTCCAATCAAAATTATTCATGGATTATAATATTAAATAATTGAAAAATAGAGTGTGAAATTAATCATATTTTTTGGGATAATTATGATAAACAAATTAATGTTTTATAAGGCTAGATTTTGAATAACTGAAATTGAAATAGTGTGATACATGGTATCAGTTGAGTATGGCGATGTAACATAAATATTAAGATAACCTAATTCAAACCTCGTATTACTTTTGAAATTAAGCCCTAGACCCACTAAAAATCTGTTTTGATCTATTAATTTTGTATTTATATTATTATCGCCCAAAATAAAAAAAACCTCATCTTGTATTATGGCATATAAAGAAGCATTCTCAGAAACAAAATTACATATGTGAAATAAGTTTCTATTAAAATATCGTAATCTGTTTTGATAATTTGTGGCAATACTTTTTATTTCATTGTTTACAGGCACCTTTTTTTCAACCCAGCGTTGTTCTAATCGAATTCGATGTAAAAAAAGATTTTCATCATTGTGCCATTTTTTAGAATATTGAAGTTGCTCCCAAAGTCTATTTTCTTTAAAATATTCCTCTAATGAATTACTAAATGTATTAACCAATGCATATCCTACAGCAATGTTTTTCGAAGTTGAAATAGAATATAAAGTACCAACTCTAAACAAATTTTGTTGATTTTGCTGTAATTGATTATCCATCCTAAATTGTGCTTCTGCCTGATAACTCCAATGATTAGCAATCTTGAAAAATCCTGTGTATGCAAGCCAAACTCGTTGATCCTGTTTAAACTCTTGTGAAAAAGAAATTGAAAAAAAGAGTAAATTAATAAGAAGGAATAGTCTTTTCATTTGAATTATTTTCGCAAAAATAGTAATAAAAAACTCCCAAATGTTTTGGGAGTTTAGGAATTATTCTCTTTTGTATTGACAACAGGCGTGAAGCTTTTCATAAACTTCATCTTTTGCTTTTACTTCTTTAGTTTCATGACCAACGTTAGCAATAGCTTTTTTAACCTCAAGAAGCGAACATTTTTCTTCATTAATAATAACCGTCATTTCATGAGTTTCTATACTCCAAGATGCCATTTTTAC
>Ga0114958_10001098_pt1 | contig 21773 bp, 22 predicted proteins | sample C_130208_EF_Meta_FD_89577 | JGI IMG/M metagenome (GOLD analysis project Ga0114958, IMG submission 89577) | Freshwater microbial communities from Lake Croche, Canada to study carbon cycling - C_130208_EF_MetaG | ecosystem: Environmental > Aquatic > Freshwater > Lake | place: Lake Croche, Canada...
AAATCGACGGGACGGCCCATGGCGAAGATGCGGTTGGTGCGCGGTTCCGGGATGATTTGGACCGGGTTGTCCTCGCCGCTGGAGGTGCCACCGGGTTGACCGGCGGTTGCGCCACCCACAGGAGCCGCGGCAGGAAGCCCGGCCGGGGCCGCCGCGGCTGGGGCGGCGGCAGCGCCTGCCGCCCGCTGGACGCCGGCGGTCTTTTGATTGGACTGCTGGGCGGTGAGCAACTCGGTGAGGGTCGTGGCAATCTCAGTGACATCGGCGTAGGTCACCTTGATGAAGCGGGTGGCGACCTGGGACGAGGGTTTGTCGATTTCCTTTTTGAGGTCGATGAGTTTGCGGATCAGCGAGGTGTTTTCGGTGATGACCACGGCAGCGGCATTGGGAACTGCAGCGATCGAACCGTAGGAGCCGAATTGGCCGATGATCTGGGTGAACGTGTTGACCGCCTCGGCCGGCTTGATGTAACTCAGGGTCATCACATAGGAAATCACCGCGTCGCCATCTGGCAGCGGCGAGTTTTCGTTGTAAACCTCGACGCCGCGCCCGGTCGGGCGAATGCCGCCGGTGGAGAGGGTGAGGATGTCGAGATTGGTATCCTGATCATCCGGCACAAAGACGAAACTCTCGATGGTGGCCGCCTTTTTGAGGAGCTCGGCGGCCTTGGCGTAGGTCAGAGGATCCTGCGCGCTGGCATCCTGGACGAAGGAAAACTCGGCGATGCTGGCGGCCGCGGAGACGATCACCCGGCGGCCGGTGTATTTCCGATAGAGCCCGGCCAGCGCGTTGCCGCTGAGTTTAGGCTCGATGATATCCTCGATGATCTTGGTCTCACCCAGCGGCACAACCACGGCATGCGCCGGCACATTCGCGGCCGGCTTGAGCGCGGGCGCGCCCGCCGCCGGCGGCGGCACCACGCCGGGAATGGGGACGCCAGGCGGCGGGGTGGTGACACCCGGGGTGGGTTTGACCGGCAGCAGGGTGGTGGCCGCCGGATGGCTTACGCCAAGTGGCGGCGGCGAGGCGGCGGCAGGTGATGCGGGGACAGAGGGTGGCAGCGTGGCAGCGGGTTGCTGGCCGGTCGCGGTCACCCAAGCGAGAAGCAGTAGAATGAGGGAACGATAGATGAACATGGAGAATATGGAAAGTAACGATGGATTGCGAAAAAAACATGGGTTTCAACCCAAGAAACCGCGAATGAACACGAATTAGATATTCAAAATCAATGATTGGTGAGGATTTATGAGTTCAACCTTGGGTGACTTTGTTCCTGTAACTCTTTGAAAATTAGTGTTCATTTGCGTTCATTCGCGGTTGCCTTTTTCCAATTAGGTTAACGTCCGTTGCGGCGCGGCGGGCGGTTGGGTTGATTGGGCTGGGTCGTGGGCTGCACGGCCCCTGTCGTGGGGGGCGGGACGACGCGCGGCCGCAGTTGACGCTGCGGCTGGCCGGGTTGCCCCGGCTGAGGGACGGGAACGGGCGGAGCTCCGAGCAGTGCCTTGGGGGTTGCCTTGGCGGCGACAACGGCCAAGGCCAGTAGTTTTTCATCGAAGCTCACGTCGCCTTCCACGGTGCCCGACGACATGTGGACGACGGTGCCGAGCGGGTCGCCCGCCTTGCGTGTGATCTTGAGGATTTTAAAGGTGCTTTTCGGGTTATCCGAATCGACGACAACGCGTTCCTCGGGTTTTTTCTTATTCAACAAGGTGACGCGGTAATTGGAGTCGCCAGTGGGGGAAGCGCCAATGGGCGAAACACCGACGAGGGCGTAGTCTTCGAGCGGGTTGACGGTGGAACCGGCCTCGGGCGGCGGCGGTTTGGAGGTGAAGGGCGAATTGGCCCACAGCCCGGCATATCGCGAGATCGGCGCCTTTTTCGGTAACTCCGCCGCGGCCCAGCCGGTGAGGGCGAGGCCGAGCAGTAGGATGCGGGACGCGGCGTGCATAAATGAAGGGTGGCGGATCACGGGGAGCTTGCGAAGCCGGAAGTCGGGTCAGGCGGAAGGCGGCAGTGGCACGAACCATTGTTCGATGGTGGCCTTGCAATCAATCTTGGTGTCGTCCTTGGCATTGGGCGACATCAGGATACTCGAGGCAATCCGCAATTGCTCGGGGGTGTTGAGGCGATCCAGCCACCGGTACAGCGCCTCTTCGGTGCCGTTGACGGTGATCTCGATTTTGGCTCGATGAAAATGCAGGACCGCCGCCGAGTCCGTGGGCTGGGGCTTCTGAGAGAGGACGCTCAGGCCGGTGGCTTTGGCCTCGTTTTCGCACAGTTGCTGGAGTTTGGTTTGGACGTCCTGATTGGCCGCCGGTTGCGGCTCGTGCTGGGCGAGCCATTCCATCTGGTCGCTGACCAACTCGCGACTGGCGCGATACTTTTCGGAGGTTTCGAGCTTTTGCTGTGCCTGATGGCGTTGGTGGTCGACTTCCCTGCGCTTGGCGTTGTAATATCCAAGCGCGACAAAATTGAGGATCAGAAATCCCGCAATGGCAAAGAAGATCAGCAGTTTTTTTTCGCGGGAAGACATGGAGGAAGAAAATTATAAATCTTAAATTCTAAATTCTAAACGAAGAGGCAGAGGTCAGAGGCGCCAAGGGAAAGCTGAATCTTCATTTCTTCGTTTCTTCGTTTAGAATTTAGTGCTTAATGGTTAATGTTTGGTTAAGAAATGCCGTGGCAGCGTTGATTTGTCGGTCAGGGTTTGGATTCCGCGGTGCGGCCGTCGCCGCTGAAGTGGAATTCCCAGCCGCGGGTGGATTGATTGGGTTCGGGCGTCTGCCAGGTGAAGTTGGCCAGTTCGTTGTTTTTCGAGAGCTTGAGGCTGAACGTGTTGACCGCCTGGAGCTGCGGCGCCTCGCCGATGAGCTTGATTTCCGTGGCGCTGATCTCGGCGGTCTTGAGGCGCAGGCCGCTGTTAGGCGGAATGCACGACGCGATGCGCTGCAGGATGTCCACCGGCGAGTGGGTCAGGTCGATCACATCGGCGAGCTCGTCCCACTTGGCGACATGCAGGGCATAGGCCTCGCCATCGGGAGCGGCCGCCTGGGCTTGGCTCAAGAGTTTTTTGGTTTCCGCGACGCCTTGCCACAAGCCGAAGCCGAGCCAGCCGATCAGGCCCAGATAGACCATGGCCACGGCGGCGGCGGCGAGGAGGATATGGCGGCGCTGCAGCGCGGCGCGGCGGGCGGCGCGGACATCCGCGGGCAGCAATTGGCTCAGCGGTGCGGGCAGCACCGGTTGCGGGCGAGGCAAGACCTCGACCGGGGCCTGGAATGAATCCGTTAGGGATATTGGATCGGTGTCAGGGTTGCTGGACCAGACGACGATGCGGGCCGGTTCGACTTGCAACCCCTGCATCGCTAACTGGATGAGCGAGAGGCGGATTTCACGGGCCAGCGCGGCATCCGGGTTCTCACCATCCACGGCCGTGGCTTGGCAATAAACCAGTTTCCCTTGATGGAAGATCGCGAACACCCAGCGACCAAACTCCCGCCAGAGCGCCAGCACATCTCCGGTGACCGGAAACGCTCGGGCGGAGATATCAAAACTCTTCGGGCCGCTGGTGGGCAGGTCGCTTTCGCCGGGCGAACGGAGGAAAACCGCGAGCAGTGAAGTGTTTTCCGGCTCGCGTGAGATCACGAACACATCGGTGAGCTGGCCAGCCATCAGATCCGTCCGGATCCCGAGGCGCTCGGCATGCAAGGCGGCCAGATCAGGAAACAGCGCGGCGTCATCGCTGGTGACGCACAGCGGCACCGCAGTGAGCGATTTGACCGGAAAGAGCATCGATAAGTCCCCGGCCGGCAGGTGGTGGAGATCGCCCGCCCGCCCGATGCCCGTCGCACTATGCAGGGTGAAACGACCCTCGCTGGGGTCGGTCCAGATTTCCCACCCGGATTCGCCGGGGACGAGAAGCACGTTGTCGGTGGTTTTACTCACGGGATAATTTCTTCGGTGCGTTCGAGAAGGGCCGGTTTCCCGGTGCGGTTGCGGACAATGACAGTGATTTTGCGTTTGGCTCCCTCAGCGTAGCCGATGCTTTCGATGCGCGTGGTGGCATCGCCGACGGTGAAACGCCGCGCGAGATCGGGGCGAGCATTCGCGTCTATTCCCAAAAGATCAAGCGCGGCGGCAGCTGATTTGAACGGAGCGTCATCCTCGGTGTCTCGCGCGCCATCGGGGCCCCGGACGGTTTCCGGGATAATCTCGGCCTGGGCGACCGAGCACTCGGCCGCCGCGGCGATCCACTCGGCGCTGGCCTCGTTGAGATCCAGCGCCCCACTGCTCCAGACGGTGAACGCATTGCGCCAATCCGGCCGCACCGCCTCGACCCGGTCCATACCCAGCACCAGGCGCATCTCGTTGATGTCGTAAAAGGGCCGGTTGAACGGTTGGTTCATTCGGCCCAATTTCTCGTATTCCTTCACTTCCGCGCCGTTGAGCGAGACATTGTCATCCTCGTCCACCCAGTCACAGAGCGCATCGATGACGGATTGGGCCTCTTTGATTTCAAGGCCCCAATTGCAAAATATCGACTGCAGCAACTCCTTGTCCTGATTCACAATGAGGAGGTTGATGTTGAAGCGGGACCCTTCGGACAGGATTCGCGCCTCGAAGCCCTCGCCGGTGTCCCCTTTCATCTGCCGCAGGATCGGATCGGATCGTTTCACGGCGGGATTGGTGCCCACCGCGATGCCCATCTCGGCGTAGTGCAGGGCGCTCGAGCCATGGACTTTCGCCCCGGCGAGTTCCATATCGAAGGAAATCACCCGCAACGCCGCCATGCAGGCCATGGCGAGAATCGCGATGAGCCACAGCACGGCCATCAGCGCGGCACCGCGGCGGGATCTCCGGTGAGCGATCGTGCGGGGATTCATTGCCCTTTCTAGCACCCGAACCCTGCGCGCGCCGGGCGTGGAACGCAGAGTCACTTTGGCTGCACCATGGAGCGCGGGCTTCAGCCCGGCGAGTCTGGGCGGGCTGAAGCCCGCGCTCCGTAGCCAAACAGCCAAGTGAGTCGGTAGGTTCATAGGAATTCTATTTCCTCCCTCCGCTGGTGCCATCGGGGATGACAACGGGGGTTACTTTCCCGCCGGGCGTGACGGTCCCGCCGGGCGTGACGGGAGTGGTGCCGGGTGCCTGGCCGGCGGCTTGCCGCATCTGGCGCATGATGACTTCCGGGTTCTGCTTGGGCGGCAACCAGAACACGTGACGCATTTCCTCGCCCTTGGCGCCGATGGCCATGGTGAGCTCGATTTGCAGGGGCAGGCGGCCCTGCACGTCCCACTCATATTGCCACTCCATCGTTTGGGCATCCATCACCCGCCACTCGCAGAACGCCACATCTTCTAACAACACTATTTCCGCAAACGGCTTCTTGTCGACGAATTTCCCAGGCGTGGCCGCGGAGCCTTCAAGGATTTCATTTTCGTAAAACCGCAGCACGATATCGAGGTAGCCGCTGCGGCGCTTGACGGTGGCGATTTGCAGGGCCTTGGCGGTGCGCTCCTGACCCCAGGTGAAATTGATCGGGACGTTTTGCAGCGTGAGATCCGTCAGGTAATGGGAGCCGGACCCCTCGACCTTGAGATCGAGGCGGGTATTGCCCGGCAGCGCCGAAAACCGTTGGCTGAGCAGCTCGAAAAACGCCTGGTGGAGCATCTCCTGGTTCTCGGATTTCACGATGGTGTTGCCCAGGTCCAGCGAGGTGCGGGCCGTGGCAAAGACCATCCCCACGATGATCGCCAGCAAGCCCATGGCGATCACGAGCTCGAGCAGGGTGAAGCCGGTGGGCCGGCGGCTAACGGGTGTCGAATTCACGGTAGATACATGTTGGCGTAGCGCCAGGTTTCGACCGAGCGCTCGTGCCGGGTGGTGTTTTCAAGCCATTTGGCACTGACCGTGATACGATACATTCCCTGCAACATCTGCCCATCCTGATTCTCCATTGTGTCGAGCAATGCGATCTGGGTGTCGAGCACGATGCCCGTCTCGGCCACTTTCGCATGGGTGACACCTTCCACCAGCGAGGGCAACGACAAGGTCTCATGGAGTGCGCTGTCCAGGATGCGCGTGATGCGCAATTCGCTCTGCGCTAACGCCGCCAACGCCGCCATCCGATGCAGCGCCACGGCAAAGCCGGTGGCCGCAATGCCGAACACCGCCAACGCCAGCACCATCTCCAGGAGCAGGAAGCCGCGTCTCACCGTATGGGCCGGGCGTGTCATCGGGATTCGAGCTGACTGTCGCTGATGGTGGCAGTCAGCGGGTGATAAGTGTCTTCCTGCCAGCTTTTGTTGCGCGCCAGCCGCACCGAAATCGGTTCACTCAGGCCGCTCGGGTCAAAGCGCCAAATGTGGATCGACTGGCGGCCAGTGGGCAGCCAGTCGGCGGAATTCCACCGCCGGATCCACACCTCGATGCCGGGAGCCAGCACGAATTGCTGGTTTTGCCCGCCGGGTTGGACGACGCGCTCGCCGCCGATGGTGTGGCCGCCGAGGGTTTTGGTTTCATCGCGCCCGGCTTGGGCGAGCGGCATGAGTCGAACGATGCCTTGGCGGAATTCCAGCGCGTAGGGGGTTTGCTTGAGGATGGAAATGGTGCGGGCGCGCTTGGCTAACAACTCGATGGATCCCGAGGCGTTGCGCAGCGCGTGCTCGTCGGAGGCAAACACCATCAGTCCCATGGCTCCGCCCAGAATGATTGCGGCCAAGGCCAGGACCATGACAATCTCAATGAGCGAAAAGCCCTGCGGACGCTTATTCGTCTTGGCTGCTGAGATCATCTTGGGTGTTTTCCATGCCGTCAGGCCCGCTGCTCAAGAGTTCAAATTCAGTCGGGTCTTTTTTACCAGGGAAGCGATATCCGTATTCCTTGCCCCATGGGTCCAAGGGCACGGATTTCGAGAGCGAGGTCCAGCGCCGCGGTTGCGGCGTGCCGGTGGGCTTGGTGACCAAGGCTTTGAGCCCCTGCTGGGTGGACGGATAGAACCCGGCGTTGATTTTATAGGTCATCAGGGCCGAGCCGATCGCGTTGAAGTCGGCACCCACACGTTGCAGTTTAGCCCCGTCCTTGACCTTGCCAATCAAGGCGATCGAGCCACCCATGAGCACCGCGATGATGCCCAGAACAATGACCATTTCAAGCAGGGTGAAGCCGCCACGGCGGCGGATCTTGGCGATGGAGGAATGCATTTTCATAGACGACATGGATTTGGCTGCCAGCGACAGCCTCTCAGCAAAGAAAACCCCGGGCGATCTAAATATTGTCGCCAAAATCGGACCCTGCAGGACAAAAATTTACGGCACGCCTACCCGATCCGCCAGGACGCGCCGAGCAACTGGCGGAAGCGCGGCAGGATTTTCTGAAACAACGAGTTGGTACCACCGCGGTCGAGTTGCAGCGCGACGAGTTCCGCGGGCAGCGTCGGGTCAACCGGTGCCAGCGAGCTGGCGCGATAGCCGGGGGCTTCGATCCGCCGCTCGACATGGGCGGCGCCGGCCGCTTGGGTGATGAAGGCCGCGTGATCCCCGGCCCGCAGGACCAACGCGGACAACGCGGGGGCGTTGACATCCTCGCGCAGCCTGACGGCGATGGGCGCGCCGGAGGCCGACTCGAACCCACAACCGGCCGGACTTGGCCGGTCTAGCCAGGCCGCTTGGACGGCGAGCCAGGCGAGCAATTGCAGGGCGCTATTGCGGTGGGCCGGGTGATAAGTGAGCTCCACGGTGTCGATGGCGGGCAACGCCCGTTGCGCGGCGGGCGAGTCAAAGACACTCGCCACCCCGAGCCGGAATTGCCAGGTGCGGGTCCACGCATGGTCTTGCAAAATCAGATCCCCGTTGGTCAGGGCCGCGTCTGCGATCTGTTGGAACGAGGCACCGGGATCGGCCCACGCCGCACTGTCGATGATGAGCCGGTCCATCACGCTGACGAGGCGTTCGGTGAGGAGTTCTGAGAGTTCGCCCTGCCACCAGAAGACCAGCGGCAGATCCGAGTTGAGATGGGCGAACACCGTGTTGCGGAAGCGCCCGGTGACCTTGCCGGTGAGATAAAAGGCAATTTGCTCGCAGCACACGGCTTTCCGGCCATCGACCAGGTGGCAGTGGGCGGTGATCCAGGCCCGGATGCTCGGCTCGGCCCGGGCACGCTCGATCTCCACCAGAATGACGCGGCAGGCATGCTCGCGGGTGAGGTTGGGGATGATGGCGGAGTTTTCCAGCAGCGATCCCGCTTGCTCCGAATACACCACCAGATTCATCAACGACACGTTGGTGCGTGCCTGATCCTGCTCCCAGAGCCGGTGCAACTCCTTGTCGATGGCGTCCACCGCCACCTCCAGGCCGAGTTCCGGGCAGACGGCTGGGATGGGGGATGGCAAGGCCACCCGATCGTCCCCCGCCTGATCGGTGAATCCCAACGCGATGGCCATGCTCAGTGGATTTTGGCGCTGGCAAACTGGGTGAAACTACTGATCCGCCGGGCCAGCGAGCCGAGTGTGCCTTGGCCCTTGGCATCGGGACGATGGGTGAGAACCGGATTCATGTTAGTTAGAATAAGCCGGGGGGGAGATGTTTCAAGTGGGAAGTTTTGGATATCCCTCTGGATGGAGTCGGCCATGCCGCGGCGGTCTACGAGGGGCGCTGATTTGCCGCGAACGCGGAGTGATCGAACGGTTCTCAGCCATGAGCGACCGTCTGGTGACCGGAGCTAGATCGGCCCGCGGTCCACGTCGATGCGGAACGGTCGGCCGCGCAGGCGGGCGTTGCGGGTGCGCTCCATGACCTGGCCGACGAGTTCGGCGGGCACATCGACGAGCGAGTGCTTGGGAAACAGGGTGATGCGGCCGAGGCAACCGTCGGGCAGGCCGGCCTCGCGGTAGAGCATGCCGACGATTTCCTTGGCCATCACGCCGTGAGTCTTGCCGAGCGAGAGGAACATGCGCGTCATGCCTTGTTCCTGCGGGATCGGGCCGCGCTCGAAGCGGTTGTCGGAACCGCGCGGCGGGCCACGGTCGTCGCCGCGGTCGTCGCCGCGTGGCGGGCGCTCATCGCGCATGACGCGCTCGCGGCGTGGCGGGCGTTCCGGTTCGCGGTCCTCCTCGATGAGCGAGCCCTCACGGCCGCTGGCTTCGCGCAGCAAGGTGACCAGCGCGCCGGCGATGTCGGTGGGGGTGTGGCCTTGCTCGAGCAGGCGGTCGATGTTGTCCTGATAGGCGTCGAACTTGCCGGCATCGAGGCGCTCCTTCAGTTCGTCAAAGATCAGGTCGGCGCGGCGGCCTTCGACTTGTTCGACCGACGGGATGCGCTCGCGGCGGATCACCGATCGGGTGTAGCGCTCGATGGTTTGGAGCCGATAGATATCGCGGCCATAGACAAAACTCACGGCGCGGCCCGAGCGCCCGGCACGGCCGGTGCGCCCGATGCGGTGGACGTAGTCCTCGGGGTCGGTGGGCAGGTCGTAGTTGAAGACAATGTCAATCTCATCGATGTCGAGGCCGCGGGCGGCGACATCAGTGGCCACCAGCACCTCGACGGATCCCTCGCGGAAGCGTTTGAGCACCCGCTCGCGCATCTGCTGGGTGATGTCGCCGTGGAGGCGGTCGGCGGCGTAGCCGCGGTTGACGAGGTCCTCGGTGCATTCATCCACCGAGCGTTTGGTGTTGCAGAAAATCAGGCCGAGGCGCGGCGGGTTCATGTCGAGGATGCGCGAGAGCACCTCGACCTTCGAACGCTGGCGGACCTCGAAATACGACTGATCGACCGTGGAAACGGTGCGCGATTTCTGTTGGATTTCGACAATCTGGGGCTCCTTGCCGAAGCTGCGGATCAGGCGCGAGACGCCCGGGCTCATAGTGGCGGAGAAAAACAAGGTCTGGCGCTCGGCGGGCAGCGCGCCTAACAACTCGTCCATTTCGTCCTTGAACCCCATGTCGAGCATGCGGTCCGCCTCGTCGAGGATGGCCATTTTGATGTGCGACGGATCAAAACTGCCGCGCCGCAGGTGGTCGAGCAGGCGGCCGGGAGTGCCGACAATCAAATGCACGCCGTCGCGCAGCGCGCGGAGCTGGCGGTCCATCGGCGCGCCGCCGTAAACCGGGGTGGCGTGGAGGCCGCGCATTTTGGCCCCGAGGCGGTGGACTTCCTCGCACACTTGCACTGCGAGTTCGCGCGTCGGGCAGAGGATGAGGACCTGCGGGTGGTGGGCCTTGAGGTCGAGCAGGGTCAGCGCGGGCAGAACGAAGGCGGCGGTTTTGCCGGAGCCGGTGGCGGACAGCCCGACGATATCCTTGCCCTCCAGGGCGGGCGGAATGCTCAGCGCCTGGATGGGCGAGGGCCGCTCGTAACCGAGGGTTTCGATGGCGGCAAGCAGCGGAGCGGGCAGTCCGAGTTCTGTAAAAGGAGGTGTTTCCATGGGCAAAAAGAGAGTCGAATCCCGGTGCGGCAGCGGGATTTCGCACCGGGAGTGGCACCCTAGCGCGGATTTTCTGCGGACAACAAGCACCGATGTGCTGATCGGGCATTCTCCCGTCGGCTCCAGTTGAAGGCGCGGCCAGCGGAGGCTTGCATCCGCGACCTTTCCAAGGGAACACTCTCCGTCACGTTGCCGCCGCCAGCCCAAGCCCCCCATGAACGCTCCCTCCCTCACCCGCTTTGCCTGGATTTCGATTGCCGCGGCACTCGTCACCATTGTGCTCAAAACCACGGCCTACTATCTCACCGGTTCGGTGGGGTTGTTGTCCGACGCGCTGGAATCGTTGGTCAACCTGGTGGGCGGCATCATGGCGCTGGCGATGTTGACCATCGCGACCCGCCCCGCCGATGACGATCACGCCTACGGTCACAGCAAGGCCGAGTATTTTTCCAGCGGGGTGGAAGGCGCCCTGATTTTGGTGGCGGCGCTGAGCATCGCGTTCACGGCCATCCCGCGCTTGTTCCACCCGCAAGCCCTCGAACAAGTCGGCGTGGGCTTGGCCGTATCGCTGCTGGCCGCCCTCGTCAACCTGGGGGTGGCGCTGCTGCTGTTGCGGGTGGGAAAAAAACACCACTCCATCACCTTGGAAGCCAACGCCCATCACCTGCTCACCGATGTCTGGACGTCCGTGGGAGTGCTCTGCGGCGTGGGTGCTGTGGTTCTAACCGGCTGGCTGTGGATGGACCCGGTGGTGGCCCTGCTTGTGGCCGCCAACATCGCCTGGACCGGCTCGCGCATCGTCTGGCGCTCGATCTCCGGCTTGATGGACCTGGCCCTGCCCAAGGAGGACCTGGCGATCATCCGCGCGATTTTGGACACCTATCAAAACGACGAGGTCCAATTCCATGCCCTGCGCTCGCGCCAGGCCGGCACGCGCAAATTCTTCTCGGTGCATGTCCTGGTCCCCGGCACCTGGACGGTGCAGCGCGGCCACGAATTGTTAGAGCGGATTGAGTCGAGCATCCGCGCGGCGCTGCCGCGCATCCACATTGCCACCCATCTCGAGTCGCTTGACGACCCGGCGTCGTGGGAGGATCAAGGCTTGGACCGGATCTGAGGCATCAGCCGCCGATTTCGGTGCGGCCGGAGAGTTGTGCGCCCTCTTCCATGGAAAACACCTTGGATTTGATATCGCCGTTGATCTTGGACTTGTCCTTGAGTTCGCAGCGGCTGGAGGTGATTTTGCCTTCGACCTTGCCGTAAACCTTCACCTCGCCGGCGGTCACGTCGCCCTTGATGACTGCGTTTTCTCCGATGGTCACCCGGCCCTTGTCGGAGGTGATTTCACCTTCGATTTTCCCGTCGATGATCATATCGTTGGAGAAGCGGATGGAACCGATGATTTCGATTCCGCTGGAGAGAACGTTGGTCGGATTGGCCATGACGGTGGAGAAAGGAGCAAAGCCCCGGGCGCTTGGCAATGGCAAAGATCTCCGGGGAAATGGTTCGATGTCCTTTGGCGCACCGGCGAGTGGCGGCTAAACGGCTCGAAATCGCATTGACGGCTGTGCCCGTCATGTGAGGATGTGGCCTGTCAACCTCCACACCTGATGCTTCAATTCCCCATCCTCAACCCCCACCTCCTGGATTTGCTGGCACGTATCCGCCACACCAACACGCTGGTCATCGCGGACCGGGGGTTTCCGTTCTGGCCCGAGATTGAAACCGTGGACCTCTCACTCACCCACGGCATTCCAACGGTGTTAGACGTGCTGGACCTGCTGACTCCGGTGTTCCAGATCGGCCGCATCTGGCAGGCCAATGAGTTCCTGGCGAGCAATGGGGCGCAGGCCATCGCCCGCTTCACCCAATCTTTCGGTGACATCCCGCTGGTACGCGAGGCCCATGTCGATTTCAAAAAACGCGTGCCGCAGGCCATCGGCCTGATTCGCACCGGGGATGCCACGCCGTATGGCAATCTGATTCTGGAGTCCGCCTGAGGCCGGGTTTGTGGGGCCGTGGGATTGCTTCACTCTGGATGTCGCCGATGACATCGGTGAAGCCGCCGCCCCGGCCGACGTGGCTGCCTTCATCGCGAGTTGATCGGCACCGTGGCCATCCCCGGCATCGAGCCACCGTTTGCCATCACCCTCTCGGAGGCCGTCGCCAAAAACGTCACCACCAACCTGCTGGACCGGCACATCAAGGTGCTCTTGCGGTGAGGGGTTCCCTCCCCGCTGCCTCGCGCAGCCGCGGCCGGCGAGCCGGAAATTTTCCACGGCAACCCGGGATTTGCTTTCTAACATCCACGAGCCCGCCCTACCCTGCCCGCCACGCCCATGATTGATCGCATCCTTGCCAAACGCATTGTCCCCGTCGTCGTCCTCGAGCGCGTCGAATCCGCCGAACCCTTGGCCGAAGCGCTGCTGGCAGGCGGCCTGGACATCATGGAAATCACCTTCCGCACCGCCGCCGCCGAGGGTGCCATCCAGCGCATTGCCGCCCGGTTCCCGGAGATCCTGCTAGGCGCGGGCACGCTTCTGGAAAAAGACCAGGTCCAGCGGGCCAGGGATGCCGGTGCGGTCTTCGGCCTCGCCCCCGGCCTCAACCCGCACATCATCGCCACCGCCGGGATCCTCGGCCTGCAATTCGCCCCCGGCGTGATGACCCCCAGCGAGGTGGAACTCGCGCTATCGCTCGGCTGCAAGCTGCTGAAGTTTTTCCCCGCGGAAGTCGCCGGCGGCGTCACCATGCTCAAAGCCCTCGCCGGGCCCTACGCCCACACCGGGGTGAAATTCATCCCCACCGGCGGCGTCTCCTCGGGCAACCTCGCGTCCTACCTCAAACTGCCCGTGGTCGCTGCCATCGGCGGCTCGTGGATGGTTGACAAACAACTCGTCAACGACGGCAACTGGGCCGAAATCACCCGCCTCACCCGCGAGGCGTTGGCCGCCGCCGCGGCTTGCTAGGCTAGAAAGAGGATTTGGCTTTTCGTGGCGCGTCGAGCCAGCCATGGTAGGCGGCAATGACAGCCCAACCGAAACTGGTGGCCGACGATCCTTGGCTGGAACCCCACCAAGCCGTGATCCAACGCAGGATGGACCGGTTGACCACCGAGCTGGCCGTGCTTGCCAACCAATCGAAAAAACTCGCCGCGCATGCCACCGGCCACAAGTATGCTGGGATTCATTTTCACGCGCCGACCGACGAGTGGACGATTCGCGAGTGGGCCCCCGCGGCGCAGGCGGTGTCACTCATCGGCGATTTCAACGGCTGGAAGCGCGACACCCATCCGCTAGCGAAATTTCCCAACGGCATCTGGCAACTCAAGCTGCCCGCCGACGCGCTCGCCCACGGCCAACTGGTCAAGCTGCACATCGTGGGTGCCGACGGCTCGCGCCGCGACCGGATCCCGGCGTGCATCAACCGCGCGGTGCAGGACCCCACCACCCATGATTTCTGCGGCCAGATCTGGAACCCGCCGCAACCGTATGTGTGGCAACATGCGTTTGATCCGGCGGCCCTCGGCGCACCCTTGATTTACGAAACCCACGTCGGCATGAGCGGCGAGGAGCCGCGGGTGCACACCTACCGCGAGTTCGCCGACGAGATCCTGCCGCGCATCGCCCAAGCCCGCTACAACACGGTGCAACTCATGGCCGTGCAGGAACATCCGTATTACGGCTCGTTCGGCTATCACGTCTCGTCATTCTTCGCGGCCTGCTCGCGCTTCGGAACCCCGGAGGATTTGAAATACCTAGTCGATACCGCCCACGGTCTGGGACTCGCAGTGTTGTTAGACATCGTCCACTCCCACGCCGTCAAAAACCTGGCCGAGGGGCTCAACGACTTCGATGGCTCGGGCCACCAGTATTTCCACGATAACGGGCGCGGCGACCACCCGTCGTGGGATTCCAAGTGCTTCGACTACGGCCGGCCGGAGGTCCGCCAGTTCCTGCTGTCCAACGTGCGCTACTGGCTCGAGGAGTTCCGCTTCGACGGGTTCCGCTTCGATGGGGTGACCTCGATGCTCTATCACTCGCACGGCAACAAGGCATTCGGCAGTTATGACGATTACTTCGGACCGGACGCCGACGATGACGCGATTCTCTATCTGCAACTCGCCGCGCAACTCATCCAGGAGATCAAACCCGGCGCCATCGCCATCGCCGAGGACATGTCCGGCATGCCCGGGCTGTGCCGGCCGGTCGCGGACGGCGGGATTGGTTTCACCCACCGCCTGGCCATGGGCATCCCGGACTATTGGATCAAGCTGCTCAAGCACAGCCGCGACGAGGACTGGAACCTCGACGAACTGTGGAACGTGCTCACCAACCGCCGCCACGGCGAGGCCACCATCGCCTATGCCGAGAGCCACGACCAGGCGCTCGTGGGCGACAAGACCATCGCCTTCCGGCTGATGGATCAGGAAATGTATTGGCACATGCCCAAGGGCGACGCGCATCCGGTCATCGAGCGCGGCATCGCGCTGCACAAGCTCATCCGGCTGGTCACGCTGGTGTTAGGCGGCGAGGGCTGGCTGAACTTCATGGGCAATGAATTCGGCCACCCCGAGTGGCTCGATTTCCCGCGCGAGGGCAACGGCGGCTCGTATCACTACTGCCGCCGCCAGTGGTCGCTGGTGGACAACCCGGAGCTCAAATACCAATGGCTGGCCAACTTCGACCGCGAGATGATCGACCTGGCCCGCCGGAATCAGTTGTTAGAATCCCCGCCGGCGCAGGTCCTGCACATCGATCACGGCCCCAAGATCCTCGTCGTCGAGCGCGCCAACCTGCTCTTCGTGTTCAATTTCTCGGTCGGCAACTCGGTCTTCGGCTATCCGATCCGCGTCCCCGGCGCGGCCACCCGCGAGCTGTTGCTCGACACCGACGCGCCCGACTTCGGCGGCCACGCCCGCATCGATCCCGCCGTCCCCTACCCGGTGGACGCCCACGGCCTGATGGAAATCTACAGCCCGTCGCGCACGGGGCTGGTGTTCGCCAGGATCTGAGTGCCACTTCCAAGAAATAGTGTGACACTATGAAAACCGAGGGGCCAGGGGCTAGAAAAGAGCCGCTAATTCTTCTCTAGCCCCTGACCCCTAGCCGCTAGCCCCTCAGTTCGCGCGGCCAACATGTCACTTTAATTTTGAGAGATTGTCTAACACCCAAGCACCGCCTCGGTGACGCGCAGTGCGTCGAGGTTGGGCCGGACCGCGTGCACCCGGTGGAGCATGACGCCTTGGTGGCGGGCCAACGCAGTGACGACTGCCGTCGGGCCATCGCGCGCCACGGGGTCGGCGGTGCCCAGCAGTTTTTCGAGCAACGATTTGCGGGAAGCTCCTAACAACAACGGCCGCCCCGGCGGGCTGAGCCGGCCCAGCGCGCGCAGCAGCGCCAGGTTGTGCTCGAGGGATTTGCCAAAGCCGATGCCCGGATCGAAGCACAGCGCCGCGGGCTGGATGCCCGCGGCGACCAGCGCGGCGAGGCGCTCGGCGAAGAACGCCCGCACCTCGGCGACCACATCCTGATAGAGTGGCGCGCCTTGCATGGTCCGCGGGTCGCCCTGCATGTGCATGACCACCACGCCGCAGCCGCTGGCGGCGCACACGCCGGGCATCCCGGCATCCGCGCGCAGCCCGCTCACGTCGTTGACGATGTCCGCACCCGCGGCGAGGGCCGCGGCGGCCACGGCGGCCTTGGTGGTGTCGATGGAAATGAGGCCGTCCCACTCCGCGCGCAAGGCGGCCACCACCGGCACGGTGCGGGCGATTTCCTGCGCCGCCGGCACCGGCTCGGCCCCGGGGCGCGTGGATTCGCCGCCGATGTCGATGAGCTCCGCGCCCTCGGCGATGAGCCGGCGGGCATGCACGATGGCGTCTCCGGCTTCATCGTGCTGGCCGCCGTCGGAAAACGAATCCGGGGTGACGTTGAGGATTGCCATCACCCGGGCGCGGCGGGTGAGGTCGAGCGGGTTGCGTCGGGTTTGCCAAATCATCGCGGGAATTGGCGGCTTGCAGCGTCCGCCGGGTGCGGCTACTTTGCGCCGCATGAACCCGCTGGCAACTTGCAAAACACTCGCCGTCATTTTGGGCTTGGTGGCGTCGGCTTGCGCCCAAGCCAAGGAACCGGGCAAGGACATGGACGCCGTGGATGGACCCAACGTGCGGGTGATGCGCCATGAGGATGGCTCGCGCACGTTGTTCACGCGCGCCCCGGATGACCGGACGCTCACCAAGAAGAAGTTCTCGGCCAACGGGGTGCTGACCATGCTGACGGTTTACCGGATGGACGCGAATGCCAACCCGATCGGCTGCAAGATTTTCGACGGTCAGAACCAATTGCTGTTTAAAGTCAGCTACGGCTACCGCAAGTCCGACGGCCTGCTCGTCGAGGAACGGATGTTCGATGCCCGCGTCACGCGCCGCGACAAGGATACCGGCAAGGAAATGCCGGTGCAGCGGATTTGTTACCTCTACGACGCCCATGGCAGCCGCAGCGCGCCGATTGTTTACAACCTCTTGCCCGGCAAGACCATGGAGCAGGTCTTCGGGGTCAAATCCTCGGCCCTGGAAACCAACCCGTTCAAGGAGGGTGGCGGCCCCGCCACCCCCGCCAACCCCAACGCCCGCCCGGTGGGCAAAGGCCGCTGACCGCCGACACGCCTAGTGGAGTGTGCCATGATCGCCCAACGCATCATCTTTGAAGGCCGCGTTCAGGGCGTCGGCTTCCGCTACACCGTCACCGACTTGGCCCGTGGCTTCGACGTCTGTGGCTGGGTGAAAAACCTGCCGGATGGCAGCGTCGAGCTCGAGGTCATGGGCGAGGCTGACGAAGTCGCGGACTTTGTGCGCGAAATCGCCGTGGAATCCCCCGTCGCCCGCAACATCCAGCGCAAGCTCGTCACCCCCATCCCATTGTTCAAAAACTGCACCGGCTTGCGCATCGCCCGTTAGCCTGCCAGGTGAGTGCATGAACCCTGAATTTCGGATTTCCTAATCAAAAATTTCCCGGCATGCTTGCGTTGTGGATTCGGTGACACATGCGGTGCTCGGGGCGGCGCTCGGGGAGTTGATGTTGGGCCGGCGGCTGGGCAACCGGGCGCTGGCGTGGGGCGCCCTGTGCGGCACGCTGCCGGATTTGGACGCGTTGCTGCTACCGCTCTTCGACACGGCCAACCAGTTGTGGTGGCACCGCGGGCCGAGTCACTCACTGGTGGTGATGATGGCCGGGTCCTGCGCGCTGGCTCCGTGGCTCGCCAAGCGTTGGCGGCGCGCTCCAATCAGCCGTGCTCAGGCCGGCGGGTTTGTGTTCGCCATCTGGAGCACGCACGTGCTCATCGATTGCTTCACGGTTTACGGAACCTCGGCCGGCTGGCCATTCTTGGTTAGACGGGTGGCCTTCAATCACCTCTTCATCGTCGACTTGTGCTTCACGCTGCCGATGCTCGTCGCGCTCGGGTGGCTGGCGTTTCTGCGGAGCAAAAAACTCCTGCCCAAACGCCGCCGGCTCAATGCCTGGGGTCTCGGGCTGGCCGCGGGTTATGTGCTCCTGAGCGTGGGGCTGAAGTTCGCGGCCTCGGCGGGCTTCGGCGCGGATCTGGCCCGGCGAGGGGTGACCTATCAGCGCCGGATGGAGGCTCCCACGCCCTTCAACATCCTGTTATGGCGGGCGGTGGTGGACCGCGGCGACGAATTCTGGGTCGGCTACCGCTCGGTGTTCGAGTGGCACACGACGCCGGTGCGCTGGACGGTTTACCCGCAAGGCCGCGCCGCCATCGCCGGCATGACCGGCCTGCGAGAGTTCCAAACCCTGCAATGGTTCACCGACGGCTGGTGGATCGCGCGCCCCCATGCCACGGGTGCCTGGCTCGGCGACCTGCGCTTCGATGAAGTCCGAAGCTGGGGCGACAAAAAAGGCATGGTGGACAGCCGCCTTGCCTTTGCCTGGAACCTCACCCCCGGTGCGCCCGGCGCGCGCCTCCAGCCGTTGTATCCGCCACGGCCGCAACCGCGCGACACCCTCATGCGAATGGCCGCGCGCATCGTCGGCCAGCGCTCGGCCTGGGAAGCCAACCCGCGCCTGGCCGGCGTGACCGGCAGCCTGCCGGAGTTTCTAGCAGCCAAGGAGTGACCGGTGTTTCGGTGTTTCGGTGAGAGAGAAAGGATCAGTCGCTACGCACCGAGCTTTTCGCTCTGCTCTTACTGAAACACCGAACCACCGGGCCGCGCAGCGGCTACCGAAACACCGGTCAGCGCAGCGGCGGGAAATCCGCGCTTTTGTTAGCCCGGGGGTGGGCTATCCTGTCGGGCAGTGAAAGTGCTTCCGGTTTTTCTGGCCCTGACGGCGGCCGCGCTGGCCACGCCCGGTGATCCCGGCGAGACGGCGGTGCATTTTCTGGAAAAAATCCGCAGCCACACCCTCAACCTCGATCCCGGCGGGGATACCGCGCTGGCCCCCCAAACCAGCGCACCCAAACGCCAGGAAATCGCCCGCCGCCTCGCCCGCCTGTCGCGCGACCTCGGCCACGACCCGCTGGAAGTGGGCGCGATCCAACTCGATGACGACCTGGCCGCGGTGCTGGTGCGCCAAATCGGCGGCTTCGATCCCGGCAAGTTGCAGGTATTCCCGGTCGGCTTGGTGCGCCGTGGCGCGCAATGGATCGCCACGCCGGTGCCCGCATCGTTTGAAAACTCGGGCATCGGCTATGCGCGCGAACTGCGCCAACGCCTCGCCCACCTCCAAGACTGGATGTTGTGCGAACAGGCCCGCGATTTGGAACGGCTGCGCAATCAGGCCGACGAGCGCCTGCGCGGGCAAATTGCCGCAAGCCTGCCGCTCGCCACCCTGCGGGCCTTCACCCCAAGCCAGGCCGCGGCGCGGTTTCTCAACGCATGCGCGCAGCGCAATCTAGCGGAAATCCTCGGCCTCCTCGGCGGGCTCTCCACGTCCTTGCCCGATGACTGGCCACTGCGGCTCACGGCGGCGAATGCCGCCATGCGCGCGGCTGCCGCAGTCAAGCCGCCGTGGCGGCTGCTGATTTCTCCGGACGTGCTGCGCGCCATCGTCCATCACCAGAAGGACGGAGATACCGCCCAGGTTTCCCTCGCCTGCCTCGACCCCGCCAGTGACAAGGCCCGCAGCGCGCTGCCACGCGTCGAACTCGTCCATCTGGAACTGGCGAAATCCCCGGACGGGTTGTGGCGAATCGATCTCCCGGGGAATTTCCTGCAAGACCGGAAAATCCCCGATGATGCGACCGATGAAACGCTCGATGCCGACTTGCTCAACGCGTTCCCGGTGCAACTCGCCGGTCAGCACCCGCCGGTCCCCCAGGCCAGCGCCGCCCTGGCGCTGCAAGTGCTGTTAGCCACGCTGCAACAAGGCTCTCCCTCCGCCCTGATCCGCTGCATCCAGCTCGACGGGGATCCCGCCGCCGCCCGCGCCACCTGCGCCCGCGCCATCCAATTCCGCGGGTCTTTGCGCGAGCCATCCACCGTCCACAGCGCCCTGCCACTGGCGTGGCATGACGCCGGTGAGGTGGCCGCCGCCGCCTGCCAATGCTTCGCGGCCCGCACCCCAGACCGCCTGAATCTCAAAATCCTGTATTTTGAAAAATCGGCAACCGGCTGGTATTGGGCACCGCAACCCAAACCCGAAACCGTAACCGCCTTGCGTGACTGGACCGATCTCCAATCCCAACGTTGGCCGGACCAATGGCAGCAGGCATTTCTAACTGACTGCCTGCAGCTCGCCACCGTGCCGGCCGCCGCCGCCCCCACCGATGACCAGGCGCGCCAAGTCGTCGAGTCGTGGCTTCAAGCCACCCGCGCCGGCGATGTCATGGCTGCGCTGCGCCTCACCGCCCGGCTGAACACGCCGGAGAGCAACCCGACCCTGCTGCGCAATCTTGGCTACGAGATGGCCGGGGCGCGCCGCAACACCCAACCCCCGAGCCTCGTGGACATCCACCAAGCCGGCATCTGGACAGCGGTCGGCACCCGCACCGATCCGGACGGCAAACCGTCCTTCCCGCTCTACCCGGTCGTGCTCACGCCGGCCGGTCCGCGCATCCTGCTCGAAATCGATCTCGTCGCCTCTGCCAACCGCAGCCGCGATTTCCTCAACCAGACCGCCCTCGAGCGCCTGCGCCAAGCCAGCCCGGCGGCCGCCGATGCCTTGAACACGCTCCTTGCGGCGCATCAGGCCAGGATTGCGCAACAGCCCTCACCCTGAGAACGGCCAACGGCCGCGATGGCTCTCCTGCCCGCGCCTCGGCTTGCCGCCGCAGCCCGCGTCAGGGAAAGGGTGACGAGGAATGCATTAAACAAACGCTTGTCGTTTCTACGCCACGTTCTATTTTATCGAATCTCTCAGTCATTCTAATGAATCCGCCACCCAACCCAATGCGCTCTTCTGCGGGCGGCGGCCTGCAGTCATCTCAACGCAGCGGCGTGGCGGGCATGTCGCTGCTGGAATTGACCGTGATCATCCTGGCGTTGCTGATGTTGGTCACGATTCTGTTTTTCGGGGCGCGGGCGTGGAGACGCGGTTCCGACCGCGCACTCTGCCTCATGCAAATCGAAAATGTGCAGAAAGCCGTGCGCAGTTATTCGAATCTCTATGGTGTGATGCCGGGGGCGAGTGCGCCGGACTTGCAAAGCCACGTGATCGGCTTCGGACGCTTCATCGAACTCACGCCCGTCTGCCCGAGCGGCAGCGAATACCGGTTCGGTGCCACCTACGGCATCGATACCATCCCACCCATGGGCGCGCTCTACATGGAATGCCCGTTGGCTGTGAGTGACAGCCACGTGCCCAACGTCACCGCCGACTGGTGACCCCAGCGTCCGAATCATGGTCATCGCCTTCCACAAACCCTACGGCGCGCTGTGCCAGTTCACCCCCGATCAACCGGGCCAGCGAACCCTCGCCGAGTTCGGCTTCCCGGCCGGCGTCTATCCGGTCGGCCGCCTCGACCTGGATTCGGAAGGCCTGCTCCTGCTCACCGACGAGGCCGGCTTCAACCACCGCCTGCTGGACCCCGCCGCCGCCCACCCGCGGACGTATTGGGCGCAAGTCGAGGGCTGCCCCACGCCTGCGGCGTTAGACCGGCTGGCCCGCGGCGGCCTGGAGATCCAAGGCCACCGGACCCGCCCGTGCCGCGCGCGGCTGCTCGACCCGCCACCCGCGGTGGCGCCGCGCCATCCGCCGGTGCGCTTCCGCCAAGCGATCCCCACCGCCTGGCTCGAACTGCAACTCACCGAGGGCAAGAACCGCCAGGTCCGGCGCATGACCGCGGCCGTCGGCTTCCCGACCTTGCGCCTGATCCGCACCGCCATCGGCGGCTTG
>Ga0114958_10001100_pt1 | contig 21762 bp, 18 predicted proteins | sample C_130208_EF_Meta_FD_89577 | JGI IMG/M metagenome (GOLD analysis project Ga0114958, IMG submission 89577) | Freshwater microbial communities from Lake Croche, Canada to study carbon cycling - C_130208_EF_MetaG | ecosystem: Environmental > Aquatic > Freshwater > Lake | place: Lake Croche, Canada...
AGCGTCCTTTACTGCATGGCGTGCAGCAGCCTCCTCAGCGGCCTGGCGTGCAGCAGCCTCCTCAGCGGCCTGGCGTGCAGCAGCCTCCTCAGCGGCCTGGCGTGCAGCAGCCTCCTCAGCAGCCTGGCGTGCAGCAGCCTCCTCAGCGGCCTGGCGTGCAGCAGTCTCCTCAGCGGCCTGGCGTGCAGCAGCCTCCTCGGCAGCACGTGCAAGCAGCTCTTGCTCTAGCACCGCATGCTGCACTGGTTGTGCAACTGGCGGAACCGGAACACGGATCATCTGCAGCACGAACCCAAGGGGCGCGTGAGGCGGAAAGCCGAAGAAGAACACCGGTACAAGCCCGGGAACCATCATCAATGCATTCCCATAAGGCATCTGTGGTGCCAACCCGTTAAGGAACTGCAGCACAAGACCGGGATGCAGCGGTGCAAACCCAAATGGTGGCACAGGCTGCTGCACGACTGGTGCAACTTGCTGCACGACTGGCGCGAGTTGCTGCATGGGTGGTGCGAGTTGCTGCATGGGTGCAACTACCTCCTGAACAGGCTGGGCAGCCGGTGCGGGTGGTACGTAGCGAACCTTACGCTCCACCCTCTGAAACTTGTTCATGGGCAGAGGCGCACGGTCGTGACCAAGGCGAGGGCAGGCGCAAGCCGTACCATTTGCCTTACTAGTCTTGAACTTGTTGCAGTTCCAACCCCACATGCACTGAGCCGGCCCGGGCACGTAGCCGGCGGGGTGAATGTTGATGCAGCCCACGTTGTGACAGTCTCCCTGAAAAGGGCACTCCACAGGTGTGGTAACGACAGCCGCCTCCACAATCACGGGTGCAGAAGCGGCAGCGCCAGCACCAGACTCTGCAATTGCATCGACCTCCACAAAGTTCAGCTGACGGACAACCGTAGGTGGCTCTGCAATGTCCTCAGCGTCAGCCTTGTCCTCCCAAGAGTCAAAACCCGTGGTAAGCTCGGCGAGCTCGGCTGCCTCTGCAGCTGCAGCAGCGGCAGCGGCAGCCTCTACAGCTGCCTTTGCAGCCATCTCTGCAATCCGTGCCTCCTCGACACGGCGAACCTCTGCATCCGCCTGACGCTGCTTGTGAGCGGCTCGCATAGCCTTCTCGTGCGCGCGCATCTCAGCGACGGAGTTACGCCCATTCTGAATGGGCTGGACGGGGGTGCTCATTGCACCGCCGCCCACAAAAGAAACGTCATAATTCATCATAGAAGAAGACATTCTAATCATATAAGAAGGGGAATCCATATATCTAATAATTTTCAATTTTTTTAGTTATTATAATAGCTATAAGATTGGTGTGAATCTATTAGAAAATAGATTAAATAAGATAATAAACTAATAAACTAATAAACTAATAAATTAATAAGCTAATTAATCGTCATCAGATTCGCTATCTGATTCACTATCTGATTCATTATCAGATTCACTATCCGATTCATCAACAATCGGATTAGCACCATATGTATACAAAAGATCTACAACATGATTGCGTTTCATCTTAATAGCTATATCAAGAGCACTAATCCCAAATCCATCAACCAAATTAGGATTCACTCCAATATCAAGCAAATATTTAATAACCTTAATATGACACCATTTAACAGCCATCATAATAAGAGATTCATTATCATGATTAACTGCATGAATATTTGAACCAAATTTAATAAACTCTTTAATATTCTTAATATGATCACAATTATTTAATGTAGTCTGACACAACAGCATTAGAGGAGTATTTCCAAGTTCATCTTGAAGATGAACATCTGCACCTAGTTCACAAAGAGTCGTAATAATATCGGTATTACCATCCGATGCTGCATACATTAATGGAGTATTAGAGTCATTATCAAGTTGATCAATATTTGCTCCATTCAAACAAAGCAACTTAACAATTTCATTATGATTATATTCAGATGCAATACTCAGAGCAGACCGTCCATATCGCTCAACTGCATTTACATCAGCACCTTGATTAATCAAAATACGTGAAATCTTATAATTTCCACGTGCTGATGAAATCATTAGTGGAGTTGTTTTATGCAATGAACATCTATTAAAATCAATTCTATGAATACTATTAAATAACTTTGAATTCTTACAAAGTATTTGTACAATATTTACTGAATCTCCTTTAACTGCTATTGTAAGTGCGCTGATTCCATCCTTATCAGGAATATCGGGCATCGCTTTTGCATCAAGCAAACGTTTCAATACTTTTGGATGTTTATTTTCACATGCCCAATAAATAGCAGTTTTACCATTAATATCTTGAAGATTAAGACGTGATGGAATAGCAAGATGTTTAATAACTTTTTCTAAAGATTTCATATTATTAGTTTTTGCTGCATGAATCAATCGCGTTATTCCAGTTACAGGATGTTGTGCACGTACAATACCATTCCAAAGCCAATCTTCATCTCGATAATAAGATGAAAGACTAAGAGCAACATCTGCTTCAAGTCCATATCCATTTAAACCTACAAATGTAATTACATCTGCAAATCTAGTATTTCCTCTAATAGGAATAAATTCATTTTCAATGTCACATGACATTGTATTCATTATGTATAAAGAAATTATGATTCTTTAATATATCATATAATATTCAATTTTTATGAAAAATAAAAATATAATAGATTATATAAGAAATGAATACATCTATAAATGTATCAACTGATATTAATATACAATTATTTAATTATATTTCAGAACAAGATTGGAACAATGTTAAAAAGATAATAACTGAAAATAAAGATATTGATTTAAATATTAGAGATAATTCAAATAATTATCTGATTCAATTTATTATATTATATAATCAATATCATCTAATTGATCTTTTTGTTTCAAAAAAATGTAAAATTGATATTATTGATAACGATGGTAAGACATTATTATATAATGCAATAAAATATAATTATTTAAAATGTATTGATAAATTAGTTAATATTAATTACACAGGATTTCCATTAATTGATTTAAAAGATAAAAATAAATTTTATCCAATACATTATGCAATAATGTTTAATAACCAACAAATATTAGAATTATTTTTATCAAAAGGAGCAAATATTAATATTAAAGATGGTGCTGGATATACTCCATTAATGACTGCAATAAAATTTAAAAATCAAAAAATGGCTAGATATTTATTAGAAAATCAAAGGATAAATATTAATATTATAAATGATAATGGTGATACTGCATTACACATTGCATGTAACTATGAACAGGAACAAATTGTTAGTATGATATTAGAAAATAAGACAATTGATGTAAATATACAAGATAAACAAAATAAATATACTGCTTTAATGTTTGGAATTGCACTAAATAATTATAATATTACAAATATGTTGTTGAATCATGAGTCAATTAATTTATTAATTCAAGATAGTGTTGGATCAACTGGATTTCATCACGCAATATTAGAAAAAACAAGTGAAGATATTATAAAATTATTAGATGAAAAATTAGAAAAAGAAGTGGATAGATATAAAAATATGTATAATATGACTAACATCACTGGACACACAATTTTACATCTTTTATTAGAAGACAATATTCAAATTAATTTAAAAAAATATATTGAAAATACTAACCTAAATATTCAAAATTATAATGGAAATACATCTTGGCACATATTTGGAAAAAGATGGTTAAATTATATTCCAGAATTAGAGCTTAAAAAAAATAATGTTTTTATAAAAAATAAAAAAAATGAAACAGCATATGATAAATATAAAGATAGTGATAAATTTATAGATATGCTTACTAAGAGTTATTTTAATTACTTAAGAAATAAAAAAAGAGAATGGAAGAATGATTGGGAGAATATCTGTCAAAAAAATGACATCGTTAAAAAGATAGATTTTAAAGATAATACTCCTGAAAAAAATTGTTACGAAAAAATAAAAAAACACATTCAAAATAATAATGTATCAGTACCATACAAAAAAATTGGTTATTGTATATCATTTGATAATAATCAGTTAGCTGATTTTGTATCATATACAGGCACATCATTAGATATAATTGTTGGCATGTTATTTTTAAATCAATATGAATCTATTTTTACTTCATTAAATAAAAAATTTATTACAAATGACGAATTAAGCGATTATTATAAAGTTCTTGGAATTATAAAGGAAATTAAAGGCGAATACATGAATTTTGAGATCACATGGTTATATCAAAAAATTTTTTTTCCATCAAATTTTGAATCAATTATACAAAATTTTAAAGAATCAAAAAAACGTTTCTTTGTGATACCATTAGGCATTCATCAAGAAAATGGTGCTCATGCAAATATGCTTTTATATGATTCACAATTAAATGAATTAGAACGATTTGAACCATCTGGTGGAGAATATCCTATAGAATTTAATTATAATCCTGATTTATTAGATTTTAATATTGAAAATTATTTTAAAGAAAAATTTAAAGATTTTAAATATTTTAAACCACGTTCATATGAAATGACTATTGGATTTCAAACTATGGAAATAGTTGATATTAACAAAAAAATAGGAGATCCAGGTGGTTTTTGTGGTGCTTGGAGTCTATGGTGGGTATATATGAGAACAAAAAATGAAAATATAAATAGACAAAAACTATTTATACAATTAGTTAAAAATATTCGAAGAAATAATTTATCATTTAAATCAGTAATTCGAAGCTTTTCAAAACAAATTACTGACATTCGCGACGGACTTCTTAAAAAAGTAAGCTTAGACATAAATAAATGGTTAAACGATGATTTTGATTTTGATACATTTGATAGATTTAATACAATAATTGAAAAGATGATTATATAAACTTTTAAATCTTAATTCCTAATTCACAATTGTATATTTTATAAATTGCTGAATCTATTACAATTTGATATTCATTAAATATTTTTGAATTAATGTTACTCTTATTAAGAATAATTTTAGTTAGAGATGAACTAGATTCAGCTATTGGATATTCACAATAGAATCCTTTATAAAATTCTAAATATTCATTATCATAAAATAATGAATATATATCACCCACATGAACATTTAATAGGGTACCAACTCGTATTATCATTATCGTGTATCTAATATAATTATATCTTATATAATTATATATATTTAAACTAAAATATTATGCAATATTTGCTAAAAATTTAATTACTTCATTAATTATTTTTTTTCTTTCATCGTGATAAGGTCTTATTAATTCAAGTGCTTCATTAAATTTAACCCATCGAATGTCACCAATTTCATATGATAATTTATTTTTGTCGACGTCAATATCCTTATCTTTAATTGCAATAAAATAAACATGTTTATAAATTATTCCATCTGTACCCGTAAATACTTCATTAAATGGATATAATTTATTTAATATTAAAATATCATCTTTATTTAATGATGTTTCTTCATTAAATTCTCTTAATGCACACTGTAAATTTTTTTCATTATTATTTCTTCTTCCTTTTGGAAAACCCCATTCAGGTTCATTATATTCATTTATAAACTCTTGATCAAAGAAATTCTTATTGCATAATTCATCAAATTTCTCTTTTGCAATGATATAATCTTTCTTAAATTTAGTTGTTTCTAATGTTTCATTCCATAAATCACACCAAATATATTCATAATTACTCTTATTATCTTTAATCATTTTGATTTCCTTGTCTGTCATCTGTTTAAATAAGAATTCGATATATTCATCATCATTTATATCATACTTACCACGTATTAATTCAATGTATCCAACACTATTTCTTCTACATATTAATAATAATTCAACATTTTCAATAATATTATTTAATTCATCTTCGGTATATACTTTGTTTATTGTCTTATTATATTTATCAATTGCAATATTATCATTATAATCGTAAACTAATCCTTTGTGGATATATTGACTTTTTAGAATATCATTTATTTTTTCACTATTTATTTTCATAGTAATAATTCCATAGCTAGTTATAGGCATCGGACAACCTTTATATTTATGTCCAGTTTTTCCACAATTAGTACAAAATATTTGAGATTTATTTGTATTATTCATATTCATATTATTCAGATTATGCATATTATTATTCATTTCTAATTATAATTAATCTTATTTTCTTATATATTATTTTTCTTGAAAATAATATATATTTTATAAACTAATAAATTAACTTAAATATCTAAAATTCTAGATTGCTTTTTATAGTCTTCCTCTTTTATTACCATCCCAGATTTATTTTCATCAACATCATCTTCGTTAAATGTAACAAATTCTGTAAATTTACTTGAGTCTTCAACTATTTCAGACTCTTCGTGGTATGGTTCAAAATTATTTTTTATTTGTTCTTCTGTTGGCACATCTTCAATATATCCATAAACAGATATAAAAATATCTTTATTATAAAAACGTTTGGCCAAAATATTTATAATTAGATAATCTCCTATTTTTACTTGTGTTTGATTTTTTTCTCCATGAAATATAACACCTTGTACTACTTTAAACTTAGTTGAGATCTTATCATATTTTAATACTACTTTAATAGGACCATTTTTTGCTAGTATCGCCATATTATTCATTTTTTCAATCTTAACGACAATACGAGTATTTTCAATAGGTATACATGCATTCGCAGAATACTTAATATTAAATATTGCAGAACCACTAAAATCTTCTGGATTTATCATACCATCACTATATGACATTACCTTATAAACTTTATTAATATAACCATATTTATTACATCTTTTCTCAACTTTCTTCATCAGATTATTTTTTAAGTTTATATATAATTCATTGTTCATTTGATATGGCATTAATTTAACTCTTGTATAAAATATTGTATTTTTATAAGGATTTACTAATTCTGACATAGTTAATATAATTAAGATAGATATATTTATTTAAATATATAAATATTCATTTTTTTTATATATTTAAATAAATATATAAAATTTAAAAATGTGTATATTGAGATGTATTTATTATTACTTTTTATCAAGATCGTCTACATACGATGACTTAAAAAATAAAGATGATATTATATTTAAATGCAAAAAAAAAGAAGAAGGATTTTGTAAGGAATGTTATAAATATTCAAATGAAATTACTATTGAATCTAAATTATGTTATAGATGTTATTACAACATTTAGTTGACTTTGAATTTCAGTTACATTCTTTAAATGATTATTACTAATAATTTGCAGATCTTCATACTCAATACGAGATCTATTATAATATTCTGTGTTAATATTATTATTAAAAATCTTAAATGCTTCTTTTACATTTTGATTACTTTCATTTAATAGTTTGATTGCATCTTCTAATTTTAACTTCAAATATAACACTTTTTCGTTTATTAATTTATCATCTTTTAATAATTCAAATTGTAGTTCTTCTTTTTGTATTCCTTCTATTCTATCTTTTTCAAAATTATAATTAGTTATTATATCTTGATTAATTTTAATATTTTTTTGAACCTGATGCCTTAAATATATATGTCTATTCTTATATATCGAAAATATAAAATATAAGAATATATTTTATATTATTTATAAATTAATAGTTATTTCTGGAACAGAAACAACTTTAGCTTCTACAACTTCTGGTACTTCAGCTATTTCAGCTTCTACAACTTCTGGTACTTTAGCTTCTACAACTTCTAGTACTTTAGCTTCTGGTACTTCAGCTTCTACAACTGCTGGTGCTACAACTGCTGGTGCTACAACTGCTGGTGCTACAACTGCTGGTGCTACAACTGCTGGTGCTACAACTGCTGGTGCTACAACTGCTGGTGCTACAACTGCTGGTAATACAATTGCTTGTGCTCCAATCACTTCAGGTATAGATACATCTTCATTAACTATAGATTGTTTTTGTTGTGCCATTCTTCTTAAAAATGCATTTTTATCCATATTATATAAATAATATATATATATTATTTATTTAATACAAACCTAAATAATTATATAAAAATTTAACTATTCTACTATCTTAATATATTTTTTACCATCTTTAGTAAATTTAAATTCATCAATTAATGATTGATCTATATTACCTTCAACAGTAATTATATATTTAGGATACTTCTTATTTCGCGCTCCATCAAATATACCATTATCTTCTTTTTTAATAGATATTTTATTTTCTTTTACCTGACCAATTTTATTCTTAATGTATTCTACACGATCTTTAAGATTAAATGGAAATTCAAATGATGAATGATTCTTTGGTACTATTAAATATGTCTTATTATCAACACTATATTTTTCAAGGAAAATCATTCTTTCACGTATCTTTTCACATATATCAATTCTTGTTCCAGAAGGATCAAAATTAATAGCATTTACTTTTTTACCAATCTTTAATAATTCTTCTTTTTCAAATGCATTATCACATACAGCACCCTTTAAACTTGTAATACCAATACCTCTCTTTTTATCTGATACTTGTCTCTTATTTTTTAATTTAAATATTTCCATCTTATTTCTATTTTTATCTAATTTCATATCTAATATACCAATGATGTCATTCTCGTCGCGTTTCTCATAATAATTCTTTACATCCTCACTATCAAAATCATATTCTTGAGGTTGTTGAGAAGATTCGGATGATATAGATATACTATTTGATTGATTATTAATTTCATCCTTGTATTCCTTATATTTAGGATGTTTCTTAATAAAATTATATATTGATGGATTATTAACTAATTCCTTATTAAATTTATTTCTATAATTCATTGGTAGATTCTCATTTTCATTAAATGGTTGAAATATATAAAATCCATCTCTATAAATTAAATATCCTTGATTATTAAATTTATCAATTATTGGATCATTAAAATTATTAAAATCATTTTCAGTTATTGGAATTAATGAATCCAATGCTTTATAGACAAAGAAATTATCAAATAATTCTTTTTGTTCTCCAACAAACTTTCTTTTAACTCTCTCTAATATTTGGTCTAAACTATATACAATCTTAAATTTAAATAGTTCCTTAATCTTTTCTTTTGAATCAATAATTTCTTTTTTAGCAGTGTCAGTTGTAAATGTAGTATAATCTAATTCATCTTTTGATATCTTTTTAAATAACTTACGATCTTTATCATAATATTTTAAATATAATTGATGATCATAACATTTAAAATCACATTCTTCAAAATCACATAACATTGTACACAATTTAGCATCTCCTTTATGTAATGGATTTCTACATCCTTTTGATGCATCGACTTCTTCCGGAAATACATTTGCATGATAATTTATAGGACAATCAATTGCTGATTCTTTTATACCTCTTTCTATTTTTTTAACTAATAGATATTTCATTTCAGCTTTTCTATATAAATCTTCTTCGTTTGATAATTTATAGGGATTATTTTCTCCAAGACTTACAACATATTTATATATTTTTACTTCTGGATATGGATCTTCTTCAGTCATAACTTTATAATGCTTACATAATCTAATTGCTCTACCAATTACTTGTTGAACTCTTGCAAAATTATAATGCACGTCTAAAATATGTACAGCTCTTACATTTTCAAGAGTAATGCCCTCGTTCATTACTCTTGATCCTAATATTAATTTAACGTTTCTTCCTTCCTTGTTTTGTAAAGAATTAAAAATATTTAATAATCTTTTCTTTTCTTCTGGTTGAACCGCTTCTTCACCATCAGTTTCTCCAGTAAATGCTAAGAATGTCGCTGGATAAAATTTTTCATTATTATTTTTCTTTTTATAATCACCATATAACATTCCAGTTTTATATTCTCTTACAGAATCAGTTAAAGCATATAATCCATCATCTCTAAATTCTAAATAACCATTTGCTTTTAATACCTCTTGAAATAAATCAATACCAACTTTAACTAAATTTGAATAGACAAAACATGTTTTTGATCCTTCTTTACCTTCTACTAAATTATTTATATTTACTAATGCTTCATAAAATTTTGTAGAAAATATTTTAAGCATTGATTCATGTAATATTAATCCACTTACATTTGTACCATTTGAACTCTCTCTTAAAATTTCATTTATATTTGTTACTTTATTATTAAAGAATTTTTCATTTAATTTTTTTAGGTATAATTCACGACTAGTTTTCAATTGATTTAATACAATATTTATACCATCTTTAGAATACGCTCCAATTACATCCTTCTTTGCTTCATCTAATACAGGAAATACAAAATTTGCACTTGCGGTTGATTCCTTATCTAAAGAATCTTTAGAATATTCTTCAAGAGTTTTTAGATATACTTCTCTTTGAAATGGATTCATATAACATCTAACAACTTTAGTAAATAATAATTCTTTTATTTGTTCACCTATATCTAAACCTTTTGCAAATACTAAACTGTCATTACCTCTGAAGTAACTAATATATCCATTTAGCATCTTTTTAAGATATTCTGGCCCACCATCTTTAAAATTCATCAAGTGATTTTTATTTGCAGTAAATATTTTATCACGATCCATTTGATGATTTGATGGACGCAAGTAATTAATTAGTTCTACAATTTCGTCACCATAATTAGTCATTGGAGTAGCTGTCAAAAGTATAACTTTTAAATTTTTTGAATTATCAATAATTTTTTTCAGAGCTTTACCATAATCATTGCCTACTAAATTATGTGCTTCATCAATAATTAATAATGTATTATCTAAATTTTCTAATTTATCAACTGATATATCTCTTTCAATGTCACCTTCAATACTCTTTCTATATGTTTTTAATACTTTACCTTCACTTGTTACTTCTTTATCTGTTATTTTTTCACCAAGTACGCGTCTATAGAAATTACGATATGATACAATACGGTAGTGTTGTAAGGCATTCATAATTGCATCACGTTGGATTTGTTGTTTTAGTTCATTATTAATAAATCCAGATTGTAAAATAGATGAATTAATATATGTATCTTTTGTACAGGTAATTAATTCGGACTTCCATTGTTCTTTAATCATAGGCCCGGATACCAATATATGAATCTTGGTTCCATAACGTCTTACTTGATCTTTAAAATTTTCTGCAATTGCTATTGCAGCACATGTTTTACCGGTACCAGTACCATGGAATATTAACATACCAGTATAAGGAGTTCCAGGATTTAAATAATTTGAAACAAATACCTGTTGTGATTTCAATGTAAATTTATTTCCACAAACATTATCGCGATATTTTTTAATATCTTCATATGTTTCCATCTTCTCTCTCGGAGGTACCTTATTTATATAAAATTCACGCTTTTTATATATCTTAGATTGAAGACTATCATCGGATGTTACTGGATATCTATATTCTTTCTTCATTAAAGATAAAAGATCATCTTCACTTTCACTCATATAATAAAAAATAAAAAAAATAGAATGTAAAAAAATTAGAATGTAAAATGTAAAATAATATAAAAATATTAATATAAGAAAATATTAATATATAAATTGTTACAGTAGTTCAGTGGTAGAATGCTAGCCTTCCAAGCTGGTGACTCGGGTTCGATTCCCGGCTGTGACATTTTCTATTTTTTTATGTTATAAATAAATTTTAAATAACATTCAAAATTTTTTGTTTAAGTATAGTTTTTAAAATATTATAAAGACTATGGATATAAAAGTTTATTCTCACAATGAAAAGAAAGACATTGTTAAAAAAATCGAAAAGATAACATCAAAGGTTCATTATAAACAGATATATAAGATATTAAAAAAATCAGGCATTAAGATTACACAAAACAATAATGGAGTATTCTTCAATATGAATGATTTAACAAATGAGGTATTGTTTCAAATTGATCAATTTTTAGATAATATAATAAATAAACAAAATGCAAATATTGATATAAAATATTATAATAATGTCATCATGAATACAACAACTCAATCTGAAGGAGATTTAAAAGATGTTATTGATTATAATAATGATTCTACAGCAAATGAATAAAGATTATATTTCATGAATTTATAGCATATTAATATTTATATTAACGATAATTTGCTATAACATATGTATCTTGTGGTATTCTGACACTGGTGCCAAAAATTATAAATATAATTTATTTATAATTTTTATTAGATTTAAGATGGTTATTTATTTAATTTTTTTAATCTATTATTATCACAATAGGAGTTAATTGTTCTTCTTAATTTAACATATAATATATATATTACAATGTTATTAATTATTAAGAATAATAGCACTACTAAACCAATAAATACAATTCTATTAGAATCTCCAAAAATTGAGAAGGTTTTTTCAGAAACTTCAGAAAAAGCACTTGTTACAGAATCAGGCATAATTTTATATAATACATTTATAAATAAATTATAAATAAATTAAATCTTTTTAAATCTTTTTCTTTTCCGATCCAAGAAAATGTTACAAAACATTAACTAATAGATATTCATCTACTAAATCAATAATTAAATATTTTTCATCTAATATTACCTTTTTATTTAGTTTTATATATATATCATTAAATTGAATTTTTAATTTTTCATTCTTATAATATGCATTATAATCATCCTTTTTTTTATAAGTTAAACTTGATGAATCGTATAATATTTCATCTCTTAATAAATCATTCCATGAACAATTTATATCGTTACAAATATGATTATCAGGTTTAATTTTAATTTTTGTTGAAATTGATATAAGTTTATCAACTTCTATATTAAAACTAGATTGCCCAATATGTTGAATATCAATTATATCTAATTTATTTGATCCATTTATTGAATGTAAATATAAATTATCTTTATCTATTATTGATTTATTTGTAATGAATGCATATATTTTTGTATCATTTAATAAACTCCCATTAAATAAGACATCTAAATAACTGATAGCATTATTAGAATCTTGATGATTAACAAGTAGTTCTCGATAGTCATGAATTCTTAATATAATGTTTTCTTCAAATGTATAATTAATATTCATTGATTTAAATAGCATTAATAAATTTGAATTTACCTTTTTAAGTTCATCAATTGAATTAAAGTCACTTTTATAAAAATATGATTCAATATTAGAATTTTCAAAATTTATTAAATGTGGTTTAAATGTTAAGATACTTTGAATAATCTTATTTGAACTATTTGAACCATTTGAACTATTTGAATTATTTATACTGTACGACATATTCATAATGTATAATAATGTTTTTGAATTTTTTTTAATATCATATATTGAATGTTCATCATTACTTAGAATTTTATTATCATCTCCGATACCAATACCTACAAATTCAAGTGATTTTTTATCAGCTTTACAATTATAATTATGTTTTTCATAAATATTCATAATGATTTTATCATTTGTACAAATATTTAATATTCTATATTCATTTTCAGGTATATTATCACCAATTTTTATTTCATAATAAAAATCATTAGATTTTTCTAAATTTTGTTCACCTTTTGAATATTTCCTTAAAGTCGAAATAATGTGTGCATTAACTTGATTACACATAAATTTAAGATTTTCTAATGAATAGTTAAGACATTCATCATCAATCTGAAATATTTTGCCACTATTATCTAGACCAATATAATAAATACAGAATCCATTACCTTCTTTTAGTCGAAATCTTAATTGTGAAATCAAAGATCCTTGTCTCTTTGGAGTACTAAATTTTATAAAACGCTTGTATTCTATATTACCAAGATCTAATTCTTTTTCCATCTTTATTAGATTACTATAATTGATTATTCTATTAAGATTATAATTTGAATATAAATGAATTTCAACTTTTTATGAATTGATAATTTTTTGAATGATTTTATCAACTTTTGTCTTACTATATGAATATTTATTAATTAATAAATCTTTTAGTTTCCGTTGATTTACAGCTTCTAATTTTAATTGATTTGTTGTAAAAACTTCAGCAGGACCATTCAAAAAATAATCTCTTGCAAGTTGAACAGATTCTAAATAATCTTCATCAATTGAATATTTACCACTTTTAATATCTGGTGATTTCTGTAAAAAATTATCAATACTTCTATATTCATCTATAATATCTTTTGCTTTCTTTGGACCAATTCCATCAATATGTTCTACATAATCACATCCGAGTAATATACACAAATCAATGAATTCTTGTTGTGTATATTTTAATTCTTCTAAAATTTTTGATAGATCATATTCAATAATTTCATTTTTTTTTGAAGATGATATATTTCTCAATAATTTTTTGGCTCCGAATGTTAAAATATCCATATCCTCTGATCCAACTCCATATGCAAATAATTCTTTAGTTAAATATGCACATTGAGAATCAGATTCTTCTGGAGCATCTATAACTTTAATACCCATCGCTCTTAAAACTTCTTTGCATTGTTCCATTTGTTTCCATGTAATTACAGTTGATTTTTTAAATAATTTTGTTTTACGTTCAACATCATCTTCTCCAAGTTCATCCATTTCATCCATTTCTTTTTTGGCTGTTTCTCGAATCTCTCTACGTTTATCAAGAGTATTATATTTTAGTGTTGGTGGTTTTCCATCAAAAACATATATTGGTGTAATTCCATTATCCATTAATAGTAATGCTTTACTTACGACTGCATGTATATGACTTGTTGATTCACCATAAATATTTTTAATATCTTCTGCATTATTACGTAGTGCAATGACATAAGCATATACTTGAATTGCAGCATCAATTGCAACTACCTTTCCTAATAAATCTTTGAACGTTTTTTTTGTTATGCTATTTGGCGCATGTGTTGTAATAATCGAGCTCAAATTTTTAATGCCCATTTAATTAGTATTTTTTATAATATACTCTATTTCAGTATTATTTAAAATTATTTACTATTTCAATTTTTTACAACTTTGATAAATGTTTGTTTATAATACAAAAACTATAACAAAAATACGTAAATTAATTGTTAATATTTTAAAATGCACTTAACTTTAGTATTTAGTTGTATTTTTTATATAGTATTAATATTTTTTTTATAATAATATTTTTTTATAATTTATTATATCGAATTAATATATGAGTAGACTATTTACTAACTTATATAATAATATAGAATCTTTTGAAGATACTGACAGCAAGAATACAGAATCAGAACAAGCAGGTGAACAACAGACTGGTTCTCAAAATACTGATTCTGAAAATACTGGTTCTCAAAATACTAGTTCTGAAAATACTGGTTCTCAAAATACTGGTTCTGAAAATACTGATTTGCAAAATGCTAGTTCTGAAAATGCTGACTCTGAAAATACTGATTCGGAAAAAAATGATTCTGGTGTTGAGGGACCTCCAATCAGAAGAGATGCACAATCCTTATCTTCCGTTAGAAAAGAAGATATAAATGATTCAACAATTGATGAAACAGATGATATGCCTGACGCAGATGATCCCGATCCAGTAAAAAATGAAATGGATGATTTATTTGAAGACGATGAACAAGATGAAGAAGTTTTAACTGAAGCAGAAATAGATGATCTTATAGATGGAATTGGTAATGAAGGAGGAGTTGAAGAAGCTGATGAAAGTGATGAAGAGGTATATGTACCTCCTAAAATAGTAGATGATCCAACTAAATATAATTCCGAAAATGATGGTAAATTAACTGATATGACAATAGATGACGACGATGCAGATGATAACTTACTTAAACAAGGTGGTGCAGTTGGAGAAAGAACACTTGAAATGATCTCACAAATGAGTAACGAAGGTGATGAATTAGCTGATTTAATATTAGAAGTACCTATAACATTTATTCAGATGATGGTTGAAACAATTTTAAAAATAATTGGTGCTGTATTTGAAGGACCAATTACTGCAGTAGATAGTTTTTTAGAACCAATTAGAGATGCATTAAAAGGATTATGGTCAATTCTTCGTCCAATTGTAGTTTTAATAAATTATGTAATTGCATTACCAATATCAATAGGAATATTTGCGTGGAGTACTTTATGTAATGTAATGAAAGTTCTTGGTATTGGAAATGCAAAATGTAATAGAGATTATACGCCGAATGAAGAATTAATTACTTTCTTTGATCTAATTTCAAATATTAATCCTTTTAGGTTTAGAGATATATTTTTCTCAGATGACTTTCGAAATAGTTTATTTGAAGCAATAAGAATGTTATTTATGAAAATTAAGGATGCATTTATATTAATAGTTAAAATTATTAATATAGTCACAAAGATAATAGAATTCTTAATAGTTAAAATGACAGAAATAATTAAGATAACTGAAGAAGTAACTCAAAAAAATAATTTACAAGGATTTTTCGTAATAGTTATTATGCTTGGTATAATTTATTTAACACTTTTTGGTCTTAAACATGCCATAGATTTGATTGAAACAATAAGAGATAAATTTTTTTCTTAATCTTTAGTTAAAATTGATTTAATTTTTCTATTATTTTTTATTTTCTTATTTAATTTATGTCTTATAAATTAAAAGAATATTTTGATCTTCCTAAATTTAATCCATTTACTCAAATACAAGCAAGAATTCAGCAAATACCTCAAGCTCGTCAAGCAAGACAATCACAGCCTCAAGCATATCAATCATCTCAATTAATTCCACAAGGATTGTCACCTAGACAAGTAATACAAGGACAACAAATATTACAAAAAGATTCTAAATCACTATCAGATTCAGAATCACATTTAAATTCAGAATCGTTAAGAGAACAATCTATTAGTGAAAGTACTAATAGATTACCTAACAAAAGATATTATCAAAGAAAAAGAGATACGATAAATAGTGAATGTAAAGAAAAACGATTAAATAATCCATCAAATGAATCATTTGAAGAGGTTGAAAACAATGAAAAAAATGAAAACAATGAAAACAGTGAAAACAATGATGCTGGTGAATCGTATCTTAATAAAGCTTATAATAATCCAGAAGTTGTGTTAAATTCTGCACTAGAAAAAAATGTATCAGAAGAAGATGAAGTAAAAGAAGAAGAAGTACCTGTAAAAGAATCTCAGTTTAGTAAAATGTACGGTAAATTTGATATTACTATAGATTCTATATTAGAAAAAATAGAAACTGTTGTGCGAAAAATATCAGACTTATTTACAAATTTACTTTTATTCATGAAGGGTTCAGTAGAAAAAAAACAATTACAGAAGGTATTTTTATTAATAATAATGTCTATAGCTATGGCAATAGTTTTTGTTGGAATTAATGTTATTTTTGGAAAAGTTATTTTATAAACTATATATATATTTAGATAATGAGTGAAACTTCTAATATTACAACCGAAAGTAATATAAGTGAAAGATTAAATCGTGCAGAAGAAAGAGCTAAAAGAGCCGAAGAAAAGGCTGAAGCAGCAATGGAAAGATCAAATGCATTTGCCTCAAAAAAACATGTTATTATAGAACCATTCTTTGATTTAATTATTAAGGCAATTAAATCTATATTAACAGCAATTCTTAAAGGTATAATGTCACCAATTTTATCTATATTAAGAAAACTTGCAAAAATACTTGTAGATTTTGTTGCAGAAAAAGTATTAATGCCGATTTTTAAACCTGTTGGCGAAGTACTAAAAATAATTGTAAGTCCTCTCAGACCATTATTTGCATTTATTGGCAAGATATTAGAATTTATTGTTTCAATTATTAGATTTGTTGCAAAAACACTTGATATGATTCTAAGTTTACCATTTTTACTTTTAGGTACAAATGGACTTGGTTTAATAACATTTCCAGATGAAAAAAATCAAGATTTTAAGGATTTAAAAGCTGTAAGTAAATTAGGTAGCACAGTTAAAGACTTAAACTATATGTTTACTGATTCAGCATCAAGCGTTAATAAAGTAGTTAATAAACCAAATCTAATTATATTTATAACAGTTATAGTATTAGCATTAATATTAATCACCTCATACTTCTTTTATGAACAATTTAATAGTGTCGTAGATGTAATAGTTAGATTTGCTAGAGCTGTTTTATATCCAAAATCGAATTAATTATTTTGTAATATGAATAGTACCGTCAAAAACTAAAGTTAAGAACTCCCTTTGGGAGTTACTTTAGTTTTTATCGCTGGCGTGAAGTGCTGAAACCAAAATTAAGTACTCACACGAAAGGGAGTACTTAACTTCGGCACTTCACGGTATGTCATATTATATATAGATTATTAATTTAAAATATATAATTTATATATTTTATAATTACTTTTAAAAATATTTAATTTTTAACTATTAATATCAATTAATTTTTTGATATTAATATATTATATTATAATATAAGATCAATATGGATAAAAGAAGAGCAGATGCAAAAGCAAAATTAAAGAAAAGTTCATCAATACTAAAGAAACCAGAATCAAAGCCAGATATAAAAGCGGAAGGTAAATTAGCAAAATCTGTTGCTGTTCTAACAAATGTTTTTGATCAATTTAAAAAAACTAATGTACCTATAAAAAAAGCGGACTTAAGAAAAGTAGTAGAGCATCAACAAAGCTTAAAAAAACATTACCACTTGATGCATTAATTGCATTGAATACACAAGGTAATAGACGAAATGTAAGTCAAGTAATTGATTATATTGAACCAAGAATATTTAACTTTTGGCAATCGCAAAACATGGTCCCTGTACAAAGTGATCCTTTATTTAAGGTAAAAGTATTAAATCTCTGCGTGAAAGTAAAAAAAGGAAAATTACGATTCGATGATAATGCAGTTAGTAAAACCGGACAGTTTAATGATTACTTAAGTTTAGTTGAAGGGTGTAAATTATATATCTGGAATGTAAAAGTTAATGAATGTGCATCATATAATACTTTAGCTGCAGCAACTCAAAAAGAAAAATATTCAAAGGTATTTGAAAGAATATGTAATGTTGCAGGTGCTCCAATTGCTGCACCTGTATTAACTGATAAAGAAAAAGAAGAAGAAAGTGAAGACAGCGCTAAAGGAGAAGGTAGTGAAGGTGGAAGCAGTGGTGAAGGGGGTGGTGGCGGTGGTGGTGGCGAAGGTAGTAGTGAGGGTGGTGGCGAAGGTAGTAGTGACGGAAAATCATCTGAAGGAGGTGAAGAAAAATCAACTGAAGGGGGCGAAGGAAAATCATCTGAAGGGGGTGAAGGAAAATCATCTGAAGGGGGTGAAGGAAAGTCATCTGAAGGCGGTGAAAGTAGTAATCCATCTGAAAAAACTGGTGCAGAAACAACTGAAGGATTTATACAAGACAATATAGATTCTGATAAAAAATTAAGTAATTCTGATTATATTTATATAATTTGTACAGTTTTATTTATTATTTCATTATTTTTTATATATATAAGATATAGGAAATAATAATGGGTGCAAGTCAAAGTTCTCCACCACCGCCTACCGCTAATGAAATTTTTATTGGTGTTGCTAGACCATATCTTATTACAGTTCAAAATTCACCTGCAACTACAGTAGTTTGTGAGAATGAATGTGTAAGATATAGACCACGTAAAGTATTTAATTTTTTTACAAGACAAATTCAAGATGGGCCACCAGAGTGTGTTGCCAACAAAAGTGTATGTAGGACTGAAGAGACAATTAATTCTGCAAAAACTGTAGAAATATTAATATTAAGTTATAAACTTTTAACAGTCGTTCCAGCATTTGATAGAGAAGCCGTAGCTATTTTAGGGTATAAATTATTTTTAATTGATTGGTTAACAGTAGCCGTTCCTCAAAAAAAATTATCTAGACAAGGTGCACCGATTGCACCAGAAGTGGTAGCATTAGTTAATAAATTAGTAGATATGAAATTTGATGAATTAAGAAAAAAAGGTTTAGAAACTGATTTTATGATTCAGGCACAGGCAGTTTCTTATTATCAGACAGTCTGGATAGGTTTACCTTCTTTAATAGATAAAAAATATGTTGGACTTGTAAGTACCTTAAATAAATCAATGATATACCATACATTGCCTGCAAATTTACAAACAGTTGCTGGTGCTAATATACAAGGATCTATTCAATTATTTAATATAGTTTATTATTTTTTAGAAGCAAAAATAAAAGAACAATTTCAGATTAAGCATCTTATTGAAGCTGGGCAATTAAGTCCAGATGCAGAAACTTTCTTTTTCAATCTATGTGTAAAAGTAATTGATGATAAAGAACTAAATATGAATCCAGATGGAACAAAAATGAACGGGGTTGACTTTGAGACTTTTACAGATGCTGATTTATTAAATGATAAAATATTTGAAGATTTAGATTCATTAAAAGGATGTTGTAAATTATATTTATTTTTGTATAGAAAAAAAACCTGTACTAAATATATGGAACAAGATACTCAATTAACACCAGATATATATACTTATAGAAAATGTAAAATATCAGGATTACAACCTTTAAATAAACCTGCTAGTGAAAAAAAAAGATTAGCTGAGATTGAACAATCTAAAAAAGATGGTGAATCAACAAGTGTCTCTGATGAGAATAGATCTATTCTTGATCAAAAAGAAAGACAAAAAGAAGAGGCTGCAGAAGAAGAACAAAAGAAAAAAGATGAAGCTGAAAAAGAAGCACTAAAAATTGAATCATTTTCAAATACTACTAAAGAACATTTTGAAAATGAGGTATTTAGTAAAGTTGAATCAAATTTAAAATTAGTATTAGGATATGTTTTAATTGTAGTTATAATTGGAGTTCTAATCGTTTTATCACCAACAATTTTTAGTTTTGCATATTATGTTGTAGCTGATTTATTAATACCTTTAATAGTTTATGTTTTAACAATCATTGGCCAAATTGTAACAATTCTTGGTAAGAGTGCATTACTAACCGGTGAAGGATTAACTATGTTTGTTTTAGGTACAATAAGTTCGATCCTTGGAATGTTACAAATAACAGTTGGATTAACAGCTGATTTTATGAAAGATATCATTGTTTCTTTAGGACAATCACTTGGTATTGTTGGTAGTTTATCAACAAATATTGCTACAAATACAGTTCTTGCAACAGGTACAACCGCTGCAACACTATCTAAGGTTGGACAAGATGCTACAATTAATTCATTTAATAGTTTAGGTACAACTTTAGGTACATTAAGTAAAGTTGGACAAGATGCTACAGTTGGATCATTCAATAGTTTGGGTACTACAATTGGAACATTAAGTAAAATTGGAAAAGATATTGCAGTTGATTCATTTAATGGAGTTGGTACAACAATTGGAACATTAAGTAAAGTTGGACAAGATGCTGCATATGGTTCATTAAACAGTTTAGGTACAACAATTGGATCATTAGGAAAAGTCGGTCAAGATGCTACACACGGTACATTAGATACAATTGGTACAACAATTGGATCATTAGGAAAAGTCGGTCAAGATGCTACACACGGTACATTAGACACACTCGGTACAACAATTGGAACATTTGGAAAGATCGGACAAGATGCAACACAGGGATCATTAAATACACTTGGTACAACAATTGGAACATTTGGAAAAATTGGACAAGACGCAACACAGGGATCATTAAATACAATTGGTACAACAATTGGATCATTTAATAAGATCGGACAGGATGCTACACATAGTACACTAAATACACTTGGTACGACAGTTGGAACATTTGGTAAAGTAGGACAAGATGCAACACAGGGATCATTAAATACACTTGGTACTACAGTTGGTACATTCGGAAAAATTGGACAAGATGCAGCACATGGATCACTTAATACTTTAGGTACAACAATTGGAACTTTTGGAAAGATTGGACAAGATGCAACTAAAGAATCATTTAATACTATCAAATCAACTATTGGTACATTTG
>Ga0114958_10001101_pt1 | contig 21738 bp, 16 predicted proteins | sample C_130208_EF_Meta_FD_89577 | JGI IMG/M metagenome (GOLD analysis project Ga0114958, IMG submission 89577) | Freshwater microbial communities from Lake Croche, Canada to study carbon cycling - C_130208_EF_MetaG | ecosystem: Environmental > Aquatic > Freshwater > Lake | place: Lake Croche, Canada...
AATGAGCAATTCCTGTGCCTGTGAAATTAAGCATCTTGGTATGGCCAAGAACTTCTTTAAACATATTCGTCAAACGCGCAGATTTATTATTACTTCGTGTTGGATCAGGTTGCTGCTTCTTGTAGGTAGCAATTAGCTGTCGTACCCGAATCGTTAGGAGAACGAGGGCAAAGACTGTAATCAGATACGAGAGAGTTGCTAGAGCTAGCTTCATGCACGCAAGGGTAATCGTTAAGCGGGCTGGAAGACCTTTGAAGTGAAGGAATTTCCAATCAGGGTCCTAGCCGCTTTGAGGTCGGAAACAGCGCCCGCGGATATGGCTTGTATTGCGATATTCCCGTACAACGTGGCCTCTACTGGCCCAGTTTTAACTGTCACGCCACAGATATTGGCAGTAAGTTGATTGAGGAGATTGTTTTGAGAACCACCGCCCAAGATATGAATCAATGTAATAGTGCGGCCTGTAACTGCTGAAATTTCATCGATTGTCTTCTTATATGCATGGGCCAAACTATTGAGAATACAGATTGCGTACTCCCCATCGCTTTCAGGAGGAGTAAGCGCTCGCTCAACACAATATGTATGAATTCGTTGAGGCATTCCACCAGGTGGTGCGAAGAGCGGATCGTTGGGATCAATAAGAGTTGAGAAAGATTGTGCGGCAGAGGCAAGCTCTAATAACTCTGACATCTCATAATCTCTTCCCTCGCTATGCCACACACGGCGACACTCCTCGAGAATCCACATCCCCGTGACATTCTTCAGCGCTCGAACTGTTCCATCGACTCCGAGTTCATTTGTGATATTTGCTTCGAATGCTTCTTGAGTCAGCACCGGCGCATCTAACTCAACTCCCACAAGAGACCATGTCCCACTTGAAATATATGCTTCAGATTCACGATTAGTAAATGGAACTCCAGCAATTGCTGCCGCAGTGTCGTGGGATGCAGTTGCAACAACATTAATTCCATCCAGTACATCAAAACCGCGAACGACCCCCAATAGGGCACCAGGCTCGTGCAATTCAGTAAAGAGCTCTTCTCGAATTCCAGCGAGCTTGATGAGTTCGTAATCCCATTCTCGGGTCCGCGTATTGAGAGCTTGCGTGCTCGATGCATTTGTTACTTCTGTCGAAATCTTCTGAGTAAAGAGGAAGTTAATGAGATCAGGAAGCATCAAGAACTTATCTGCCTTCTTATATTCAGGAAGATTACGTGATGCATAGAGTTGATAAATAGTATTGATTGGCAGGAACTGGATTCCCGTCGTTGAATAAATTCGCTCTTTACCAATCTTTTTTGTCAGTTCTTGATAGGCAATCTCATTGCGGGGATCTCGATAGGCATGCACAGGGGGTAGATATTGGTGTGTGGCGCTGATAAAGCCGTAATCAACTGCCCATGAATCGATTGCGAGACTGATCGGATCTGAAGTCTTTACTGCTTCTCTGAGACCCGTGAGGACTTCGGAGAGGATTAAATCCCAGTTCCATAGAAGTGAGCCATCGCTTTGAGGAAGAACTTCATGGAGAAAACGGTGCACTACATCAAGTGAGATTGAGTCGTTACCAACGCGCCCGATAGCGACTCGACCGCTAGTTGCCCCGAGATCTACTGCAAGAAATTCAAACATAACGATTTATCGCATAAATGCGGCAGCGACTCCACTATCGACAGGAATATGAAGTCCTGTTGTCAGTGCAAGATCAGATGAGCAGAGAACGAATACAGCAGCAGCGATGTTATCTGGAAGAACTTCGCGTTTTAATATCGAACGTTGTGCGTAGTACTCGCCTAACTTCTCTTCTTCAACACCGTAGACAGCAGCTCGATTTGCTCCCCATCCCGATGAGAAGATTCCTGAACCACGAACAACACCATCAGGGTTGACTCCATTGACGCGAATTTGATGTGCGCCAAGTTCTGCAGCAAGCAATCTGACTTGATGTGCTTGATCAGCTTTGGTCGCGCCGTAAGCGATATTATTAGGCCCAGCGAAGATTGAATTCTTCGATGAGATGTAGACGATATCCCCACCCATCTTCTGAGCAATCATCGCTTTCGCTGATTCGCGTGACATAAGGAATGAACCTCGAGCCATCACGTCGTGCTGTAAATCCCAATCTGCGACGGTTGTATCGACCAACGCCTTACTGAGTGAGAGCCCTGCATTATTGACAACTAGATCTACGCCGCCGAATGCAAGAGATGCGGCATGAACTGTCGCTGCAATCGCTGCCTCGTCAGTGACATCGACTTTAAATGCGATTGCCTTATCAGTATTTCCAATTTCAGAAGCAACGCTCTGTGCGGCTTCGAGATCGCGATCTGCGACTACGACGCAAGCACCTTCTGCCGCGAGGCGAAGCGATGTCGCCTTACCAATTCCAGAGCCACCGCCGGTAACGATGGCGATGCGGCCAGCGAGCGGCTTTGCCTTTGGCATGCGGCGAAGTTTTGCCTCTTCTAGCTCCCAGTACTCGATATTGAACTTCTCTGATTCAGCAATTGGCTTGTAGGAAGAGACTGATTCAGCCCCCCGCATAACGTTGATTGCATTGATGTAGAACTCACCGGCAACGCGAGAAGTCTGCTTATCTTTACCGTAACTAAACATTCCAACACCTGGGACCAAAATGATGAACGGATCTGCTCCGCGCATTGCTGGGCTTTCAGGCTTTGCATATTTCTTGTAATACGCCGCATAAGTTTCGCGATATTGCTCATGAAGTTGGTGCGCACGGGCAATAACATCTTCTATAGATGCGTCTGCGGGCGTATCGAGAATCATGGGTGAGATTTTTGTGCGTAAGAAATGATCAGGACAGGAAGTGCCCAAGGCTCCCAGGCGTGCAAGTTCCGAGTGTGAAATAAAATCCAGGACTACATCTGCATCGCTAAAACTTCCGAGCATCGGAGCATCCATAGATGCAATTCCGCGAAGTGCGGGTGCAAGAAGCGCAGCTTTCTCTTTACGTGCATCAGGAGAAAGTGGAGATCGCTCTTTCACGAGAGTTCCAAACGGATCCTTCCTACCTTTTGTAGCTAAGAATTTTTCAGCTCTTTCGATGGCATCGATAGAGCGCTTCTCGCACTCAGCTGAAGTTTCAGCCCAGGTTGTTAAACCATGTCCACCGAGAATGACACCCTTTGCCGTGGGATTCTCCTTAGCCATCTTTGCAATATCGAGACCCAATTGAAAACCTGGGCGACGCCAATCAACCCAGAGAATTTCATCTCCGAAACATTCCTTAGTTAGTGAAGGACCATCGGCTGCGGTAGCAAGCGCAATAATTGAATCTGGGTGCAGGTGGTCTACATGTGCAGTATCGACAAGACCATGCATTGCAGTATCGATACTTGGCGCTGCACCACCACGACCAAAGGTGCAATAATCAAAGAGGGCGACCATCTCGTCTTCGTGTTCTACGCCGCGGTAGACATTAACCAATGCGCGCATACGATCGAGGTACAAAGCAGCTAATCCAGATTCTTTCAGAGTACCTAAATCGCCTCCAGAACCCTTCACATAAAGAACTTCAACATCTTTTCCTGTTGATGGATCTTCTGCCTCACCTTTTGCAGATGTGTTTCCACCTGCGTAGTTGGTGAACTTTGGGTTGCTGCCGAGACGGTTACTGCGCCCTAGAAGTTCTTCAATTGTCTTATTTGCCATTTACTTATGCTCCCCAACCAGCTTGATTACCACCAACGCGGTCCGCTGCAATCTTTGCGGCGTATCCGCTTGCTGCATATGCCTTCATAGGTTCTGGATCAATACCTTTATCGCTTCGCCATTCGCGAAGAAATCCTCGTACATCGGTGTTGTAGGCATCCATTAAGACCTCATGTCCTGCAAGAACGTCGCCTGCAAGTTGTGCCTTCTTCAGCGCTTCTTGATCAACAAGAACTGCCTTTGCAACAGCTTCTTGTACATTCATAATTGAACGAATCTGGCCAGGAATCTTCGCTTCAATGTTGTGGCATTGATCCAGCACATATGAAACAGGAGTTCCAACATCAAAGCCACCATTGATATTTACCTCATGCATAATGCGGAAGAGCTGGAATGGATCTGCCGCACCAACAATCAAGTCATCATCTGCATAGAAACGTGAATTAAAGTCGAATGCGCCAAGGCGCTTTGCGCGAAGTAAGCCAGCCACAATGAACTCAATATTTGTTCCTGGGGCATGGTGTCCTGTATCAACAACAACCATCGCCTTTGGACCAAGAGCCATGCAATGCAGAAGTGAAGTACCCCAGTCAGGAACATCTGTGTGATAAAAAGCTGGCTCAAAGAACTTGTATTCAAGCAACATGCGCTGGTTGGCGCCAAGACGTGTGTATACCTTGGCAAGTGATTCAGCTAAGCGATCTTGACGATCTGCGATGTTATCTTGGCCGGGATAGTTTGTTCCATCTGCAAACCAAAGTTTGAGATCAGTAACGTTGACTTGGTCCATGATGTCGATGCAATCGAGCAAGTGGGCAACCGCATTTGCACGAACCTTTGGATCTGGAGCACAGACAGAACCGAGGATATATTGATCATCTTGAAAGGTATTGGAATTAATTGTGCCTAGTTTTACTCCAAGGCCTTCTGCATGTTTTGCAAAATCTTTGTAATCGGCAACCTTGTCCCATGGAATATGGAGCGCAACTGTTGGCGCAGCGCCGGTGTACTTATGCACTTGCGCAGCATCTGCGACCTTTTCATATGGATCGCGTGGCACGCCAGGCTGTCCGAATACCTTAAATCGAGTTCCGGAGTTGCCGTAGGCCCATGAAGGAGTCTCAACACCTAATCGGTTGAGTACTGATTTTACTTCACCTGTGCTTGCCATAGTCATATCCCATTTCTTCTTATTTGAGGTAGAAAATGTTTTCTAGTTGAAGGAAACCTTCATCTGGTCTGCGACCTTCGAGTGATTCAAAGTAGTCAGCCATAAACGCTTGCCAGCGTTCATTGACATCCTTTGCAGCCATTCCGTCGAGAGCTCTTTGAAGATCTGGAGTCTCGAAGTAACCGATGAGAGTTGCATCTGATCGGTCGAGAAAGAGTGAGTAGTTATGCCATCCCGTTTCAGTGAGCGCTGTAAGCATCTCTGGCCAGACGCTTTGGTGGTGCAGGACGTACTCATCAAGCTTCTCCTTACGAAGCTTGAGTCGGAATCCAACTCTCTCCACGGCTACCTCGATTGAAACGATTCATTTACAATAGGCTGACGGTAAGTGGAATTTGAGCGTGAGTCAACCCCGCACAGGTAACAATTCAGTGAAAGAGGAACCCTTCAATTGACACGGTTCAATCACGAGGGCAGACTCTCGTTCCATGAGCGTCAGCCTTCGAGATGTAGCTAAGGCGGCAAAGGTCTCGGTTGGCACCGTCTCCAATGTGCTCAACCGCCCTGAAGTTGTGGCCCCAGAAACGCTCGCCCGTGTCCAGGGCACCATCAAATCACTCGGCTTTGTGCCCAACGGCTTCGCTCGCCACCTTCGTTCTGGAAATAGTCGAACTCTGGGTTTGATAGTCCCCGACGTTGCAAACCCATTCTTTACCGAAGTCGCCCGTGGCGTAGAAGATGCGGCGAGCAAACGAGATTATGCAGTCTTTCTTTGCAACTCTGATGAGTCTGCAACGAAAGAAGATCGATATATCAACGTCTTAATTCAACAACAAGTCCGCGGAGTCTTGATTACTCCGGCAGATCTGAAATCTGATCGACTTGATGCAATGCGCGAACGTGGAATTGCGGTCGCTCTCGTTGACCGCGAAATCAAAGGGCGACAGCAATGTTCTGTCTCTGTTGATGATGTGCACGGCGGTCAACTAGGAATTGAATATTTAACCGGACTTGGACATACAGATATTGCGTGGGTCTGTGGTCCTGACAGTATTCCGCAGGTAGCAGATCGCGGTGCGGGGGTTGCGAAAGCGGCAAAAGTTGCTGGCGCCACAATTGAAACAGTTCGAGTTTCACTCATGAATGCAGCGCAAGGCGAAGAGGCCGCAAAGAAAATTCTCACTTTTAAGAAGACCCCGACAGCAATCTTCTGTGCCAATGACCTGTTGGCTCTCGGAGTGATGCGCTCTTTGAAAGAGAATAAAATTCGAATCCCAGATCAAATTTCAGTTCTGGGCTATGACAATATTGAGTTTGCACCATCAGCTGCCGTACCACTTTCATCAATTGCCCAGCCTGCATATCAAATGGGCGTGACAGCTGCCGATCTCATTCTCAATGAGTGCGAAGAAGCTGATACCCACGAACATCAACAGATTCGTTTTCAACCACAGTTAGTTGAACGCGCATCCACGGGCAAGCGTTAACTACTGACGATTTAAGAAACGTACATGCTTTGGTGTTAATTCATCTAGCGAATTAACGCCTAGCAATTTCATATTACGAACCATCTGCGTGCGCATAATTTCCAGCGCTCGCTCTACGCCTTCTTGTCCGCCAGCCATAAGGCCGTATAAGTAAGCGCGACCTACGTAGGTAAATTGTGCGCCAAGAGCTAGGGCAGCAAGTACATCGGCGCCATGCATGATCCCGGTATCAATATGTATCTCGTAATCCTTCTTAAATTCCTTCTTTATATCTGCAAGTAGATGCAACATTACCGGCGCACGATCAAGTTGACGACCACCGTGATTTGAGAGCAAGACTGCATCAGCACCGAGCTCTGCCGCCTTTTTCGCATCTTCTAAGTTTTGAATTCCTTTAACGGTCAGAGTTCCATCCCATTGCTGGCGAATCCACTTCAAATCTTCCCAAGTCATTGTTGGATCAAACATGTAATCGAGTAGCTCGCCGACAGTGCCTTCCCAATTCTTCATCGATGCAAATTCAATCGAAGGAGTTGTTAGAAAATTAATCCACCAAGCAGGACGTGGTATCGCATTGATGACAGTGCCAGCAGTTAAACGAGGTGGAACAGTTAATCCATTGCGGTAATCACGGATGCGCTGGCCAGCAGCTGGAACATCGACAGTGAGCATAAGATTTTTTACACCGGCACGTTTGGCGCGTTCGACGAGGGCCATACTTCCTTCGCGGTCTTTCCACATATATAACTGGAACCAGTTGCGACCATTAGGGGCTGCGGCAACCACATCTTCAATAGTGCTGGTGCCAAGTGTCGAGAGAGTAAACGGAATTCCAAATTTCTCGGAGGCGCGAGCTCCAGCGATTTCGCCTTCAGTCTGCATCATGCGAGTAAAACCGGTAGGAGCAATACCTACGGGCATCGAGAATGTTTCACCGAGAGATGTTCGTGTTAAATCTGCTGTTGATACATCTTTAAGAATGCTTGGGATAAATTCAAGATCGCGAAAAGCTTGACGAGCGCGTTCAAGACTTACTTCGCTCTCAGCCGATCCATCGGTGTAATCGAAGGGTCCCTGGGGTGTGCGCTTCTTGGCGATATCTCGAAGATCCCAGATTGTGTACGCCTTCTCGAGGCGGCGCTTCTTAATGCGAAGAGTAGGAAGTGAAAATTTGAGGAGTGGCGCAAGCTCAGAGGGCTTTGGGAACTGCCGCTTTACATTCTTAGACACAGAAGACCACTTTCACCGACGCTGATTCGAGTTGAACTTTTCAATTAAATAACCACTTTTTAGTGCAATTCGAACTTCAAACTCTGATCGAAAGGCTCTATCGCGTGACGCTGCTTAGGGTAGGGGTTGAAATGTTCAATAATCAAGGCTTCGGTAGATGTGAAAACGTGATGAAACTGTTACAAATCTTCAGTGGAAATTCATTGACGGCTAGGTCAGAGCACCAGTAAATTCCCTCCTAAGGTTGAAACGATTCAACTAAAATCTACCTCAGGAGGATAGATGAAGACAATGATGAAGCGCGGAATTGCTCTCGCGCTGCCTCTCGCGCTTATCTTTGGAGCGACAGTAGCTGCTCCATCGCAAGCTGCAGATACAGAAATCACATGGCTCGTCGATAACGGCCAGGCCAATCAAGATGCTGCAAAGGCTCTAGTAGCTGCCTACATGAAGGCCAATCCAAACGACAAAGTCACAGTTGTTCCTCGCCCAGGTGGCACAGACGGAGATAACCTGGTCAAGACAAAGCTTGCAACAGGTTCGATGGAAGATGTATTCACATACAACTCCGGATCACTATTCCAAGCGCTTGCTCCTACAAAGAATCTCATGGACATGACAAATGAGCCATATATGAAGAATGTGCTCTCCGGATTTTACCCAGTTGTTTCTGCAGGTAAGAAAATTTACGGAGTTCCATTTGGAACAGCCAGTGTTGGCGGAATCCTTTACAACAAGAAGATTTACGCAAAGCTCAAGCTAAAGATTCCACTAACATGGGATGAGTTCATGGCTAATAACAAGAAGATCAAGGCTGCTGGAATTGATCCAGTTATCCAGTCATACAAGGAAACTTGGACTTCACAGTTATTCGTTCTTGCTGATTACTTCAATGTTCAAGCTGCGTATCCAAACTTTGCTGCTGATTACACAGCAAATAAAGAGAAGTATGCAAAGAATCCAGTTGCTCTTCGCGGGTTCCAATATATTGAAGAATGTAAGAAGCTCAACTACTTCAACCGTGATTATGCATCAACTACCTATGCACAAGCGCTCGATAAGCTCGCGCTAGGACAAGGTGCTCACTATCCAATGGCTACTTGGGCAATCCCACAGATTGCTGCTCAGCAACCTGCAAACCTTGAGGATGTTGGCTTCTTTGCACAGCCAGGTCCAAAGGCGAGCGTTAACGGTGTGACAGTATGGGTTCCATCTGGAACATACATCCCTGCAAGTACAAAGAACGCCGCAGCTGCAAAGAAGTTTGTAGGCTGGATGACAACCGCTAAGGCTGTTGACGTTATGAACGGTGTTGAAGGATTTGCTGGCGGACCTTATTACATCAAGGGCGCAAACATTCCTAATGCTCTTCCAGGTGCAATCCAGGACGTCATGAAGTACTTCGCCAAGAATGCAACTGCTCCGGCACTTGAATTCGTCTCACCTATCAAGGGACCAAACCTTGAGAAGATCCTTGTCGAGGTTGGACTAGGAATCACACCTGCCAAGAAGGCGGCCGCTGCATACGATGCAGATGTCGTGAAGCAGGCAAAACAGCTCGGACTTGCGGGCTGGTAATTAAGAATAGATAGGACTGGTGGGCCACTACGGTGGCCCACCAGTTTCTCTTATATAACTTTGATGAAATGGTGATCTGTGAGTAAGGCAAAGCAAAAAAAGATAGCAAATCCGTACTCCTATGCCTTAATAGCCCCAATCGGAATAATCTTCACAATTTTCTTCGTTATTCCCACCATAGTTTCCTTCTTCTTCTCCATGACACGCTGGACTCTCTTTGATTGGCACTTTGTTGGATTTGAAAACTTTACTCAATATTTTAAAGAGGCATCGCTTGCAATCGGTTTTAAAAATACCTTGATTTACGGAGTAGTGACATCGGGTCTAAAAGTGGTCTTTGGTTTGGCTCTGGCTCTTTTACTTACCGGGCGGCTTCGTGCAAAAGGATTCTTGCGCTCGGTTGTCTATTTTCCCGTATTGGTTTCTACCATCGGAGTTGGCTTTACATTCAGCATCCTTATGGATCCGAATTATGGAGCGATCAATAAAGCGATTGTCTCTTTTGGCAAATCAATCGGTTGGGAGACCTACGGACCTGGATGGTTAGTTGATCCAAATCTTTTGCCGCTATTTTCTGTTGCCTTTGTTGATGTGTGGAAAGGTGTTGGAATAGCAACTGTCCTTTATATGGCAGGACTTGCGAGCATTCCACAAGAATATTACGAAGCGCTAGCTGTTGATGGGGGAGGTGCTTGGGATAAATTCAGGAACATCACACTCCCGCTAGTCAGACCAGCAACTGCCGCGGTTGTCATTTTGAGTTTTATCGGCGGTTTGCGCTCATTCGATTTGATTTGGGCAATGACTAATGGAGGTCCGGGCTTCCTCTCAGATGTGATTGCCTCAATTAATTACAAGCAATACCAAGCAGGCTTCTATGGACTGGCGACAGCTGGAAACGTGATTCTTCTATTCTTTGTTCTGGCAATTATCGGACCTGTTTACTGGTTCTTCAATAAGAAGGAGAAGGAGGCATGAAAAAATTCTTACGCAAATATGGGTTAGATTTTGTCGCAATTCCTGTTGGGCTCTTTATCTTCGCTGCCCCATTTATATTAATATTTCTTACCGCCTCCAAGAACTCTAAAGAATCATTCCAATTCAATTTCCAATTGGGAGAAAAGTTTCTACTCTGGAAGAACATAAAGACCGTACTAGGAACAAATGATGGAGTTGTGATCAGGGCATTTATCAACTCAACTATCCTCACCGTAGTTTCGGTCACGCTGATTGTTTTTGTGAGCTCAATGGCAGCCTTTGTATTTGCGCGACGCCCGGGAAAGTTAACAACCTTCGCAAATATCATGGTTCTTGCAGGCCTGGTTGTCCCTCCCGCTGTAGTTCCCACAATCTGGGTTCTCCAAAGACTTCATCTCTTCAAGACAATGCAAGGACTTATCTTTATTGAAGTGGCTTATAGCGCGGCATTCTCAATCTTGATTTATAAGGGATTTATTGCATCTATCCCAAAAGAAATTGATGAAGCTGCAGCTATGGATGGTTGCACTGGATTTGCACTTTATCGCCGAATCATTTTTCCACTGCTGATGCCAGTAAATGTGACAATCATTGTGACAACCTCAGTTGCTATCTTTAATGACTTCACCAACCCGCTCTACTTCCTTCCAGGCAACGAAAACGCAACCGTTCAATTAACTCTCTTCTACTTCCAGAGCGCATATTTAACTCAGTACAACTTGCTCTTCACCGACATCCTATTGATCACAATTCCACCACTTATCGTCTTCATCATCTTCAACAAAAAGATCGTTTCAGGACTTACCGCGGGCGCTGTTAAAGGTTAGTTTCAACCAAACAAAGGGGATCGACATGTCATCACTTCCATCTACTGCTCAGCGCGATGAGGAAACACGAGTTACTGGGCTCCAAACACAGTTCTCCGCCGACCTCATTGGTCTGCCAATTGTTGACCCACAGCTAACATGGCAGATTTCAAGTAATCGCCCAGATGCAATACAGGTCGGATATGAAATTTCCTCTGTAGGTGAAACGGGAGATGTGAATACCTCTGCTGCCGTAACTAGTGCAGAGCAAATCGAACAAGTTGCATCAGGCCACATTAGTAAGGCACGAGAAGTTCGCCACCTCCGCGTCCGCGTTGCTACTCAATATGGCTGGTCTGATTTCAGTCCGTATGCAAAGTTTGAGACAGGCATTGCATCTGGGAAAGAACTCATTGGTGAATCTATTGGAGATGCCTCCTCACACTCAGAGCCATCACCAATTCTCCGTAAAGAATTTCAAGCGAGTAAGAAAGTTGCCAAGGCGCGCATTTATGCAACATCCGAGGGAATTCATGCGCTCTATCTCAATGCCGTTGCAGTCACTGATGAGTTCTTTACTCCAGGCTGGACTGCTTATGATGATCGTCGCACTTTTATTACCTACGATGTCACATCACTTATTCAAGATGGAGGCAACTGCATAAGCGCTGAATTAGGTGACGGCTGGACCCGAGGAAAGCTCGGATTCATGAACATGTATGACAACTATGGCAAAAATCTTCATTTACTCGCTCAACTTGAAATTACTTATACCGATGGAAGTCAAGAAGTTGTCGCAACCGATAAATCTTGGAAAGTTTCTTCAGGAGAGATTCAATTCGCAGATATTTATGACGGAACAACCATTGATTACACAAAGCGCCAGAAAGGTTGGCAGCTTGTTGGGTTCAATGATTCTGCGTGGGCCGCACCCATCGTCTACCCATTTGCAAAGGAGACTCTCTTCGCTCGCACATCGACACGTGTTGTAAAGATTGATGAATTCGCATCAAGAATTCTAGATGCGAAGAATACAAGTCGCACTCTGCTTGATTTTTCTCAAAATATTTCAGGGTGGGTACGCCTAACAGTTGAAGGCAAGAAAGGTGATGTCGTGACAATCCGTCACGCTGAAGTGCTTGAACCAGGGCCAAATCTGCACACTGCAGCTCTACGTACAGCGAAAGCAACAGATCACTACACACTAGATCGTGATGGTCGCCATGTTCTTGAGCCAAAATTCACATTTCACGGTTTTCAATTCGCAGAAGTCACAGGCCCTGCAAAGTTCATCTCTGCAGTAGGGGTTGCAATTTCATCTGCGAATGAACGCCGAGGTTCCTTTACCTCTTCCGATGCTCGTCTCAATCGTTTACATCAGAATGTCGTTTGGTCTATCGCAGATAATATGGTTTCTGTTCCAACAGATTGTCCGCAGCGTGATGAGCGTTTGGGATGGACAGGAGATGCGCAAGCCATTGCGATGACATCCAATACTTTATATAAGCTCGATAGCTTCTGGCGTAACTGGCTTACAGACCTTTGGGTAGATCAGAAACGTGTAGGTGGCGTTGGTGCTGTCGTTCCAGATATCTTGTCAAAGCAACCATCACCAGCAGAAGGTGCGGGCTGGGTAATTACAGACCGCGCAGGCTGGGCAGATGCAGCAACCATTGTTCCGATGGCAGCGTACGAGTCATACGGAAGTACGGCAACGCTTAAGCAACAGGTTGAAAGTATCCGTGCTTACGTAGAAGGCCTATCTGCGCACCGTAAAGGCGAAAAGTTTTTACCTGAAGAATTCCAATTCGGCGATTGGTGCGATCCAGATGCACCTGTTGATCAACCGTGGCTATCAAAGGTTAAGGCGCAATTCGTAGCTAACGCATTCTTTGCGAACACAGTTCAGCTAGCTGCCGATACAGAAGCACTTGTTGGCGATGCAGCACATCAAAAGAAGTTCACAGAACTAGCGGCGACTCTTAAGAAAGATATTTGGGAACACTTTGGCCAAGAGGCAAAGGAGACCACCGCAGGTTGTTCGATCGCAATAGAATTTGGAATTGTTCCTGAATCTGAAAAGGCAGCTGTTGCAAAGATTCTGAGCGATATGGTGATTGCAGATGAAGGAAAGATCACCACGGGCTTCCTAGGAACTCCACTTATCTTGCATGCGCTATCTAAGAACGGCTACTTCAACGCTGCATACACAATGTTGATGCGACGCAAAGTTCGTTCTTGGCTCTACCAAGTAGATCAGAAGGCAACAACCATTTGGGAACGTTGGGATGCAATCCGCGAAGATGGCTCAATTCATAAGGGTGAAATGGCAACATCTTCTGCAGAACAACCCGATGCATCAATGATCTCCTTCAATCACTACGCATATGGTGCTGTGATTGATTGGGTCTATCGCAATGTTGCAGGAATCGCTCCTACAACTAAGAACCCTGGCTATCGCCACATCACCTTTGCTCCTCGTCCGGGAGAAGGATTTACGTATGCATCGGCAGAAGTTAATACTCCGTTTGGTGAAGCCGGAATCTCTTGGGAGATTGTGGGCGACAGCGTGCTCTCTGCAAAGATTACAGTCCCATTTGGCTCTCGTGCAGTGATTGATTTCCCAGTGACTTCAAACTCAGTTCTTCGAGTCAATGGTAAGACTGTGTCTAATAAGGTTGAAGTTGGATATGGAGATTACGAAGTTACTGTGAGCGCTCCTGAAATTGCAACATTTAAAGTTGCAATTTAGCTTGCGGTTTCGAAATGGACTTCAAGGCAAGCGTTGACAAGTTAAGTATTGAAGAGAAAGTTCGCCTGCTCACAGGTGAAGATTTTTGGACGACTTATGCTCTTCCATCAATCGGTCTGCGAAAGATGGTCGTCTCCGATGGGCCTTCAGGAGTCCGTGGAGAACTCTGGGACGAACGAAGCCCTTCACTCTCACTTCCTTCAGCGACTGCATTTGCAGCGACATGGGATTTAGAAGTCATGGAAAAAGTGGGCGAGGTCATGGCATATGAAGCTCGAAGGAAAAAGGTCGATGTCGTTCTTGGGCCAACCATCAATCTTCACCGCTCACCATTAGGTGGGCGTCACTTCGAGGCATACTCAGAAGATTCAATACTCTCTGGCAAATTAGCTGCTGCTTTTGTTCAAGGCATTCAAGGGCAAGGCGTTGGAGCATGTCTCAAGCACTTTGTGGCAAATGATGCTGAAACTGATCGACACACAGTAAATAACATCCTTGACGATGAAACCCTTCGCGAGGTTTATGCGCTCCCATTTGAAATTGCAGTTCGTGATTCGAATCCTTGGACAATCATGTCAGCCTATAACAGAGTAAATGGGCCGAAAATGGCAGCTTCACCTCTACTCAACTCACTCTTAAAAGAAGAGTGGGGTTGGGATGGAGCTGTAGTTTCAGATTGGACCGGAGTTCAATCGACGGTTGATACAGGTAATGAAGGAAATGATCTTGAAATGCCGGGACCATTTGGTTTCTGGGGCGAAAAGTTGCTTGTAGCAGTGCAGAGCGGTGAAGTATCTGAAGATGCAATAGATGCCAAGGTAGAGAGATTGCTTCGACTCGCCTATCGCGTCGGAAAGTTTGCGGATGCTGAAAGTAAGAAGGCTAAGCAATTTACAGATTCAGAACTCCAATCAATTGCGCGAACTATCGGATCTAATTCGATAGTTTTAGCGAAGAACGAGAACTCCACTTTGCCTATTGAAACCCCCACCTCCATCGCAGTTATTGGTGCACACGCACGGTTTGGTCGCGGCCAAGGCGGTGGATCAGCAACTGTTTACCCAACTGAATTTGTCGCACCTCTTGAAGGACTTACAAATAATCTTCCGGCAGGATCGACTCTTAAATATAAACTGGGTGTGAACTCAGATTCAGGGCTAATTCAATTCGATAAAGAGACCCTAAAGAATCCCAGCACGGGATCTGGGGGATGCCTCGTTGAGATTTTTGCACCAGATGGCAAAATCCTGCTTAAGGAAGACCGATACGGAGGCTTCTTTAACTGGGCAACACAACCCTGGATCTTTGAGTATTCATATATTCGTGCCTCTGGAATCTTCACCGCGGATGCTGCTGGCGAATATCAATTCGGCGTCGGAATGGTTGGCAACTACAAGATAACCATTGGAAATCAAGTTCATGAAGGTTTTATCCCGATGCACTCTGATGATCTTGGTGAATTTATCCTCAATCCACCATTTAGATCTTTTGCTTATACATTAAAAAAAGGTGAAGAAGTCCTTATCCAATGGGAGTATCCGCAAGGCTCTTTACCAATTCCAATCGCATCTTTCTATATCGGTTTCCGTGAACCATCACGCACTCAAGCTGAAGAAATTAGAGATGCTGTCGCGCTTGCAGCTGAATCAGATGTAGCCATCGTCTTTGTTGGAACAACCCCAGAAATCGAATCCGAGGGGCACGACCGAAAGGATATTTCGCTGCCGGAAGGTCAAGATCGGTTAGTTTCTGAAGTCGCAAAGGTTGCTAAACGCACCATAGTTGTCGTGAATGCAGGGTCACCAGTTGAGATGCCTTGGTTTGAAGAAGTCGATTCAGTACTCTTCACGTTCTTTGGTGGGCAGCAGATGGGAAATGCTCTCGCTGATGTTGTATTCGGTGCGGTTAATCCTGCAGCACGTACAACAACCTCATGGGCTCGCAAGATGTTTGATCTACCGGTTTTCAACACGACACCTTCTAATGGCGAACTGCATTACACAGAAGGAAGGTTTATTGGTTATCGGGCATGGCGTAAGACCAATCGCACACCACTGATTCCATTTGGATATGGCTTGTCTTACACAACTTTTAATTCAACATTAGAGAGTGCAGATAAGTCAGTTGCAAAGGTCAAAGTTACAAATACCGGCACTCGTGAGGGCGCACATGTCGTACAAATTTATGCACACCTGGAAACTGCGGAGCCATTTGAACGTCGCTTAGCAGGATTTACCAAAGTTACTCTTAAGGCCGGAGAAAGCACTGAAGTCGAAGTTGTCCTAGAACCTCTAGCCTTTAAACACTTCAAGGATGGTTGGCAGGATTTAGTTGGTAATTGGCACATCACGCTAGCCGAGAATGCTTTTGAGCAAGGCTCGACAGTCATTGTTTAAAATTTATGTAGAACTCTTCAAGACTCCAGGTGCGAAGAGAATTGCATCTGCCGGATTTATAGCTCGAATGCCGGTGGCAATGGATGCAATCGCAATCATTCTATTTGTTCATTCAGTCGAAAGTAGCTACTCAATTGCAGGTGCCATCACCGCCGTAGCGGCACTCACAACGGTATTTTCATCTCCCCTGTGGTCAAAAGTTGCAGATCGAAGGGGTCAAGCGTTCGTCTTAAAGATAGCTATTCCCATGCGCGTAATCGCAATAATCTTCTTTGTCCTTCTCGTGAAGAATGGGGCACCAATATGGACCTGGTTTCTCTCTATTTTTATTACAGAGTGTGGATCAGTGAGTATTGGGTCAATGACTCGTCGACGATGGGTAAATCTCATTGACAATAAGAATAAGGATCTTCTCTCAACCTCTTACTCATTCGAATCTTTATTGGATGAGTTCGTCTATATCATTGGGCCAATCATTACTACTGCTATTGTCGCCGCGACCGTGCCCGTTGCAGGAATATTGCTTGGAATTGCCTTCCTGGTTATAGGTGTTCCATTAATTGCAACTCATAAAAAATCTGATCCCGCGATTGAAAAGAGTGAGTTTAGCGAGAGACTCAAATCGGTAACTCGAAATAAGAAATTACAAGCTGTAGGCATTCCCTTAACTATTGCCGGTGGTTGTTTTAGCGCTGTGAATATCTCTGTGGTGGCTTTTGCTACTGAAAAGTCACTGGCTTCTAGCGCGGGATTAGTTCTTGGTGCGTGGGCTGCAGGAGGTGCGGTCTCGGCGATCATTAACGGAGCTATCAGGTGGAAAATCTCGCATGGCTATCGCTACCTTGGCTATCTAATTGGAATGACTGTTATTTCCTTAACTTTTCCATTCATCAGCAATCTTTACATTTTGGCAGCAGCGCTTTTTCTCCAGGGATTATGTGTGGGACCACTACTTCCAAATGGATTGCCTTTAGTTACTAACTCGGTCCCAGCATCACAGATGACTCATGCAATTACTTTGGTAACGTCAGGAATTCCGTTAACTGGAGCCCTCTCAGCCTTTTTATCTGGCAGAATTATTGACAATTATGGTGCAAGCGCAGGGCTGTGGCTACCATTCTGTTTTCTGCTTCTAGCTTTAACGTCAACAATTCCGTACTTAAAAGAGTATAAGAGTTAGTTTCAACGCCACTTGGTTGCAAGACTGAAACCAACTGCGATAAAGCTGAAACCAATAATCATGTTCCATGCTCCGATACCAGGAATTGGATAAGCAGTCTGACTGATATAGAAGACTACAATCCAGAGCAAGCCGATGAGGAAGTTAGCGACCATCACTGGCGCAAGCCATGACGGGCTTTCGAGAAGAACTGATTCTTCCGCTACAGGGCGCTGCTCTTCGTGAGCGTGCTGATCCTGAACCTTCTTACGCAATTTCGACTTTGGCATAGGCCCTAGGTTACAGCACAATTACCGCATGGCTCGAATCCTGGTTATCGATAACTATGACTCCTTCGTCTTCAATCTGGTGCAGTATCTGCAGCAGCTGGGCGCGGAGTGCACCGTTGTTCGCAATGATGAAGTTGAGCCGAGTGAAGCTTCTAAATATGACGGAGTGCTTATCTCTCCTGGTCCTGGAACACCAGATAAAGCTGGTGTCAGTATTGCCATGATCAACTACTGCGCCGAACACTCAATCCCTCTCTTTGGAGTGTGTCTAGGGCATCAGGCCATTGGCGAAGCATTCGGCGCGACAGTTTCTCGAGCACCAGAGTTATTACATGGAAAGACATCTCAGGTAATCCACAACGGTACTGGAGTTCTTGCAAATCTCCCCTCGCCATTTACTGCAACTCGTTATCACTCACTTGCAGTAGAACGCGAGACAGTTCCTTCGGTACTAGAAATAACTGGTACAACCGAATCTGGAGTTGTGATGTCGATGCGCCATATATCGTTACCAATCGAAGGTGTGCAATTCCACCCTGAATCTGTGCTTACAGAGCACGGCCATCAGATGCTCGCTAACTGGTTGGTGAAATGTGGCGATATTGAAGCGCCAAGACGAGCGGTCGGCTTGTCACCAGTACTGGGGAGTTCTAAGTAGTCCCAGTTGTAGTCCAGGTAATAAATACCTTTCCAGATTTATACGTTGCTACAGGATGTGCAAATTCCATCGGTTGAAGTTGTTCGGCTGAAACCAGCTCTATGGAATTCAATGAACCAAGAAGTTGCAATAGAGATTCTTGTATAACCAAACGAGCTAATTGCTGCCCCAGACATCCATGTATTCCATGGCCAAATGAGAGGTGTGGCTGTATTTCACGATCCAAATTTAAAATGTCAGGCTCCGTCCAAATTTTTGGATCACGGTTAACAGCAACTGGGGAGACAGAAACACTTTGTCCTAATCCAATTGTGTGGCCAGCGATTTCAATCTCCTCAAGTGCTGTACGTGGGAAAAGAGTGACGAACATTGCGCAATAACGCATGAGTTCTTCAATTGCTTCTTGTGACGGGGGAAGATTCTTTCTTAGCAGTGCGAGCTGTTCTGGGTTCTGTAAGAGAGCGACCATGCTTGTTGAGATCATGTAAGCAACTGAATCGCGACCAGATGTGAAGAAGACATAGATAAGACCTTCAATTTCGGCTGGGGTCAGTTCAGATTGAATAAGATGAGAAATAACATCGTCACCGAGGTGTTCTCTCTTATAGCGATGAACTTCTCTTAGAAAAGTAATTCGATCTAGACGACTCGAAGAATCAACAAAAGTTCGCTTAAAATCAGCAATCATAAAATCTGGAATTCCGAGCACAAATGCATGATTTGCAATTGATATTGGTTCACTAAAGTGCTCTGTTAGATCTACAGGCTGTGGTTGATTCATCAAATGCGTAAGCTGTCGTGAAACAATCGCGGTTATGGATTCGGAGTACGCGTTGACAGCTTTGAAAGAAAATTTTGAGGTTACTGAACGCCGACATTTTCGATGTTGGTCTCCATCAAGGGCCAACAAGTCAGCGCTTTCAATTGCAAGCTTATCTTCATCATCAATAAATTCTTCATGGGGGAAGTGGGGAGCCAATCCAGGAAAACGGTGAGGCAACTGGCTAAAACGGGAATCCAAAAGAATTTCTTGGGAAATTGTCTGTTCGAGTGCAATCCAACCATCGTGCCCATCTGCGTAGATCAGTTGAGAGAGTAGTGAATTTTCACGCCACTGCCCCAAAGTTGGCGAAGGAGCGAGTGGAGTTCCATCGGATGGAAGATTGTTCTTATGTGGACAATCCATGTTCTTACCCTTAAGGAGCCTTATTAATGGTAATTGTTACTGATTTACCAATGGTTTGTGTTGTTCCTGCATCTGGTGCCTGTCGAATGACTACACCAACTGGTTGTGTCGAGTCATAGTCATTAAATTCTTTAATCAGGAAGCCTGCTTGGATAAGAATTGTTTTCGCCTGGATAGATTCAATGCCCACGAGATTCGGAACTGTAACTTCTCCGCTAGCAATTGTGAGAACTACACCGCTACCAGCAGTGGCAACTGACCCCACAGGTGGATTTACATCAAGAACAGTTCCTTGCGGTTGATTCGAAGGCATCGCAATAGTTTGTGAAACTGAGAGACCTACAGATGTAAGGGCAGTACGTGCATCAATCAGGGACATTCCAATAATTCCATCAGGTACGAGGGCATCACCTGGGCCGTCAGAGATAGTAAGTACAACTGCAGAGCCAGATTTTGCTCTAGTTGTTGCAAGAGGCAATTGGCTAGCAACACGATCCTTTGGAATCGCTCCATCGTGAGCGTGTTTAATCGTGACTGAATAATCTGCGAGCAAGGCACGCGCCATCTCTTCACTGAGACCTACGACATTAGGAACTTGCGGTTGATTATTGGCGGAGTTACCACTGAGCAAGAAGCCAGTGATTGAGAGGGCAATTGCAGCCATAAATGACCCACCGAATATCAGAGCTGAACGTCGCGTAAGGAATGGTTCCTTTGCAACTTTGGTTGTCACAATTTCGCCAGCAAGAACTTTTGCAATGTCGTCAAACATAGCTTGTGCGCTTTGATAGCGATCCTCAGGCTTCTTTGAGAGGGCGATAGCCAAGACAGTTTCGATTCCTTCAGGGAGATCATTTTGAAATGTTCGCACTAGCGGTGCTGTATTGGAAGCATGTTGTAGCGCGATAGAAACGGGAGTCTCGCCAGTGAAGGGAGGCTTTCCTGTAAGGAGTTCGAAGAGAAGGCAACCTGTTGAATAAATATCGCTCCGTGAATCTGCGGGTTCCCCGACTGCTTGCTCAGGAGAGAGATACTGTGCAGTTCCAACGACGTTCCATGTGCTGGTTAGCGTTGCACCTAAATCGTCCATCGCACGAGCAATACCAAAGTCCATCACCTTTACATCACCGGAATCGGTAATCATCACGTTGGCAGGTTTGATATCGCGGTGCACGATGTGGCGCGCATGTGAGTACTCAAGACCAGCAAGGATTCCTTCAGTAATTTCAAGTGCGCGATTTAGTGGAAGTCTTTCTCCACCGCGAACCATCTCGCGAAGAGTGTGCCCGGAAACTAGCTCCATCACGATGTATGGCGCAGGGTCTTCTCCCGAGTCGTAGACAGCAACAATCGCCGGATGGTTTAGACCTGCGGCAGCCTTTGCCTCTTTACGAAAACGTGCCACAAATGCTGGATCCTTGGCGAGATCACTACGAAGAATCTTAATTGCAACTTCGCGCGATAGACGTTGATCCTGGGCGATGTAGACATCGGCCATTCCACCAGTGCCAATCATTTCACCGAGAAGATATCGCCCACCGAGTAATGAGTTCATCACAGGGCTGCTCCAATCTTCTCGAGTTTTTCGGGTTGTGGTTCTTCAACTAAATCGGCGATTACTACAGTCACATTATCGGGTGCACCATTGATATATGTTGCATCGACAAGAGCTGCGACAGCTTCATCGCGATCCTTGCCTTTAATAAGTGATTTGATCTCTTTCTCAGTAAGTACCGAGCTCAGACCATCGCTACATACTAGGTAGCGATCCTTAACTTTTCCTTCGAAGATTGGGAGAGGAAGTTCGATTGAGCCCCCACCCATCAAAACCTGTGTCAGCACTGATCGCTGAGGGTGAGTTGCAACCTCAGATTCGGTAATTGCTCCCTGGCTCAGAAGTTCCTGAATGACAGTGTGATCAACGCTCAATTGTTCGAATGAGTTACCGCGCAATCGATAGGCACGAGAATCTCCGATATGGAGCAGAGCTAGCTCGTCACCACGTAAGAAGAGTGAGGTGAGAGTTGTTCCCATGCCCGAGAGCTGCGGATTATCTGCAACTGCACCTTTTATATCTTCATCGATAGAGTGGAATGAATTGAGACAGATATCGTCGGCAGATTCAGGATCAATCTCGGCGTTGGCAAAGATCTGTGATTGATCTGCCAGTGTTGAAATCGCAATCTTCGATGCAACTTCGCCAGCTGCATGTCCACCCATTCCATCTGCAACTGCGATGAGGTTGGGAGAGACGAGAGCGCTATCTTCATTGCCGCTTCGCACCAGGCCAACTGCAGATCGCGCAGATGTGGCGAAGTAGAGCTGGCTCATGAGGGTAAGCCTAATCTCTTTGCTACTCTCGGTCTCATGCT
>Ga0114958_10001102_pt1 | contig 21737 bp, 18 predicted proteins | sample C_130208_EF_Meta_FD_89577 | JGI IMG/M metagenome (GOLD analysis project Ga0114958, IMG submission 89577) | Freshwater microbial communities from Lake Croche, Canada to study carbon cycling - C_130208_EF_MetaG | ecosystem: Environmental > Aquatic > Freshwater > Lake | place: Lake Croche, Canada...
ACCAATTTACAGAAAAATTCTTGCGCGGTCCTGTTTTTTGCATTGGAAGCAGTCTTGTTGGTTGCTTTGATCATTACTTGCTTCAGAAAAGGAGAGAGACCACGCTGGCGTTGGGGAAAGGATTAGATTTTGTCTATGGCTTTGCTGCCTAACCAGTCGCCGGAGCCAACCTCGGTTGGTGCTGGCCGTTCCGCTGTCGTGGTTAGCGCCGCGGGGCGGCGGCGGCTCAGCTTTTTTCGTTAGGCGGCTCGCGCACACCAAAAAAACACAACAAGAAAAACTGTGACACCAGGCAGACTCGTTGATTGGGCTATTTCCGTTGCGATTTGTGTGATTATACTCAGCATCACGGGGATTCAAGATTGGATTGCCGGATTATTTGGAAGCAAGCACACCCGAAAGGATTTGGAAGCCAAGATTGCCACTTTGGAGAGTCGCATCGAGCAGTTGGAAAAGAAGCCATGAGACTATTTACGCCGCGTAATCGACAAAGGATTGAAATGACCGGAGCGCAGCGGAGCGTCATTCCAATCCGTGGTTGAACCGTATGCGTCTGAGCGGCCACGTCTAGTTTCCGACATCAAAAAATACGATGATGGCAACATTTTTATCAATTTGCACCGTTGGCATGACGGGTTCATAGTCGTGGTGTGAACCAACCAACAGCCTACCGATGGCTCGTCCGGGCAACCATGGTCCTTGGCGCGATTACCTTTATCGGGGGTGGCTTGTGGCTGGTCGGTGGGGCGGGAATCTTTGGCTCGCCGGTGGCGGGGGTGTTTGACAAGCCGAAGACTCTCTTCGCCAACACTTTTAAATTCTGGATACTTTGGACAGTGGTGGTTGGCCCGATGACGCTGTTGCCCTGTGCGCTGTTGGAACGGTTTTTCCCCCGCGTCGGGGCGGTCGCCATGATCATTGCCGCAATCATCGTGGCTGAGAGTGGCATCCGTTGCGGCTGCAACGACTGGGGATATTGTGGTGTTGATGCCCTCATTGTGATTGGTTGCATCACAACTCCCATGCTGCTGCTTAGTGTGTCGCTGCTGGCGCTGGGCGCTCAGCGGATTCGATGGAAAGTGGCCGGCGTCGCTTTATTTGTTTTGATTCTCTGCTTTGACGCGCGATACACAGTGGAAAAGAATTATTGTAACGCCAACTGTTCTTACCCGACGGGCAAGCAATACCGATACCCCTAAACTTGCGCTTCAGCCACCCAACCAAATGAGCGACGACAACAAACAGCCAGAGCAGAGGATGATGCCCGACACGATGTTTGTAGTTGCTGTCGCTGTCGTCGGGTGCTTTTTCGGATTCGTTCTTGAAACTTGGTGGGTCTTGGCTGTTGGAGTTTTTGTTATGACAAGTGTTTATGTGGGCCGAAAGCTGTTCTGGCACATTCGATCGACGATGCGTTCGGACACTATAAAGCGAGGAATATTGATTGTCTGGATTGCAGTGGCGTTGTTGGGGTCGTGCCTCGTCGGTTGGGCATATTGGTTTTATCGCCATGGGGGCAGCTATTTGGCGGTTCCAGAGATTGTCGGTTTTGTTGGCGTCTATGTCGCATATCAGGGTATGGCCAACGTGCGGCAAATCACCAGGAAGACGCCACCAAGATAAACCCGCCTAAACACATCGCTGGAGTCAATGGCGTTGGTCGCGGGCAGTTCCGCTTTTAAGCGGCTTCCGAGACCGATTTCTCCCTCGCTTTGGCCCATGCTGCCGGAGTGAACTCGATTATTTGGGTAATCTTGGCTGCGGGCAAACGTGTGAATAAATCTTTCAACTAATCAAACGGGTTGATGCCATGCCGCCGGCAACTGCCCAGCAATGTATAAATTACTGCACTGCGTTCCCCGGCTTCAGGATGCGCAACGAACAACCAGTTCTTTTTTCCAAGGGCCGACGGACGAATCGCGTTCTCGATTAAATTATTATCAATCTCCAGCGTGCCGTCGGTTATGAATTGGTTCAAAGCTGTCCCGCGTTTCAGCGCGTAATCAATCGCCTACCCCAACAAACCTTGCGGTAGAGTTTTTCTCCGCGCCAACTCCATCGCCCGGTGCAGTCGCGTCATTACCGGCTGTGATTGCCAAGCCCGCATCGCCTCACGCAATACCGATCCAGCTTTTTGGTCGCGGAGTTTCTTTTCCACCGCGTAAAGCTGCCCGATCTGCCCCACAAACCACGCTGCCAGTTGTGTTTCAGCCAACGCTTCGTGGAAACCCCGACGAACGTGCGCCCAGCAACCTGTTAAAATCAGATCGCCGCCTCGCGATTTTGCTAGAGATTCGTATGCCCCATAGCCATCGGTCTGGAGTTTGCCCCGGAAGTTTTTCAGAAATTCTTCCGGTCCGGCTCGCGCTCGGCTCACCCGCCATTCAAACAGCACATTGCTTTTTGGTCGGCTGTAAACCCAAAGATAACCTTGCTGGCTTTTGCCTTTCACATCCGGATCTAAATATCGAATTGGTGTTTCGTCGGCTTGGAGATAATTGCCTGCCAGCTAATCTTACCGGATTGACCGATACACCGGTTTTAACAGTTCAGCGGCTTGTTACACCCAGCAGCCCATCGTCTTGCGACTAAGTTCTTCGCCAAACTGTCGCCGGAACATCTTCTCTTGCCGGTAGAGAGGTTAATGATATTCATATTTGCTGACCAATATCTGCGCCAGCAGACCCGGACCCACCATGCCTTGTTAAATCGGCTGTGGCGGCAATGGAGCGAGGGCAAACCTTTCCGGTTTCACATAGCGAGGTCGAATGATCACGCGCTTGATGATTTTGGGCGCGACCCAGTCCAGTTGGTGGGTGCGTTCCTCGCTGATCTTTTTCCAGCCTGCGGGGTTTGCTTGGACTTCCACTGGCCCAATCACGATCTCCTGCGTCTCCAATTTATCTTGGATCAACATCCGCCGCACCGGATGTGCCGCGCCGTTGCGTGTAGCGGTTGTGATCTTGGGTTCTGCTGCTGGCAACGTGACGACATTGGGTAGACCTTGGAGCAATAGTTCGAGTTGGTCTTTATCCAGTCCTTCGTTGCGTGAACCGCCGAAGTAATGGCGGATAGGGGGAGGGCATTTCATGGGGCTGGGTTCTGACTGGCCTTGACAGAGGCGCCGGAGCGGGGGGGCAGTATTGGCACTGCCACCCCGGTTCCGGCCTGATCACTCGTTTTCGTGCCGCGGCGGTTGCGGGCGGTCTTGCGTGGATGGTCCACGTTTTTCGCCGCCTTTATCAGGTCCGCCTTGGCGTTGCGGTGGGCGCATTTCCTTCATTTTTTGCAACTGCTCAGGACTGAGGATCTTCTCCAGCTTGGTCTTGGTTTCCGCTTCGAGGGCGGATATTTGTTTCATTTGTTCGGGGCTGAGGTTGAGTTGATCCTGGGCGCGAGGGGGGAGAAGGTGAAAGCCCCCTCGGCCTCCCGGCCCGCCGGGGGCTCCCGCGCCCGCCTCATGCGGCGGCGGGCGCTGACCGTCAGAGGGCGGCGGGGCGTCTTGTGCCGTGAGCAGGGACGTCGAGGCGCTGAGGGCCAGCGCAAGAAGGACGATTTTTGTTTTCATAGTGTTATGTTTTGTTTTTCCCCGCGCCCTCCGGCTGCATCGCTTGAATGCAGCTATATTTCCGGTCCGAGCGCGGAAATTCTTATCAGTTCCATCCTGCCGGCTTCACCGTAACAGTCCGGGAATGGGGGCAGCCTTCAGTGGTGGTTGTGATCTTGCCTGCTGCGACTGTTTCACTTTTCATGCTGCCATCTTACACTGCCAAACCTTAAGGCGGCGTGAAGGTGTGAAATAAATAATGCTCAGGCATCCTTGAACCTGATCTCCGCAATTGAAGTGGTGGATGAGCTCGTTTGCGTCCCCGGTTCCGGTTCGCCTGGAGGGTGAAGGGAAGGATGAGATTTTGTTGGAGACATTACCGGGGAAATTCGCGGCCATATGAACGAAGGATACACTGCCCCCTTTAAGGCGGCCTGGTCGCGTGGAGCAGGCTTCTCAAGCACCTCGGGATCACCGGCAGGATCTGTTCCGGGAAACGCCAGGGCCTGAAATTGCGGTGTATGTGGTCCCTCTGGAGCGGGGCGAGGTGACGCCCGAAGCGGTGGCAGGTGTTGAAAGGCTGGCACGAGCGGATGCGGACGTGGTTGGAATCCCAAGGCGGAGTTTTGCGTCAGCTCGCGCGTGAAACCATGGAGGCTCTTTTGAAATGGCTTGCCCACCGCGCCCGCTCAGTCCGGCTGAAATTCAAATGCGGGTTTTAGGTTCCATAGACATGCGACATCTGCCGCGCTTGAAACCAAGGCGTCTGAAATGGTCCTCACCCGAATTGGTTCGTACAACGGAGGAACAGCGCCTCTCTCAAAACCCTTTTATTTTCGCGTGGTTCGTGGTTTCAATTGCTTTACCATTCGCGCTTAGCACTTTGCGTCCTCGGGAGCGCCTTCTTGCGTGGGCGGCCACAGGGCATTGGCGAGAGAGGTTGCGCCATCAGAAAAAAGGCCAATAACAAGGTGTCCGGTTGTTGATTTTGGCTTGGTTGTAAGCCTCCAAATTACTCGGGCGCGGTTTGCGTTATGGCTTCATCGCGTCGCGGTTTGTTGGCTTGGATTTACTCAAGGGCGGTTGCTGCTCATTGGTCGCCGCGAGAGCTATGGGGTGGTTTCATGGGGGAGCATCGAGAATGCCGCGAGGCGGTCCTCCAAAGGGCGGCCTGCCTCCCTGTCCGCCAGGTCTGCCGCCGGGAGGGCGGTCGCCCTTGCTAAAACTTGAATCTGGTGTTCCATGCCATTGGCGTGGCACAAAGGGAAACTCCGCCGTGATGCAGTAGTAATAAGTTCCTCCGGGGAATTCGGCGGTCACTCCAAAACGCCCGTTACATTCGTCGAGGTCACCAATAGCTTTCACATATTCAAAGTCCTGGGTGAAGCGGCCATCATAGTTGCCTCCGGGGCCGTTTTCCTGCGCCGGGCGCTTTCCCTGTCTGAGCCGGTAACTTGACTGCATTTTTCGCATCGGGCTAAGGCTGTTTGTTGCGTCACTGAATGCGCGGCTGGTATAGATAGGGAAACCATCGGCCGCCCAGCCGATGAGCAGCATTTTCTTGTCGTCTCCGCCCAGTCGAGTCACCAGCCCGGTGGGTAGTGCGTGGTAATGGTAGGAACCGTTGGGTTGAACGTGGGCGTTGTGCTCATCCAAGCCCAGATTGAGGAATCCGGTGGCCGCTTCATAGCGCCAGCCCGACTGGGGGTTGTTGTTCCAGGTCTCGGCGGTGCCCGGCTCAAAAGGCACTCCGTTGACAGCCACGCCCCACCACCATCCGCCGCGCCGCGCCGGCGTGGCCACGGGTTGGGGGTGAAGCGGGATGCGGAAGGTGTAGTGCTGGGGGCGTGGGGTGTTGGGATTGCCGCGTCGTGGAAAAGCGCCCGGTGCATGGTCGGGCCAACCATTGGCTTTGATAATCCGGTAGTCACCTTCAGTTGTAATGGTGACGGAATTCCTGAACTTGTCCCCGGCCGGAATTGATTCTGTGCGGCTGGCTGGACCCCCGGCTTGGGCGAGGAAAAAGGGCGGCGCAGTGGCGGCCCCCGCGCCGGATTCATGACCGGGGTGAGCTGAGGCCTGCGGACACAATTGCAGAAACACAAGCCAGGCCGTGCTGATGGCAAGGATGGAGGCGGGATTTTTTTTCAGAAGGGGATGGCGATACATGGGGTGTTGTTTGCGGTTGCGTGGTTTATAAAGTTGGTTGCCCTGCGGTTCCGGACTTTTTCAAGGGCGGGTAGGTTTGATGCTGTAAGAATGGGCGGTCGACTGATTGGATCGGATATAATCGACTTTCATATCTTTGGCGGAAATAGTGACCCGCAGGTGTCCGGAGCTGCCGAGTAAGACGCCGGTCTTATATCCATATTCCGCAGCGGAGCGCGGGGATTTTCCGTTGCCGGGATAACCTGGTTGGGGCACCTCCTGGTATACGATTCCGTCCAGATCCTGTTTGGCGTAGAAATGATCGTGCCCGTGGAAAACGATGGTGACTTTGTTTTGAAGGAGGAGTTGGTGAACAGGTGCCAGCCAACCGGGGCGGTGCTCTTGGAAGCCATCGCTCCCGTCCAGGTTCCGTCCGCCCCACTCGTAGAAGGATGCGGCTTCAGCGCCGCCGCGGCATTGGTTGTCAGCGCCCCCAACCAGATGATGGATGAAAACGCATTTGAATTGGGACCGGCTCGTTTCCAGAGTGTGTTTGAGCCAGGCATACTGTCCGGCTCCGAGCGTTCGTTTCCAGTTGTCGCGTCCGCCCCGCTCCTTTTGGGTGAACCAGAAGGGATCCAGCACAACAAAGAGGGCGTCCCCCCACTCCCATGCGTAGTAATCCTCGAGCAAGCCTGCTTTGGGATGGCGGGTCTCATTTCCGGAATAGAAACTGTCGGGGACGGGGTTTGGGTAATAGCGTTTGCGCATTTGGTTCGACCATTCCGCCAAGCCGCCCGCCGCTTCGCCCCGGCCCTGCGGGCTTTCTCCATCATGATTTCCAAGCACCAGAAAAAGCGGCGTGGAGTCGCAGAGCTGGCTGAAGTAATAACGTTGGGCCAGATACTGCTTGGCCGCCGCCTCGCGGCTCGGGTGCTTTTCGGTCATGAAGGTGTCTCCCAGGTCGATGTGGAAATCCGGCTTGTCGGCGCGTGCGTTTGCCAGGGTCTGCCGGTAAATCAGCGGGTTGGTGTGCTCGTCGAGATGCGAGTCTGCAGTGAGCGTGAACGTAAATGTGGCATTCTGCGGGCGGGCGGTGTGAAAGCTCTGAATGGCGCTGGCGGTTTCCTGCAGGTGCAGCCGGTAAAAATACTGAGTGTCTGGTTGCAGACCGCCAAGCAGTATCGCCGCCGGTTCACCCTGCCTGAACTCCTGTCCGGGAGTGCGATGCTCGAGATTTAGGGCGTTCTTTCCATAGGCGATGAATCCTTGGGTGTTGCTATAACACAGCACGCTGACAGTGATTGACCGGGAGGCAGGCCTGCTCAGGATGGCGTCAAAAGGACGGGCTGGAACCTCATTGCAGCGGGATGTTTGAATTGGTTGGCGGTTGCCATGCGGGACAAGCGCTGCTTCCTCGGCCGCTTGCGCCGCGAAACCGGCGGCAAGCCACAGCAGCAAACAGCGTTTAATCATCGTGACTCCTTCCGCTTTTTTCCGCCGCGATCTGGTGGCGGGTTTGCAGGATCATAAGCCGGATTGGGCTTTGGCATCTGCGCATTCACGGCTGATAAATAAGCGCTGAGCTGCCCGTTCATATCTTTAACCGTGTCCTGCAATTGACCGGCCAGATCGTGGCGTTCCTTCGGGTCCCGGGTCAGGTCATAGAGCCGCACCGATCCGGTCTCATAAGTGCGGATCAGCTTGTAATCTCCCAGGAGGATGGCGGAGGCCGGGCCCTGGGCGTCCTTGTCGTAGTGGGGGAAGTGGACCACGAAGGGCTGGCGTGAACGATTCACGGTGCCGACACCTTCGCCGTGGAGCAGTGTGGCGAGACTCCCGCCTTCCAGTCCTGCTGGCAGGTTCTGCGTGATGCCGGCCAGCTCCGCGAAGGTGGGCAGGAGATCCAGCGAGCTAGCCCGCACATGAGAACATGCGCCGGCCTTGATGCCGGGTCCCTGAATAATAAACGGCACACGCAAGCCTCCTTCCCAGACGGTGCCCTTGCCGCCGGTCAGGGGAAAGTTGTGGCCGGGTGTGCCGTGGTCCGTGGTGTAGAGCACATAAGTGTTTCGCTGAAGTCCCAGGCGTTGAATCGCATCCAGAACGTCCCCGACCGTCTTGTCCACGGTGTTCATTTCCTCCCGGCCATTATCCGGGGTTCTGCGTTGGCCTCCTCCCCCTTTCTCGTCCTGACTGGGGTAGTGGGACATCTGGAGGTAGAAAGGCCGGTTGGATTTGACCTGACGTTCCATGAAGTCGATGCCATGCGCGGTCATGGCCAGCGCCTGTTTCGGATTTGGGTTGGCCACATTGTCGGGCCCCCCGTTCCCGGTCGGTCCATCGCTTTCATCGAATCCGTGCCGTACCGGGCTGAGCCGGCCGACATGCCATTTTCCAAAGTGTGCGGTGGCATAGCCGCGTGGCTTGAGCAACCCGGCGATGGTGATCGATTCCTCAGGCAACTCCAACAGCGCCCGGGGCGGAATGAGCTTGGTCAATTCAGCTTCGTCCTGATGCCTCTTGCCTTCGCCGATAAAGGTCATGTGCAGCGCAGCCGGGCTTCGTCCCGTAAACAGGGCTGCCCGCGATGGTGTGCAGCGAGGCGAGGCAGCGTAGCCATCTGAGAAACGCATGCCCGCTGCCGCCAGGCGCTCCAAATTGGGCGTCCGGATGCCGGTGCCTTTTGATTCCGGATTCCGATCGTCCATTTGAACGGAGGAGCTGGTCCAACCTGCTCCTTCGCCAAGGATGACGACAAAGTTTGGAGGCGGGGTTGAGTCGGCGGCAGATCCTCGCGTCAATTGCGCCAGCATCAGCAGGCAGAGGAGGTTTTTTTTCACGGTCTGGATTCTCCTTTTCTCGCGCCGCCCTGGCCTGTGGGGGCGTCTGGGGATTCCCCTGAGCCAGGCCGGGTGTAGACAACCTTCAATTCCGCAGTGTCCAAGATCATATCCTTGATGGTATGGAGCAGGATTTCGCGGGTCACCTCGCGCGCCGGGGGCATGAGTGTCGGAGCTGCTGACAGGGCGTAGAGCCTGAGCGTGTAAGTCTTGGGTCCAGGTCCTTGGGAGTGAGGCGGTTCATAACCCTGTTTTCCTTTGAAACTAGATCCCGTCTTTCCAATGCCCTGAGCGTTTTTGGGCAGTTGCCTTGTCTCCGGTGGGATGTCCCACAGCGTCCAATAGCATTTCATCACATTCCCGGGGGCAAGATGGTCCATGATCAGGGCATAACTTTTGGTGCCGGCGGGCACCCCGTTCCAGGTCAGAGGCAGTGTGGAACCTTTGCCGTCCCCACTGAACTCTGCAGGCAGTGCGCCGCCGTTGGTCACGGAGGCGCTGGTCAGGACGAACTGTCCGCTGTGCCGTGCGGGATAGTCCATCGGAGCCACCGCATCTTGCGCAGCTTCCTCTGCGGGCCTTTGACCCGCCCGACTGCGGCCCGATTCCGGTCTTTGCGGAGCTGCCTGCGGCCCGGATGGACCTTGCGAAGGTCTTCGGTTTCCGCCGGGCGGGTTGCGGGTCCGTGCGGAATAGCTCTCGGAGCGAACTGCGCCATTACCGTCGATAAAATCAAATTTCACCACGCCGTTGTCTTGGACCGCGTAATTGACGAAATGGGTTTGTCCAGTCGCAACGAATTTGAGGCTGAAATGGTTTGAGCCTTGGACGGTAAAGCCGGTGATTTTTGCTCCGGGCCATGCCCGCAGTGCTTCGCGCACCGGCTGCGCCCGGGGTTGCGGATCCACTTGGCCATCCCGCTCAAGCACCTCTCCGTGGAAACCGCCATTAATATAGGGATAGCTGTTTGAGGCATGGTAATGGTAGCCTAGGGCTGAGCTCTCATGGCCGTTGAATGAATCCAGCACTGCAGGCGCGGATCCATCGGGTTCGGTCAGTCCGTAGATGGGGTAGCCGTCCAGCGCGTAGGCAATGGGCAGGGATATTCCCAGAATCTTTTGTAAGTGCAGCGGGGCGGCGTGGTAGTGGTAGTCGTCCGCACGACCGCAGTGGCCACCCCATTGGTCCAGTTCGCCGATTTCCTTGGAGATTTCGCCGCGATTGTTCTGAGGGTTGAAAATAGGTATCCCGTTTGCGGCGATGGCGATGGCTCCTCGCAGAAAGCGGTTGTGGATGGAGAGCGGGTTTTTGGAGGGGATCGGGATGAGAGGGATCCGCCACGCGTTGTTTCCGAAGTAGGATTGCGGCAGGGGCACCTGCTGCTGCCAAGAGGTGATTCCCACCATGATGTTTGGCATGACTGTCGTGTCAGGCATGCCATCGGACTCCTCGTAGAACCAGGTGCCATCCCAGTGGTAACGGACCTTTGGTTTGAAATGCTCGAAGGGGGCCGCCATGCGCATCGCATTCTGACCGGGGTAAACAGCGGTGCCTTCCGGAATGCCGCTGACGGTCCGGGGTCCGCGTGTTTCGGTAAACCAGGCTGGAGCTCCGCCGCCTTTCGCGGCGGTTGATTGGGCCTGGACGGAGTGGGATCCCGTCACGATGGCTGCGGCCAGCGGGAATAAGAAAATATGGTTTTTCATGTTCGGAAACCGTTTTCGGGCCTGTCTTTGATGCCGCCATTTTCCATCAACCCACCTTAAGAGAAGATGAAAAGAACCCCTGGTCGAAGGAATTTTTCCCCCGCTTCCTCAGTGCCGCATGCGCAGAATGACATTGTTCGACCGCATCTGGCATTCAGCGTGTGAAGACCTGCTGGCGCAGAGCGATGACCAGATAGTAGGCGCCGCAGGCACTGATGAGTGCGGAGCTCCAACGCACCAGGGAGGGGTGGTGTTGGGCGTGAAGCCATTTGTGTCGGCCCAACAGCAGAAGCCCAAACAACGGCAACACAACCAACTGATGACCGATTTCCACACCCAGGCTGAAGGAGCAGAGCGCCAGCCAGATTCCCGAGGTCGGGAGTCCCTGCATGGCGTCGAGCAGCCCGCCGGCAAATCCCAGTCCATGGATCAATCCAAAGCCAAATGCCACCGCCAGCCGGATCCGTGACCGGGCCCGTTCGGGGCGGAGCACGTTTTCCAAGGCCACCATCACAATGCTCAGGGCAATCACCGGCTCCACGATGAACGGAGGCAGACGTATCAGGCCGAACACGCACAGCCCCAGGGTCAGCGTGTGGGCCAGGGTGAAGACGGCAACAACCTTGAGCATTTCCCAAAAGCTCACGGTGGCGACAACCAGTGCGGCCACGAATAACAGGTGGTCATAGCCGCCGAGTATGTGCAGCACGCCATGCCGCAGATAGTCGCGGAAAGTGTTCTCTTGTTTCTTTGGGGTGAGGGGATTGGCCGGGGGCGTTTCAGCGGCGCTCCAGCCGGTGGGGACCACTTCGGTTTGGCGACTGCCCAGCAACCAAGTGGTGACGCCTTCGCTATCACTCCATTTCGTCCTTACCACATAGCTGATGTCCCACGGAGTGGCGGCGGCGTAGGGCCATTCTCTGAGCATGTCGTGGGAGAAGCGCAGCTCGGTCGGAGGCGGGCTGGGCAGAGGGTATTCCAGTTCATACTGATACACCGTCTGTTCCGGTTCGCCGATCCGGCTTGGGGGTGAGAGGGAGACGACACTTCCTGTCAGTGCGTTGGTTCCGGCGGAGATGCTCAGATGTTTCAGGACATAATCGCGATGTTTCTCCGCCGCATGATTCAGGATTCCTGTGTTTGTAAGGTTGCACCCCTGGGCAACCGAGAGTTCCTTGAGCGAGACATTGACGGCCACTCTTACCAGGGAGGGGGAGAGCTGCACCCACATGGGGTTTTGAAGATCGGGATGTGCCCAGACTTTGGAAGCCAGACCCATCAGTGCCAGTAAAACGAGCAGGCTGGAACGAAATGACTTTGCCATAGATCTCCGGGACACACCTTAACAGATTCGTTTTGTGTGGATAACAGTCTTTATGCCCGACTCAAAAGGTCCAGTGGGGTGAGGGGAAACCCCGGTGGAAATCCGGCTTTCATCCAAGAATCATGAAATTCAAAAGCCTTAGTCCGCCGGGTCGCGCAAGAACCTTCAACCTTCGGGAGTGATGCCGGGCATCAGATCGAACCGGGCTGAAAGTTCCCCGGCCCGCGAGCCGGGGAGGGGCTTGAAATCCACCGTCACCGAATCGCGTGCGGCTTGATCTCCGATGCTGCGCCACAGGGAATCCTTTTGGTTTCCGGGATGGCCTTTGATGAAAAGCTGGGTGGTCCAAGGATCGCGTCCTTTCACTTTGACTTTGAAATGAATGTGTGGGGCCTGGCGGCCGGGATAGCACGCGGGCTTAAGAGCGCGAAAATAATATTCCCCGGTCGATCCGGTCAGAAAACGGCCGAATCCTTGGAAATTCGCGTCATACTTGCTCTGCTTGGACTGGTCGGCCAGATACACTCCCGAGTGATCCGCCTCCCAGATTTCAATCGCGGCGTTGCGGATCGGATCGCCCTTGGCATCGAGCAGCCGGCCGCTGAGATGAACGATCTCGCCAATGGCCGGCGTTAACGAATCATTGATCAGTATCAGGTCATTGTCGGTGTCCAAGGGCAGTTTTGGCGGGTAGAATGGGCCTTCGCTCACGCGGGCCGTTTTGGCCGACGGCCGGGTCAGTTCCTCCGCAAAAGCGCCCGGCACGGTCAGGAAAAGCGCCGCCCAGCTGGTTCCTCGCAGGAATCTGCGGCGCGAAACAGTCAGCCCGGCACTGGATTGGCTTGGAATTATGGACTTCATGACTTTTGAGCAGTGTGCGAAGCGCTGTTTCCGGATGCAAGCTCGCTTAAGCTCGCTTCATCCCGGCTTAAGGTCCGTTTGGCGACAATGTGCGGGACTGGCGGTTTCGCCGAGTCCATGCTAAACCCATCAGACTGCGATGAGAATTCTAGTTGTAGAGGACGAGCCGGACCTTTTGGCGAGCCTGGCCAGAGCCTTGCGCGAAGAGGGCTATGCGGTTGATACCGCCGAGAACGGTGAAGAGGCCCTGTTCAAGGCCGAAAGCTACGATTACGACACCATCGTTCTGGATGTCATGCTGCCCAAGCTGGATGGATGGAGCGTTTTGCAGCGCCTGCGCCAAACCAAGAAGACGCCCGTTCTTATGCTTACCGCCCGGGATGCCGGCCGTGACCGCGTGAGGGGCCTTGATTCGGGGGCTGATGATTATGTGGTAAAACCATTTGATCTCGACGAGCTCTTCGCCAGGCTTCGCGCGTTGATCCGTCGCAGTTCCAATCAGACCACCACCATCATCGAGGTCGGCGCGGTCAAACTGGACACGGCCGCGCGCCGGGTTTTTTTTCGGGGCCAACCTGTTGAGTTGACGGCCCGCGAATATGCCCTGGCGGAGTTTTTGGTCCTGCATCGAGGCAAGGTGGTCACCCGGACCGAACTCTACGAGCACCTCTTCGATGAAGATGACAGCACGCTATCGAATCTCTTGGACGTGCATGTTTCCAACATCCGGAAAAAACTCGGCGCCGAATTCATTGCCACCCGGCGCGGGCATGGATACTGCATTGAATAGGCCGTGAACAAAGAACCCATCAAACGCCGCGCTTCGAATTTCGGAAGGCCTTACTCAGAGGGAGCCGACTGCATCTGGCCGGGGCTTTGCGGGTTTTGCAGACTATGATTTTCAAATCCATCAAATGGCGGTTGCAGTTGTGGTATGCCCTGATTCTGACGGTGTTGCTCGCAGGGTTCGGATTTACCGCCTTCCAACTGGAGCGGGGGCGTGTCTTGCGGCCGATCGACGAGGGGCTTCAGCATCGGGCCAATGCGCTCGCCAACATGCTTCGCCCCCCTCCCAATCGGGGTCGCGAGGGGGAGCCTCCAGGAGAGGGGCCTCGCGGGCCCTGGCACAGGGACGACCGGCCGTCGGACGATCCCGCACCCGGACATGGGCTTTCGACGAGGCTGCCCGAGTTTGCAGGCCGCCCCTTCCTGCTTCCGCGCCAGTTGGCGGGATTGTTCGAGGAGGCGGATACCAACGGGTTTTACTTTGCCTTGAGCCGGGATGGAAAAGTGGTTCTGTCTTCGAAGAATATTCCAGCCGGTCTGGTTTTTTCGGGGGCTCTTTCCCGCCCGCCTAACCCGCCTGTCTCGCGCGGATCATGGCGGGAGATGCTCTTTTTCCCTTCTCCCTCTGGAAGGGTTGATGGCGAGATTGTTGTTCTGGTCGGCCGCTCCATTGCTGTCGAGTTGGACCTGCTGCATCGTGTGGCCCTTATGCTTTCTGCGGTGGGCGGTGGAATCTTGCTTCTTGGTCTGGCCGGTGGCAGTTGGATTGCCACCCGGGCGATTCGGCCCATCCAAGAAATCAGCGCCACGGCGCTTAAAATCTCCGCAGGCGACCTTTCGCGGCGGATTGATGCCGCGGATACGGAAAGCGAGTTGGGCCAGATGGCTATGGTGCTCAATTCCACCTTTGCCCGGCTGGAGTCTGTCTTTTCTCAGCAGCGGCAGTTCACTTCGGATGCAGCCCATGAACTGCGCACGCCGGTCGCGGTGATTCTCACCCAAACCCAAACCACGCTCAACCGTGAGCGCAGCCCGGAAGAATACCGTCAAGCCCTTCAGTCCTGTCAGCGTGCCGCCCAGCGGATGCGGCGGCTCATCGAGTCCCTTCTGGCAATTGCCCGTTTGGATGCCGGGCTGGAAAGCCCTTCCGAATCCCCCTTTGACCTGGCGGCCTCCGTTCAGGACTGCATGGAGCTCGTCAAGCCTCTGGCGCAAGAGCGTGGAATCAGGATGTTTGGCGCTTTGAATCCCGTGTCCTGCCTGGGGGATGAGGATCGCATCGGACTAGTGATCAACAATCTGCTCACCAACGCCATCCACCACAACCATGCCGGCGGGGAGGTGCAGGTCAACACCCGGCTGGAGAAGGGGGTTGCGGTGCTGACTGTGTCAGACAATGGGCCGGGGATTGCGGCGGAGCATCTGCCCCACATTTTCGAGCGGTTTTATCGGGTGGATACCGCCCGGACCAGTGTGGAGGGACGGGTCGGTTTGGGCTTGGCCATCTGCAAGTCCATCGTGGCAAGCCATGGTGGGACCATCGAGGTTCTCAGTCAGGCGGGGGCCGGGGCCGCCTTCACAGTGCGGCTGCCATCTCCAAGCCCGGCATAAACCCATTCTTTGGGCTCGGCATTGAATCCCTTTTTGTTGATTATTGGTGCAGATAATGGAATTGCGTGATTTTGCCGAACGGATCTTATTCGCGACAACGCTGGAAGAAAAACTGCGGACTCCGGATGAAATCACCGACGACTTTCCCGGCTCCGCTGTGGCCTTGCCGACGGCCCCCGGCCGGCCGGCCAACTTGGTTTTCAAGCCTCATGGGACCGGTGAGAAAAGTGATTTTCCCGGGCTGCACCGGCTCGAACAGACTGAGGAGCGGGGCAAGCTGCTGCATTTTTTTGCGAACCACGAGCTGCTGGCCACGGAGTTGATGGCGTTGGTGCTGCTCCGCTTTCCAGACGCGCCTCCAGCCTTCCGGCGCGGCGTGTTGCAGACCCTTCAGGACGAACAGGAACACACCCGTCTTTATATTGGGCAGATGAAGTCCTGCGGCGTTGGGCTGGGCGACTTTCCTGTCAGCGGCTATTTCTGGCGCTGCGTGGCTCCGATGGAAAACCCCATTGATTACGTGGCTGGACTGAGTTTGACGTTTGAACAGGCGAATCTGGATTTTGCCGGCCACTACGGTCGATGTCTGGCGGCGGTGGGCGATGCCTCTTCCGCAAGACTGCTTGAGAAAATCTATCGGGACGAGATTGGTCATGTCGCCGTGGGGTTGAAATGGTTTCGCCGCTGGAAAAACCCCTCGCAAACGGATTGGGCGGCATTCTGTCAGGCGTTGAAATTTCCGCTCTCCCCCCAGCGCGCCAAGGGGTTCACTCTGAACATGGCCGGACGCCGTGCCGCCGGATTCGATCCGCAATTCATCGCCGAGTTGAACGTCTATTCCCAGTCCAAAGGCCGCACCCCGAGTGTTTTTGTCTTCAATCCTTTTGCGGAGGGCTTTATTGCAGAAGGCGGCGCGTTTAATCCCACCCGGGTGCAGTTGCAATTGGCGCGCGACTTGGAAAACCTTCCCCAGTTCCTTTGCCGGCAGGACGATATTGTGTTGCTGCAGCGCAAACCTTCGGTGGAGTTCCTCAGCGGTATCAAGGAGGCGGGATTCCCGCTCCCGGAGTTTGTCGAGTTGCCGGCCCTCAGCCCTGCGGGTCGAGGATCGGCATTCCGCGGCTTGGCCTCACGAAAGCTGGGCCGCCTCTGTCCATGGGCCTGGGGAACGGACAGCTTCAAATTGCTCAAGCCTCTGTTTGGCAGCGTCACCGGCGAGGTTCGCGGCGATGATCAGCGCTTCAATCCGGGTTTGGCGCGGCTCTATTCCAAGGCTTGGAGCGCGGGATTCCTCCGGGATATCATTTCGGATGGATACTGCGGCGACGGGGCTCGCGGCTTGAAAACGACCGACGCGCAAAACTGGCTGTGCACCGAAAATGAAGTCGGGGTGGCGGTCAACTCGATGCCCGGGGTGAGGGACGCGATCGCCCGGATCCGCGGTCGCGGCCATCATCCAGTGGTGGTCAAGGAGGCTCTGGGCGTGGCGGGAAGCAACGCGCTGAGGCTCTTTGAACCGGAAGTGCTGGAGACACAGACGCGCTGGATGTCCAAGGCTTTCGCCCAAGGCCGCGAGTTGGTTGTTGAACCCTGGCTGGAGCGCCTGCAGGACTTTTCCGTGCAACTGGAAATGTCCGGGGCGGGTTTGAAGCTCTGCGGCTACACCGGCCTGGTGACCGACGCCCGTGGTCAGTTCCAGTCCAACTTTGCCGGGTCGCATCACCACAAGCGCCTGCCAGAGGGCATCCCGTCGCTTTTTATCGGCCGGCCCGACATCACCGGCCGGATCCTGTTTTTTTACGAGCGGTTGATAGCCCGTCTTGAGAAGGAGTTGCGCAACCTGAATTTCGCCGGCCCGGTCGGCATCGACGCCTTTGTTTACCGCGATACGGCCGGCGGGGTGCGATTGAAGCCGGTGGTGGAGATCAACCCCCGTTTCACCATGGGGCGACTGCTGGTGGAATTGATGAGGCACTCCTGTCCGGGCAGTTTTGGGTCTCTGCGGCTGGTCAATGGGGCGGTTCTCAAGCAGGCAGGCTTGGGGACTTTTTCAGACTATGCCTGCCGGTTGGCGGAGCAGTTCCCCTTGCGGTTGGAGGGGCAACCTCAATCGAGGCTCCGGAGCGGGGCGGTTTGCCTGAACGATCCGGCGCTGGCTCAGGCCTGTCTGGCCGTGTTCCAAGTTGGCGCGGAACCCGCGCTGATTTCCAGCAAGAAGATTTAGCTCTCCATTCCCCGGGTTTTCTGTCATAGTGGATTCGTCTTAATTTCATGACACCAAAATTATTCTCCGAGTTGGGTCTGTCCGCCGACGTGCTGAAGGCCATTGACAAGATGGGTTTTGAACAAGCTTCGCCCATCCAAGCCGAAGCCATTCCCGCAATGCTGACGGGCAAGGATATTGTCGGCCAGTCCCAGACCGGCTCGGGCAAGACGGCCGCCTTCGGCGCGCCGGCGGTGGACAAAGTCGATGTCGACAAGCGCGCCGTTCAGGTACTCATCTTGTGCCCCACGCGCGAACTGGCCGTGCAGGTCTCGGAGGAGATCCACAAGCTGGCCGCCTTCAAGCGTGGCCTGCACGCTCTTCCCATTTACGGCGGCCAATCCTACGACCGCCAGCTCTTCGGCTTGCGCCAGGGCGCCCACATTGTCATCGGAACCCCCGGTCGGGTCATGGACCACATGCGCCGCGGCACCCTCAAGTTCGACTCGCTCAAGATGGTCATTTTGGACGAGGCCGACGTGATGCTGAACATGGGCTTCCGCGAGGACATTGAGTTGATTCTGCAGGCGACGCCCAAGGAGCGGCAGACGGTGTTCTTCTCGGCCACCATGCCCCGGCCCATCCGCGAGCTGATTGAGAAATACTCGCGCGAACCCCAGAACGTCCGTATCGAGCAGAAGGCCATGACCGTGCCGACGGTGGAGCAGGTTTATTTTGAAGTGGACCGCCGTTATAAAATCGAACTGCTCACCCGCCTGATTGACATTCATGATCTGAAGCTGGGCATCATTTTCTGCAACACCAAGCGCATGGTCGATGATCTGGTGGATCATCTCAACGCCCAAGGGTATTCCGCCGACCGTTTGCACGGCGACATGACTCAAGCCCAGCGCGATCGCGTGATGAACAAGTTCCGCAAATCCGGCTTGGAATTCCTCGTCGCCACCGACGTGGCGGCGCGGGGCATCGATGTGGATGATATCGAGGTTGTGTTTAATTACGACCTGCCTTACGACGGTGAGGATTACGTGCACCGTATCGGCCGGACCGGGCGCAAGGGACGCAGTGGCCGGGCCATCTCTTTCGCCTCAGGCCGCGAGGTGTTCCAAATCCGGAATATCGAGCGCTTCACCAACATGCGCATCCAGCGCGGCAAGCCGCCCACAGCCAACGAGGTCGATGAGGCCCGCGCCGGTGTTTTTCTGGAGAAGTTGCGCGCCACTCTCGCCGGGGGGGAATTCAAACGCCACGACCGCCTGGTCGAACGCCTCTTGGAAGAGGGGTTTGCCTCAACGGATATCTGTTCCGCTCTCATTCACCGCCTGCAAAGCGGTGATGGCGCCGCATCCAAACCCCCGCAGCGCGAGGAGGAATATGAACGTCCCCAGCGCGACGACCGGGGCGACCGCCGTCAGGACTATCGCGACGATCGCCGCCCGCAATTTGAGGATCGCGCGCCCCGCCCCGAATACCGCGCCCCCGGGCCGGCACGGCTGCGCCCCGTCGAGCGCCCCTTGATTTCAAAATCCCAAAGCCCGGCCAAACCCTACGCCGGCAAGCCGTTACCCGCGGCCGCATCGACAGCCCCCGGCGCAGGCATTGAAAGAAAGGAGCGCGCGGAATCCAAGCCTGCTGTGAAAGCTTCCGAGGGCATCTCCACCCGTCCCTTAGCGGCGGCGGTTGCTCCGGCCGCAAGTGCCGCCTCGGCCCAATCCCAACCCGCGCAGCCTAAGACGTTTTCTGACGAGGAGATTCTCGCGTCCGTCGGCAACCCCGAACCCCAAGCGCAACCCAAACCCGGCGGCAAAGCCAAAGCCTTTCCGGCTGGCGTCACTAAGCCCAAGGTTAGCCGCGCCACCCCCGCCCACCAAACCCGGCTCTGGATCAATCTGGGCGAAGAGATGGACATCAAACCCATCGACGTCGTCAACGCCATCGCCGGCGAAACCGGGTTGCCGGGCAAGACCGTTGGCACCGTGGACATCCGGGAACGGCATCTGTTTGTGGACGTGGATTCCGAGCAGGCCAACAGCATCATTGCCAAGCTCAACCGCGCCGAGATCAAAGGCCATAAGGTAAAGGTCAAGACTGCGTGAGCGAGCCGGTCCCACCTAAATCAGTCGAGCGCCTGTTCCCGTTCGTCCTTAAGTCGCGCAACCTGCTGGTCGGGCGCGACACACTGCGCCGCAGCAAGGGTAAGCTGCACTTCATCCTCATAACCGAGGATGTTTCCGAAAACAGCCGCACCGAGGTGTTGGCTGATTTCAGGCACTATCCTGTCGTTCAGTGCTTTGTTTCGGCGGATCTTGAAAAACACTTTGGCGTGCGCGGCGCCAAAGTCGTGGGCTTCGCCAAATCAGGATTGGCGCAGTCCATCTACGCCGAACTCAAACCCCACCGCATCAATCAACCGGTGACGAAGTCCAATCCTCCCGACCCTGCACAGGGCCCTGCGGCAGGCCGCAAGGCGGCAGCAAAGCCGCCCGCTCAGCAAAAGAGCCGTCCCTGACCTTGTCCGCCGGTGTTTGCGCCTACGCAACCCGGATCCATGCCCGCCTCTCACGGCGGGCATTACCATCAACCTGAAAACGGCACTTGGGATCAATCGCGGACTCCGAGCACTCGAAAGCGCCTTTGAGATAAAACTCAAGTAACCATGAAGCGCTGGATGAGGCCGAGGAAGCCCTCTTCTGTCTCCATTCTCTTCATAAGATTCATGGTGGATTTGGCTTGGAACGGAAGGTTTACCATGAAGCGCATGGAGGGCATGAAGGGGGACGATTTTTCAGTGGCGCAACCGGGCGTCTATGGGAGATGAAGTAAATAGGCAGGGCGCCTCACTCCGTGCGCGCCGTCGCGGTGCGGCAGAAAATGCGGGTTGGCAGCAGCGGCGTGCAGCGGACTGCCTGCCCTACCGGTTTTTTCAATCAGGTTGCATTATGAAGGACACTGAATGAATGAACCTAACACCTGCAGTTGGAGTTCAGGCGGCATCCTCTGTTCGTGTGACCGAGAATTTCACCGGCAAGGCGTCCGAGGAAATCTCATCCTTTCCTTCACCCGTTCAGGGAACCGAAACCGGCGATGCACAAGTGATCGTCGGCCTGAATTTTATTCAATCATCAACTGCGGAGGTTAGGTTGAACCGCATAGTGCTGAGATTGCGTCCCGGGTGCGATTGGAGAAGGCTGCCAAAGCCTCATGGGTGACCGGATTGACGCCCGGCTTTCAGGCAGGTTCCGAGTGCGATCCGAAAACAGATCCGGCCGGTCGCTCGACCAGATGCAGCAGGTTTCCTTCGGCATCGGCAAAGAATAGAACACGCCCGCCGCCACCCGCCGGTTTGATGGGTTGACTAAAGGTCACTCCGCGAGCCTCCAGCATGGCTTTGGCGGTCTCGATGGAATCCACGCTCAGGGCCACATGGCGCCAGCCAGCCAGGCTGTTGTCAGCCGTCTCGCTGAGCGCATTCCCGGCCTCGTAGATCTCGATCATCACGCCGCCTGGCAAAGCGACAAAATAGGCCGGCGGGGTCTGGCCGTTATCGAAGAGGAGTTGGGCTCCCAGTGTGTTCACATACCACTGCTGCAGGGCCTTTGGATTGAGGGATGGGAGCCCCAGATGTTCAATTGCAAATCGCATGGGAGGGTTCTAGCGGGACGGTCGGAAAAACGCACGGGTTTTCTCTCTGGACAAGCGTGGCTGGAGCGCGCATGATAGCATCCGCTGAGTGCCCGCGTGGCGGAATTGGCAGACGCGCTAGATTCAGGTTCTAGTGAGTAACATCGTACAGGTTCAAGTCCTGTCGCGGGCACCACTCTTATTGAGGAAATTGCAGATTCACCTTCTGTTTGCACAGAATTTGCACAAAAAACACCCCCTAAACCTGATCGGCGTCTGATCTTCCCTGTCACAGTCGAATATTACGATTTGCGAGCCAAGATTTACAGGCCCGCAAAAGGCTTCCCCTTTTACCGAGTCGCTTTCAAAGTGGCTGGAAAGCGAAAGATGATGACCTTCACCACCTACGGTGAGGCTAAAAAGGCAGCAGAAGAGAAACTCAAGCAACTCCACAAAGGCCAGTCATCCTCCGCCCTGACCGCGAAACAGGCCCAGGATGCCCTCACTGTGCGCGACATGCTCTCCGCCCATCGGCAGGAGACTGGAAATCTCGTTTCACTGGTTGAAATGGCCGCCAGCTACCTTTCCGCCATCAAACAACTCCCCAAGGAAGGCTCGCTCAACGAAGCTGTCCGCGTTTATCGGCAAAGCATTTCTTCCGTCCAACGCAAGCCTCTGGCCGATGCGATTCAGGAGTTTTGCGCCTCACGCAAGCCAAAGTCCGTCTCACACGACGGCAAACGCTCAGCCCTTTCCCCAGTTTATGTTCAAGACACCGAACGGCAGCTCAACGATTTTTCGGCTTCAAACCCCTCCGCTGATGTCTGCGATCTGACCAAACAACATCTCGACCTCTTTGTCGAGGGGCGGGCAAATCTCTCGCCCAAGAGCCGCAACCACTACCGCGCCACCCTGCGGATGTTCTTTGGCTGGTGCCAGCGCCGGGATTACCTCTCGCCCGATCACCGGCTACTTGAAGCGGATGGATTGCGCAAAGAGGACTCGGATACAGGGGATGTGGATTATTACCGTCCAGCCGAATTGCGATTAGTGATTGATGCAGCCG
>Ga0114958_10001106_pt1 | contig 21683 bp, 20 predicted proteins | sample C_130208_EF_Meta_FD_89577 | JGI IMG/M metagenome (GOLD analysis project Ga0114958, IMG submission 89577) | Freshwater microbial communities from Lake Croche, Canada to study carbon cycling - C_130208_EF_MetaG | ecosystem: Environmental > Aquatic > Freshwater > Lake | place: Lake Croche, Canada...
ATAAATATTTCTACAAATAGAATAGGTAACTTATTAGAAATGAGTTATGATTCTACAGCATCTCATCTTCCGACTCTTCCTGTAGGCGGTAACTCCCGCCGACACGGAATCTTACATTTCCTTGTCTCTGAATAGCTCGTTTCCACTTCCATGACTACATAGTTATTTTTTTAAGCCATAATTAGAAGGAATGTATGGGGGTGCGTCGATCGACGAAATGCTTGTTGAAATGGAGAATACATCCTACAATGACAATACAAAGAAAATAATACAGCAAAATTTAAGGAATTTGTTACATGCTAAAAAGAATTGTGCTACACCAGATTGCGGCGAACTACGAGAATTTATCGATAAATTAATTAAACACAAGATGACGGGTAAAAAGGGGCGAGCAGGACCAACTACGACTGCCAAGGCCAGGCATGCCCCACCCCCTACAACACCTAGACCAAATACGACTGCCAAGGCCAGGCCAATGCATGCCCCACCCCCTACAACACCTAGACCAAATAAGACTGCCAAGACTCCTGCGAATGCTGCGGCGAATGCCAGGGCTGCTGCGGCGGCGGCGGCAGCGGCGTCGATGCCCGCAGCCCCAGCTCCTGCTATATTTTTAATTAAACCTTCTAATATTAAAACTTTATATAATTCATTTATACCGAAAAAAACTAAAATAACTTCTGGGGATATTGATAATTTAAAGAATTATATTAAAGGTTACTATGGTCAAACCAAAAACGAATGTACTAATGATTTATGCATGTATCTAATTAAGTTAGTTGATGAATATGCTAATGTATTTAAGATGGAAACACTTCAGTTTTTAATACTTGATAAAATAATACGTAAAAATACGGAATATATTAAAAATAATAAAAAAGAGTTATTAACACTAGGTATAGGAGATTTTATTAACCATTTTATGGATTCTACAGATACGGAAGAAAAAGCTGCTGCGGAAAAGGCTGCGGCGAATGCCAAGACTGCTGCGAATGCCAAGACTGCTGCGAATGCCAAGACTGCTGCGGAAAGGGCTGCTGCGGAAAAGGCTGCGGCGAATGCCAGGGCTGCTGCGGAAAAGGCTGCTGCGGAAAAGGCTGCTGCGGAAAAGGCTGCTGCGGAAAAGGCTGCTGCGAATGCTGCGGAGGATGAAAGAAAAGCAGAAGAGGAGAAAAATAGAATAGGAGCTAAATTTATTAATTATACTCAGGATAGTCCAAATAGTGAAATAGAAATTAATAAACCTGGTATAAAATCTCCTATAATATTAAAAGAAGATAATTGTATAGAAATAAAAAAAAATGGAGTAACAACTATGTATAAAGTTTTAGGATTTAAACAAACTGACTTTAAGAATCCGCAGACAATTATAGCCCTTAAATTGCCTCATTTATTTAACAGTAAACCAGAACATTTAATGTTGGCTGGTTTAATTAATGATATAATTAGAGACCCTTCTACATTTACAATAGTAAATTGTCTTGGTTCTAATCCTCCCGTTGTTCCCTCGGAGGATCCCGTGGAGAAAAAAAAATTTATTCTTATGTACGGGACATTGGGTCTTGAACCTGATGCGAGTATTGAACAAATACGGAATGCGTACCGTAATCTCAGCCGCAAACTAGCCCGCGCGAGGGATGCGGCTTCTGAGAAGAGTTTGAAAGAACTTAATAGTAACTTTGATGATTTCATCAAGGACGTGGAAATTATTGAGGCGTATAAGACGTTGGGCCTTAAACCTGGTGCGACTAGTGAAGAAATAAAGGCAGCGCGTGATACACTTAGAAACCCTTACAATGCAGTACCAAATGATCCAAAAGATGCTAGAAATAAAGCAATTAACGCTATTGGAAAGATTACAGGAGCCTATGAAAAACTAATAATTTCAGGAGGATTTTCTCGTACTTCAAAAAATCGTAAAAGACGAAATCGCCAAACAAGGCGAAATCGTAGATAAATATTTCTACAAATAGAATAGGTAACTTATTAGAAATGAGTTATGATTCTACAGCATCTCATCTTCCGACTCTTCCTGTAGGCGGTGATGTTCCAATTCGTGTTATGTCTGGAGGAGGGGCTATGCCAAACAGGCTTATGTCTGGTGGCGACGGTCTAGAAGATCTTCTTAAAGGACTTGAGGGATTATTACCTGGTGAAAAAGAAGAATTTCTTCAAGAGATTAAAGATAAGCAAAGTTGTTTAGCTTCTACGTCCGTTACGAGCACCGAATGTAGAGTTGTTACAAGAGTTCTTCGGCTAATGCTTCAAAGGGAATTAGAATTAGGAGTGAAAGAAGCTGAAAGAACAGCCGAAAATACGGGACGAAATGCTGCTGCCGCTGCTCGTTTAGCGGCTTCTGGTGCTTCTGGCGCTTCTGGTGCTCCTGTTCCTCCTGGTGCTTCTGGCGCTCCTGGTGCTTCTGGTCCTCCTGTTCCTCCTGTTCCTCCTGGTCCTCCTGGTCCTCCTGGTCCTCCTGGTGCTTCTGGTGCTTCTGGTCCTCCTGATGCCGCTGCCGCTGCTGCTGCCGCTGCTGCTGCCGCTGCCGCCACTGCTGCCGCCACTGCTGCTGAAGCTAAGAGAAAGGCAGAAGAGGAAGAGCGTTCGAGAAAAGCAGAAGAGGAAGCAAGAGCAGCAGCGGCAGCAGCGGCAGCGGCGGCCGCTGCTGCCAAGAGAGAGGCTGAGGCAAAAGCCGAAAAGGCTAGACTTAATGCCGAAAGAGGTCTTAGAGAACGTGCTGCTGCTGATGCTGCGGCAGCCGCTGCCGCTGCTGATGCTGCTCGACAAGAGGCTGAGAAGGCTCGTGTAGCGGCGGCAGCGGCAGCGGCGGCAGCGAAGACTAGAAGAGAAGCAGAAGCGGCGGCAGAGAAGACTAGAAGAGAAGCGGCAGCGGCTGCTGCTCGAGCGGCAGCAGAAGCGGCGGCAGCCGCCGCTGGGACTTCCACGGGGTGGGGAAGCGCCGCCGTAAAAAAACGCTTTGATGATAATAAAATAAAAAATGGAGCTACAACAAAACTTGTAATTGCCGCATTTGGCACAAATGGTAAAACTGTGTATAATATTGATGAAATGATTAAAAATTGGATAAAATCAGATAGATCAGAAAAACCAGGTCCTAAGAATGATACGCTTCAAGTAGCTACTCATGAAAATGATAATTTTAGTAGGATTTTTAATAAAGATAGTTTTTTCGAAATTTATGTGATGGATGGTTGGACTGTTATTTATACTATTGGAGATGGAGATTGTTTACTTCATGCTTTTTTCCTATCAGCTAGTGATACATATAGAAAAATGTCCGCAAAAAATAAAGGGAGAATTGCAAGGGATTTTCGTATATGGTATCAAACATTACCTATTTATGAAGAATTAGCAAAATCAATAACTGATGAATTACTTGATAAAACCCAAAAAGCAGCAGAAAAAGAAAAATCATCGGTAGCTAAATCCCTTGAGTCGGTTGATATTATTAGAAGAGTTGCTGAAAATAATTATTTAAATGATATAGATATTTTAAATTTTTCAAAATTATTTAAAGTAAATTTCTTAGTATTTTCATTTAGTGGGTCTATTGATTTATTTAATTCTGAAGGTGATTCTCTTACAACTTCAGATGAAATTAAAGAACGTCCTACATATGTAATTTATAACTCAGATGGACATTATTCTTCTATACAAATAAATACAGATATATTTACTGTTGATTATGATAATGCTAAGGCTATATATGATGCACTAAAAGATAATTCTGCTTTAGAATGTCCATATACAAAGGGTGATAGAGTTGACTTTAATAGTAAATCCTATTTTGTAATTGATCGAAGAATGGAACAAGTAAATAAATTTGAGCCTTTAAAGTGTATAATTATTTATTTAACAGAAGATAACAATATTTTAACAGAATATACAACTGGTGCCAGTAAAGGTTTTAGTGCTTCGAAAGATACAAGACTTGGAAAAGAAATTATAGAAGTATCTGTCAATGAAAGAGGTGAACTTTCAGCTAGTGTCCCTGCTACTGTCCCTGAGGCGGCAGAGGCGGCTAGAAGAGAAGCGGCAGAAAGAGCTAGAAGAGAAGCAGAAGCGGTGGCTAGAAGAGAAGCAGAAGCGGCTGCTGCTCGAGCGGCTGCCACGGCGGCGGCAGAAAGAGCTAGAAGAGAAGCGGCAGCGGCTGCTGCTCGAGCGGCTGCGGCAAAACCTCCTGTCCCCCCCCTAGATGGATATTGTGGTATAATTAATAGCAACATGAGCTGCTATATGAATTCATCCATTCAATATCTATATTCTATTCCTAAATTACGAGCATATTTTCAGACTGTGACAGATGAACAAATAGATGCTTTAAAAATTAATACTCAGAATCTTTATGGTACAGCACAAACAGATTGTTCAAAGAGCGAAGATCGATCTAAAAAAATATTTCATACTCTTAGAACATTATTTAATAAATTTAAAGCAGGTGGAGTAATCGATAAAACTGCTGAATATACAACTTTATTGGAAATTGGTGGAATGAAGGCTGTATATAAAGAAGTTGTACCTAGGCAAGTTGATAAACGTGGAAATCCCGTGCTAATACCAACAAGTGCACTTGAACCAGAACTTGGGTACGGACAACAAGAAGATGCTGATAGTTTTATTCAGGGTTTATTTAAAATTTTTACATGTTTTGATAATGATGAGAACGTAGAATTTATGAAGGCTTATAATTCTTTTTTCTTCAATACATATAAAAAAATACAATGTCAAGGGAATACTGAAAAAATTCTTGCAACTGAAAATATGAATGATAAGTATACTAAAGAGCCTATTCTAAAAATAGCACCAAAAGCCACTACATTACAAGGAATGATTGATAAACATCTTTCAGCAGAATCCCCTGAAGTGCCCTATAATGAATCCCCTGCTTGTAAATCTTTTAATAAGGATGGAATATTTACCGCACAACAAATATATATTAATATACCCGATGATCTGGAATATTTTACTTTATCATTAAAACTGTTTGATGATAATTCACGGAAAATAACAAAACCAATACCCTTTTCACCAACTATTTACATTAATAGTACAGATATTACCAACAGTGCTAATACTCAGACCAAAGTGCATTTTAGAATAAAAGGTGCTGTATGTCATATTGGTGACACACCAACAAGTGGGCATTATGTCTATGAAATTTTTGAAAATGGAAAACCTACAAAAATTGCAAACGATCGTGTTATTCAAGATTATTATGAAGAATCATCAAGATCAAGGTATATTTTATTTTATGAGCGTTATATTCCAACTGCGGGTGCTGCCTCTGGAGGACGGCGCAAACACAGAACGCATAAAACACAAAAAAAGCACAAAACACATAAGGCAAAGAAAACTAAGGGAACTGCCAAGAAATAATAAATAAATCCCTTATACATATTTATAAACAATCATTTCATGAATGTTTATAAAGAAATTGCGTTCACAATTATTTCCGGAAATTCATCGCTACACGGCACGAAACGTCCATCAAAAAGATGACACCCAGACCCGTCATGATAAACATGAGGACTTCCGTATTTGCATTCTCACCTTTCTTTGTCTCCATATCATCGAGTCGTGCGAAAATGCGGTCCAGTTTCTCCAAAACGTCACGTTTCTGAGTCGTTCCACCCTCAGAGTGTGTATCATCACCAGGTATTGACGACATGCCGCTCGGCATACCACCAGGCGGTCTCAAAGAAGCAAAATATGAAGATTGTCCTCCCGTTGTATATTTTGTCTTCCAGAAATTATCAATGTTCGGCATTGGCAGCACATCACTTGGAGTCATATGTGTCGGTGTTAAATAAGCGGTTTCTTGTCGTGTAGGGCTTGAACCTTGATATATACCTTTATTCTGAGCATTCTCTGTCCCTTTGTTACCAAAGGATTGGCCGAAATCGGGAAGAAGTCTGTAGGTCGAATCCTCACCAATCACATTCACATACGGCGCCGAAGTGAATCCCTCATTCACCTTCGGGGTTACAGTATCCGTCGGATCCGCTCCAAAATAGGACGATAAGGAGGAAGCAGAAGCAGAAGAGGCAGAACCCTGTTGTAATTTATTCGGTGAAGTAACATTCTTTCTTATAACATCCAGTTCCGTCATACTTCCTGTTTCTCCCACAAACGGCTCGTAAGGATATTGTGCCGTGGCGGGACTATGTTCCTTAAGACCCGTTTCTTTGTTCATGGGAAACACTGGGTCAAGGCGCTTCACACTTTGCCTGTCGGGTTCTAGCACTTGGAGGCTCGGATCCCGACAACGTCGTGCCTTTTTCTTTTCTTGTCGTCGCGACTCATCACCACTTCCACGATTGTAACAATCCTCAGAGGCAAATGCTCCATCAGGAAATGCATCTTTCAATGAACAACCATCCATCCCTCCTATGGACCTTCCTATAAGAGTAAGAAACCAAACGAATAGTAGGAATGCGATTAGGGTCGCTAGGTCAAGGAAAACAAAAATGGACCCTATATTTTTTAGGAATTATTGTAATCGTAGTGGGATTTCTTTCTTATAAACGTTTCTCTAGAACGGAAGGATTTTCTCAAATATCCGATATACTTGCTTTAATTGATAAATCACAGACATCGCAGAGTGCCCTTTTACAGTACAATGCTTGGGTTGGTTACATGTATAAGAATCCACCCACAGATTCACTAGCCTTAAACGATATTAAGTCACGAATGTTCCAGTCTTCTTGTAAATTTCGTCAAGATTGGTCAACGAATTTACCCTCTGGTGTTGTTCGCCCAATTCCTGCCCAAACAAAAGATTTAGCCAATATGGCTTATAAAAACTACCTTGATTGTCTTGCAAGACCCGATGGTTTATGTATATCCTCTCTTGCCGATGTTCGTGCACGGTTCTTTGAACCTGGCTGCGAGTTCTTAAATCCCTCTGATCCCAGCACTTATTCACAGAATTTTCAAGCCATATTTCAATAGAGAGATGCAGGGTGTAACACCTCAAATAGGTGGTGTTCGCGTCGGCGCCCTAGAAGAAGCAAATACAATGATAAAATATTTACTTCTTTTGTTTTTTGCCTTACTCATTGTGTACCTCCCCCGAGTACCCGAAATCTGGTTTCAACGATTTCGGCATCCCGCATGGCAATTTCTCGGACTCGTGATTGTCTTTGGAATAGGCGATCTATATGGATGGATTCATGGAGTTCTTGCTGCTCTTGCCTTTGCCCTTCTTATTAGTCACGCCGTGATGTCTAAGAAAGAAGCATTTGAAGATTATTTAATACGTGAAAATAAAGGTGACAAAAAACACAGATGGTTTTCTGAAAAAATTCTTAAAGAAAATCCTGTTCTTATTCGCGATGTTCCCGTATCCAGCTATGCCGTACAAGACCTTTCCGAAGTAAGTATGGGAACAAATCATTCGAGTAAGTAGAGCATGCCCTCCAAGGCTTTACGTATACCATCTATAGATATTATTCTTAGATTCACTATCCTTACAGGCCTTTTAGGATTTATATTATTGAATGGAAGTATCTTTGAAGAGAAATATCCCCACAGCTTTGTGGAACTCTACACATTCCCGTGGTGGAGATTATTAATTGTTCTTCTGGTGATTGCTGGAGCCGCGTGGTGCCCTTATGTAGGTCTCGCCACCGCCACCGCTGCATTTCTTTATTTGAACGATATGCATATTCTAACAAGACCTCCCACTAAATAGATGAGTCTCCCGATGCCTTCCCCAGGAGGGGCGGTTATGGCCTTGGCAGTACACCCCATTGATGCTATTTTAATGTCTATAAATTCAAACCCCTATTTCATCGGCCTCATGATGCTCATGTTAAACTTGGGTGGTCGTTTTATCTCTATGGAAATGTCTAAATCACAAGAGCTTTTCTTTCAGAACGTTTGGGTACGACGCCTCTTAATCTTCACAATTCTTTTCGTTGGTACCCGCAGTGTCGCTGTTGCTTTCTGGATGTCCATTATTATTATCTTATGTCTTGGATATTTGTTCAATGAAAATAGTAGCCTTTGTTTATTTACGGGTAATGACTGTAAACCCAGTGTTCAAGTGGGAGGTGGCACACCCGCGCCCATTGTTGGAATGCCTTCAATGCCTCCTATGTCTTCTTCCACACCAGGACTTTCACCTGAAGAAGCCACTATTTACAGAACCCTTCATGAAAAACAGGCGCGACTGACTCAGGTACAGCAAAATGTAAAAAAGGAACAAGGTGACAAAACTGATGAAAATAAGGTTAAAAATACTGCTCAAACCTATGTTCAAAATATGATGATGCTACGTTCTGAAGGATTTGCTAATCCCCGTTTTTAGTTTTAAAAATGATATAACTATATGTATTATAGAATTATCATTTATTTCTTGTTTCGCTTCGCTTTGTTTCGCTTCGCTTAAACATTCAAACTCACGACATTTCCCACCGGTGCCGCACGTCTACGACGACGACCGCCGCTTGTTCGCTCTGTCCCCACACTTCCTAAATCATCTGCTCCAAGACTCTGAAGTTCCGATACAGCCGATATAGAGGGTGGGCGGGGCGGCATATTCATCGGTAACGAAGGTGCCTGCTCTTCTGCCCGTCGCACCTCCTCAAACGTCTTCAAAATATCGTCCATTCCCACCGGTCCTGTCATTGCGCGACGTGCTGTTTGTTGCTGTGGCTGCTGTGCCACCTGTTGTGGCATGTGTGGAGAATTGAAGAACTGACCTGTTGATGCTTGTCCAGGGCCCGATGCCATGTTCAGCGGCACTCCCATAGGAGGCTGCTGCGAAGGTTGCTGCCCTTGCTGCCCTTGCTGCCCTTGCGGCGGGACTCCCATCGCCATTCCCATGAAATTGCCAAATCCTGGGCTCGCCTGCTGTGCTGCCGCCGCTGCAAACTGCTTTGCCAATTCTGGATTCTTCTTGAAAATATCATCAGCACTCGGCATCTTGGATCGGAAGAAACTGTTCGTCACGTGACACATAAACCCACTGCCCGCGAGCTGGAAAATAAGACGAGCCTCCACGGGCATCTTGCCACGCTCCTTATACTTGTCATAGAGCTCCTCGAAAATATCATCATAATCATCAATATTCTCGTGAACACCCTCAGACCATCCATCCAGTTTGAGGTCAAAAGGGTCAAACTTGTTGTTCATCCACTCCATACCCGTCACAAGTCCCATCATCATATTACGCTGGAATCGGATCGATGTCTCAAGCTGTCGCGCATCCACCAAACGTGTATATTCAGTCTTAATCTCATCCAGAGCATTGTCCATCGTGAATCGCTTGCTCACCGGAAATCCCTTGGCCTCCAGACGCTGGAGTTTATTAATATAATCTGCCTTCTCCAACAGTTCCTTCTGCGGATCCACCTTGGCCTGCTGCGTCAACTGAATCGAAGGACCTGTCGACGACTGGGAATTGGCAAATGCGTTATCCTGTCCAAAATTGTTGGCGGGCTGAAAGGAAGATGTCTCACGATGAACACTGAACGACGGGGGGTTTGCAGGTGTCGAGAAATCAAGACTAATAGGCTCCAACGTATCCACCTTGTGAATATCCATTTCTTCAAGTCCACCCGTCTGGGCAAATCCCACATTCACTGTATGCCCTGACGAGGCCTGTTGTTGTGTCTGTACTTGTGGCTGTGGGGCATTGTAACGATTGTTCGCCAATAATCCCATACCTAAATCATCATTAATATCATTCACCTCAATTACGTTTCCTATATTCTCATGACTTGTTGAGAACTCCATATCGGGAAATGAGGTGGCTGTTCGTTGCATGTCATGAATTGAGATCGACATTCGGGGGGCCTTCCTTCTTCTTCGCTCTTCTTGTCTTTTAAGTCAATTCTTTACGCGTGGTCAATCGACATACACAAAGCGTCAGCCAAATCGGATTTTTTCACAGCCTTTTCCCACACTGCGCGCCAAACTTCGGGTGCGTTCAAAGTAGGTGTATATAAGAATGCCGTTGCGCGAGCTTCAGAACCCGCTTTACGATCCTTATAACCTTCGTCACCCTTTATGGCTTGAACTTTCTTGCCAGCATGAATCAATTTTAAAGGCGGTGGGGAAGGTTGTAAAATATCACGAAGTGTGGCAAACAAAAGAATCTGAACCGATTTCATGGTCGGATTCTTAAATGCTGGCTGGTTTTCAAGGCCGATAAGAGTGCTCTTCGACCATAAAGCTTTATTCTTTTCCACAAGGATTCTTAGACTATCGTGAATATCCGTAAGATTTGTGTCCATTGCCTTTGTGACCTTTTTCACAATACGGGGAAGACAATATACGGTAGCCAATTGTTGTAAAATATCCTCCTTTTTGGCCTTTGCCTTTATGGATTTTTCAAGAAGAATTTCTTTACAATCGGAAAGAACTGGAATCTTCTTTAAAAGATTTCCTGATAAATCACGGAGTGCGGGCAAAGGGCAGTGACGACTACAGAACAAGGAATCGGCATGTTCATATAGACCCTTTGCTTTACAATCTTTACATACATCTTTCTTCTTGGCAGAAGAGGAAACATTACTTGAATCCGACAAAAGATTGTAATTGTCCCATCCAAGAATTGTATAACGTTCTCCTTCTTTTCGTAAACAGCACCACGCCAGATTCTTGATTCCGATATCGAAAGCAAGAATCTGTGACATTTCTTTATTTTTTCACACTGGTTGTTTAGGCGTACAACACAGACCAACGAGCAGGTGTATTTGCCCCTCCTGCAAATTCTTTATTCAACGCTATATTCTTTTTAATAGGTATTTTCACTTGAGATTTGAAATCAAATGTTCCAAACAAAGCTGGTGTTTTATCAAGGCGCTCAATACCAACACCTGATGTATAGCTAGCAGGAGTAATGGAGCAGACCTCAGTCGTACACTGTTGATATAATTTTGCGGGTAATTCTGTATTTGCTGTTCCATAGATTTGACCCGTGGATTCAGCTTGACGTCTTCGTGAAATTTGTGCTATCTGCTCAGAATTATGAACTGTCCATTGCTTCACAGCAAACTGCTGACCCGGGGGTGCTCGTGTCACACATGCTTGACGATAATCTGTGATAAAATTACCATCCTGAGTAATAGCGGCATAATCCACATAACGGTTGTCAGGTGCGGGATATGTCTTTGTAGCGGCTAATTCACGTTCTGTTTCTTTTTTCACAGTCGAATAGGCAGGTTGTTTTGGTAATTGTGGAATGCGAAAACCAGCACTGTCCATTTATCCTACTGAACAAAACTAGAATCTACTTCATCATCGTCAAGGGCTGCGCCCTGGTCGTTCCCAGAATCATCTGCTGCGTCGACTTCCTGAACTGCCTCCTCTTCCTTCTTAACGGCCACTTGATTTCCAGCAACTTCAAGAAGAGTTGCCCATGCCGCCGGAATCTCCTTGAGTGGCTGACCAGAATCTCTGCGACGAATTGCGGCGATCAACTCAGACTTGGTCATGTGGCTTCCACCCGTTACACCCTTTTGTTTTGCAACCTGAAGAAGTTCCTTGTATGTATTCGCCTCATAATTTACAGTAACTGTTTGTGTTTCCTCACGTGTAACAGAAAGAGTCGGGCTCGCAGAGGGGGTGCGGGATCGGGGGGAATCAACCGAAATCTCGCGTATATCCTCTGGTGAAAGTTCTTCCTCACCAGTTTGTTCCTCTTGTTCAACATGCTCATCCTGCTCGAGATGTCCGCCATGTCCGCCATGTCCAGCATGCATATCTTGTACCTCCATCATCAGAGCCTGTTCCGTTGTAACCTTCAAATCCAGTAAAATATTCTCCATAAGTCCAACCTTCTTCTCCAGTTGTACTGTGCGGCTATACAGATAATAACTAACAGCAGCAAACACGAGTCCAAGAACACACCCAATAACGATAGCATCACTAATACCGACCATACTCCTACTGCCGTTCTATATGCTTTTTTTAGAGTCGTTTAAGCGCATTGAAGGCATTAAAAAGACAGACCAGACTCTTTCAACACTTCACGAACACTGCTCATACGACAAATACCTTTTTCAAGTTTATAAGAATATTTAATACGACCCGTTTCTAATTCTTCGGCAGGACAACAAAGACTTTCAATGATGGAAGACTCAGAATATGCTTCTTCACATAAAGAGAAAATATGCGTACTAATAATACTCTTTGTTTTTGTATATTTCCACAATTGATCTAAGAAAATACGAGCACTCGTTTCAGCATCGGGTGGATTCGTGCTGTGAAATAATTCATCAATTAGAACAAGACATGGTTTCTTAATTTGAGAGAGTGTTCGTAAAATATGGCTCGCCATACGAACTTCCATTTCAAATAGACTTTCTTTACCAGCATGGTCCTTACTTTTGAGTCGTGTAAATACCGCTCCAAACGGAGCCCATGAACCCTCTGCCGAATAGGTGAAACCGAATGTTTGGCCCAGAAACACCTGTTGTAGAATAGCTCGCAGGGAAGATGATTTTCCTCCACGATTAGGTCCTGTGAGTAGTGCATGTGACTTGAGATTTAGAGAACTCTTAATAGCCCGCTTTTCAGAAATAGCTAAATCAGAAAATGTGCTTAACTCAAAGGATTGATTGGACCATGTAACCGGTTTCCATTCCTTGTTTCGAGCCATTGTAAACAGAATATCTATCTGACCCCACAGAGTCCATATACGTTTCATAGCAAGAGGTTCTTCATCCATCCATACAGCCGCTTCTCTGGGGTCTGTAGGAACTTCTGGAAACTTCAAGTAATGTGGCATAATGGAACGAAAGCGTAACCAATCAAGTATTTGATTTCCTCTCGTTACAAAATGAACTAATGCCTCGCCACGTCGTAATATCAATGTATCTGTCTTATATGTATGATATGCCGCTATCATGGGTTGAATCATACTTTGACCAATACTCACACTTGTCCACAAAATCTGTACATAATGTTTCATAGTCCATGTATTACCTTGAATTCCAAAGACCATCGATTTCATCATGGATATATACACTTCCCACGGCATATCCATATTCATTGTATATTTAAGAATAAACCACGGCATTAAGAATAAAAAGAAGGGGGTGAATAATGCTAAAACAGGGCCGATATATACCTTTAGAAATATAATAATTGTTAGAAAATACGGAATATGATTAAGAAATTTTGTGTGCTCACCCGTAAAAAAGACCTGTTCTTCACCTATTTTTGATTCAGGTGTTGGATTGTAGGCTTTCAGAATTTGTTCTGCATCTTTACAATCGTTATAATCAATATGCTGGGAAACAAGATTTTCTCGTAATTTTAAAACCTTTTCGACGCGTTTTTCAAGAATTTGTGTTCGTGACGACCATGCTGTCTCGAGCTGCCTTACACACTCATCTTTTCCTGCTTGAAGAGTAAATCCAAACTTCCCAATATGATTTACCAATTCACTTTCTTTCAGACTATGCTCAATATCCATCTAGATGTTTTGTTTTTTTTCATAGTGTATTCTTAACGCATTAAGGGTTCCGAAGCATGGTTCCAAAGGAAACCTCGGCCTTTCAAGGCCTTGGTTCCAAAGGAAACCTCGGCGTTGGATATGTAAAGAAATTCTCTATAAGGTCTTTAGAGGGATCAGAAAGATGACAGATCCCGGTTGTGAAGATTTAGTACGTTTCGTTATATCTTTACAACCACAATGTATGACCTCAGTCTCTGATGAGATTATGCGGCGCATACTTATCATTCGAGAACGGTGTATTCAAGCCGAAAAAGAGGAATCTGTCGATGGTCTTAGTTCATGGCGACGCAGTCACCAAAAATCTATAAAAATAAAATATAATGATTCCTCTTCTAAAAATTTTCGATGGAAACCGGTACAAGGACCACAGCAAGGACAAGGACAAGGGCCACAGCAAGGACAAGGACAAGGACCACAGCAAGGGCAAGGACAAGGACCACAGCAAGGACAACCACATAAATATATCAGTAAGTTTAAAAACACTTCTGTTCCTATGGAAGATACTATACTAAATCAAGTTATCTTGAATAAATTAAATAAGTTTTCTATTACAAATTATGATGAAATAAAGTCATTTCTTCAACAAATTCTTGATAGTGATGATTCTTTTTTCTTAAAGGACTTTATGCAACTTGTCTTTAAAAAGGCGGCAACCGAACCCACGTTTTGCCCCTTGTATGCTCGCATGATTAGTGAACTGGGTTCTGAATATGAAACACTTCGCTCTGAATTAAAAGTACTTTACGAAGACTATTTAGTTATTTTTGAAGAAGTTTCTGAAGAAACCTGTAAGGATTATGATGAGTTTATAAAACGTAGTAAAGAAAAGGTACATCGCCTCGGTTATAGCCAGTTTCTTGCCGAGCTTGTCCTACGTGGTTCTTTAGATATAGAAGATATTAAGAGAATATTTGTTAAAATTCTTGAACAAATTAAACTACATGGACACGTGGGTGAGGCTAAACATCAACTCATTGAAGAATATGCCGATTGTCTTCTTCAAATGTCGAAAGCCTTTAAAGTGGCAAAACCTCATTTAACAATTGTTCGTCAAGAATTACATGTAGTTTGTGTAAATTTTATGGATGACTTTTTGAAAAATAGAATTGAGAAATATCCCGGTATCTCAAAAAAGGCAAGTTTCTCATTTATGGATTGCTTGGATATTTTTAAACCTTCTAATATTTTGATTCGTAACTGATTCTAAAATCAATGATATGCGTACATTTTTTATCAAATTAGAGTAGAAGTAAATGGCCACACGTAAGAATCGCAGCACTCGCCGAAATCGTCGCAATGCTCGCTCCCGCCGCACGGGACTTTTCTCAAAACTTTATAGCCCGATCAGTGCTGTTCTCGGTATCACGAGCAATGTAGCCGCTGCCGCCACAAACACAACTCGTAATGTTGTTAGACGTGGTCTCAGCGGTGTCAACGGTCTCGGTAAGAGAATAACTAAACGTGCTAATAATACTGTTCGTAGACTGATAAGCCGACGCAACCGCCGCTCTCGTCGCTCCCGCCGCCACAGCCGTCGTTAGATACTTTATTTATAAATGATATATAAGTTCCTATAGTTGTACTATTTTTATATTAAAATAATACAATCCGAACAACGCCAAAAAATTGATCCCCGTCATTTTCCCAAATGGGGTAAATCGCTTAAAATGAAGGATTCTCACAAATATAGTAGTCGCTCCACCATGCCCCCCAATGACAAGAAGGGTAAGAACAAGAAGGATGTTGAGTCAAAGAAGGGTTTCATGCCACGCAAGAAGAAAAATCATAGCCACGATGATGATGATAGTCTAGATAGCAGGGGTAATATCCGTGGCCTCATTGATTATTCTTGTGATTCCGATGAAATTGATGAAATTGAGGAAGAGGAGAGCGATTCCTATCACCCCACCGAGTCAATTTCAAGCCAGGATAAGAAGCGTAAGGCCATTACTCGCTCCCGTTCTCAAAAGAGGGCTACAAAGGGTGAGGAGAAAATAACAAAGATGAATCGTGATCTCAAGGAACTTGAACGAAAGCATGAGTCTCTCCTCAAAGCAATGATGAAGGAGGAGGACAAGGAGGAGGACAAAGAACGTTCAAGGAAGAGTATGAATAAAAAGAGTAAAAATGTAACAAAGCCTCTCAAGAAGTCTCGGCGGGTTGTTGAGTCAGAGAGTGAAGAGGAGGAGAGTGAGGAGGAGGAGAGCGAGGAGGAGAGTGAGGAGGAAGAGGATGGCACGGTTGAGACCGATGAGGAGGAAGAGGAGGAGAGTGATGAGGAACTCAGCCATCCTGGAGGTATTAGTATTAGTTTTGGCGGATTCGATGACCATGCCGAGCGTATGATTCCCAAACGCCACAATATGAAGAAGGAATCTCCAGAAGTAAAGAAGTTTGTAAAACTCCTCACAACCCAGCCAGATGAAGATACAATCGATGGCCAAATCGACCAATTCAAGGCACTCGCCGAGGATCAGCGCACCAAGTTGCTCTCTGTGCTCGAGTCGCGTGGCAAGTCCTCGACAACAGCGAGTCCCCAGCAGGGTCTCATGTTCAAGATTCTCACCATGAATCTCCCTGTTGAAACACAGTCCATGGTTCTCAACAAGTACAATTCTCTTCAGATGCTTGACCCTGGTTCCAGCGAGTATTTTAAGATGCGTAATTGGCTTGAGAAGGTCACCAGCCTTCCTCTTGGCCTGTATAAGGAAATTCCCGTAAAGATTCTCGATGGCCAGGATACGTGCGGGGCATTCATGGAAAAGGCGCGGCGTGCCCTTGATGATGCTATTTATGGCCAGGACGAGTCCAAGCTACAGATTCTCCAGTTCATCGGTGCTAAGATTGCGAATCCCACCGGACTTGGTTTGAGCCTGCTTCTTGCGGGTCCTCCTGGTATTGGTAAAACCAGTCTCATTAAGAATGGTGTTGCCAAGGCACTCCAGTGGCCTTTCCAGTTCATCAGTCTCGGTGGTGACAGTGATGCCAGCACTTACACGGGTCACCAGCTCGTGTATGAGAGTAGCCATTGTGGCAAGATTGTCAACAGTTTGTGCCAGGCCAAGAGTATGAGCATGGTTCTCATGTTTGACGAGTTGGATAAGATTAGTACCACGGCCAAGGGTGAGGAGGTACAGCATCTTCTTGTACACTTGACCGATCCTGTTCAGAATGGTCAGTTTGAGGACAAGTATCTTGCGGGTATTCCCATTGATCTAAGCCGCGTGATGTTTGCCTTTAGTGCCAATGACCTAGGGCGTATTGACCGTGTTCTCATGGACCGTATGACCGTTATTAACCTCAAGGGCTATGGTCCTAAGGAGAAGCAAGCCATTGCCGAGAACTACTTGCTACCTGTTGCTCTCAATGACGTTGGACTCGCTGAGAAGGTCGGTATCAGCAAAGAGATTATTCACTACATTATCGAGACCTATGCTGGTGAGGAGACAGGTGTGCGCGAACTCAAGCGTGCCATTGAGCAGATTGTACAGAAGGTCAATATGCTCCGCATGTTCAATACCAAGGATCTGCCCTTCCACATCAAGGACTTTGCCCTACCCTTCCAGTTGAAAAAGGAACATGTGGATCTATTTCTCAAGAAGAAGGATGTAGAGGATCAGTCCTTCAAGGCGATGTACACCTAACTTCGTTAGGTCTACATGGGTTCTGGCGAACTGATGTACACCTAACTTCGTTAGGTCTACATGAGGTTCTGGCAAACTGATGTACACCTAACTTCGTTAGGTCTACATGGGTTCTGGCGAACCATTGTTACACATAGTGAAACAATCACTATTATAGATAATTATAATAACAACCTATTTCATTCCTATAAATGTGTTTATTCATATTTTGATTTAAAATATCACATATAAAATATCCATCCGCATTATATAAATCAACATACCACTGTATTTTTTTAATATGATTTTTATGTACAATAAACATTGCTGTATCGATTCTATTAATTTGTATATTATTTCCATATAGTATTGTTCCTTTTTCTTTATTTCTAATTTGATTAAAAGTATAAAAAAAGTCACTCTTTAATGAACTGATAATATACCAAAAATTTGGATGAATTATATTATCATCATCTAAAAAATAGATAAAACCATCCTTCACAAGATTCATACCAAAATTTCTCTGTGAATTTCCACTTATACCAACATCATTACATTCAACTTCAAGTATTTTTGGATTCCCTTCATATAATTTATCATATTTTCTATCTTTTGTAGTATCATATACAATAATCCATTTATGAATTTTATCAAATTGAATACTGTTATATATTATTGGGATACTTTTTTGTCTACAACAGGGGGTTACAATAGTAACATGTGTTTCAAGTGGTAATTTTTCTTCCTGAAATATTCTTTTCATTAATAATTCTAATATTTTTCTATACATTCTACATGTTTTATCATTATGAGTACTCATATCATCAGATAAATAAATTTCTGGAACATTTATTGTATAATTAAGTATATTTTTTGTATTATTGTATGATTTATTTGTGTGAATTGCCAAAATCGTAAAATCCTCATATTTATATGTTTCTTTAATATATTGTTCTATCTTACATAATTCATTATAATTATCATTGTAACGATTACCCATTTCATTATATACATCAGCTTCGCTTGTATATACAAATAAAATTTTGCTCTTATTTTTTAATATATCAAATAGTCGGTTAAACCTTCGCTGAAGTGTTTGAATTGTTTCTTGATATTTTTCATTTAAATCAAAATGGCCAAACCAAACTTTATCATTTGTTCTTATAGTATTTTTTTTTGGAAAAAAATCAGTCGTATCCTGCAAATATTTTAGAATAAGACTGGGTGTTGTCGGAACAGAATCAAACGGAAATGATTGTTTATATAAATTTAATTCTTTCAATATCATTGTGGTGGGACATTTATTTCCGATAGATACAATATAGTTATAATCTTTAACGTTTATACATACACTTGGATATATATAGTCCATATATATCCAAGTATATAAAATATATAATTATATTACGCATATAATACTTTTATCTATAAAACCTCCCTTATAATTTGCTGAAGTTCATCAATACTTTTTTCAAGAATCGTTTTTAATTGCTTCTGATTCGTTTCCATTATTTTAACTTTTTCTTCCGCATCTTCTGCCCGCTTTTTAAAAGCTTCATACACATTCTTTTCTTGTTGTGCCACTTCAAGAAAAGAATGAAGGATGGATGTTTTCTTTGTTAATTCGTTCACGGCATCACGCAGTTGTTGATTCTGCTGTTGTAGCTCCAGTTTTTCTTGTTTCGAGGATTCAATACTCTTTCGTAAATCATCAATCATTTTATTGAGTTTTAGAACCTGTTCGTAAGACATTATTTGTATTATTTGTATTGTTTTTATTCGTTTCAGCAGAGTCAATTTTTGGGCCAAATATTTGATCCTGTTTTGCCCGCTCTGCTAAGAGAGCTTTCATACGATTGTCACATTCTGTTATCCCCACCGTCGGATGCTCCTTTTGTATCTGTTCCGTCTTCATATTCAACCACTTCTTTTTCACACAGGACATGTTCTATATAATACTGAAGTTCTTTCTCTAAACCATCGTATGTACCTGGATTTTGAAGACGATACGAAAAGGGGAAAAAATCCAAATAGTGTTCTGTAATCAAATCTTTTACTTGACTTTCTTCTTGTCCTCTACGAGTAATTCGCATTGTTATAATCTTTTCCGCTTTACAAAATTTTTTTAATGTTTCTAATTCATCTATAAACCTCCAATCAGAAATCACATACTTTCCTCCCTGTATCTCTATTTTCTGCGCCACCTGTTCGGCAAAATATCCTAGATTCTGTTGTTCTTCGCGTATTTCTTGTCCTCGCTTTATAAGAAGTTCTCTCACCGATTTACCACATGGGAGTATCATACGTTTTCCCTCTTGTGTCTTTGTCCATTCAAGAGGAATATCAAACTCTGTTGCTACAATTTCTTTCAGAGAATCGGCAAAGGCCAATTTCGTGAATCCATAGCTCGTTAAAAAATCAGCCACTGTATCTTTTCCCGCTCCTGACCATCCACTAAGTAAGAGTATCATTGTTTTTATAACATAGTTTAAGTTTAGGCGGCAATCTGTATCCATGTACAAACCCCTTTACTATTTTTTGTACTTTTGTATCTATTTCCATCCTTTCCTTTGAGGGTCGCATTACATAATTGATTTGCCGAAAAGGGTGGTGAATTTCTATCTCTATATTTTTCCTGTTTTGAATCTTCTAATAATGATATAAGTATATTTTCAGAAATAGCGGGTATTTTTTGTTCTTTTGCCATCTTTTTATAGAGTTCAAAGCGTTTTTTCGTCTGCCAAAGATTAAGACGAACTCGCAAAATATCTTCTTCGATTGTATAATCTCCATAATTAGGAATACTCGGGAGAGACATGAGATTCTTGGAAAAATAAGCCAATACCACATTTGATGGTATTTTCCATTTTTTTCTTGTAATATGTTTGGTTATATTTACTGCCTCTTTTATCGCTGTTCCCTGGCGCTTTCGTGTCGGCATTGACCTTCCTACTGTAGACGGAAGAACATCATATAGGTGTGTGAACCGAATCGTGGTTCAGGAATCGGGTGAGCTGATTCATCGTCATACATGTGCCATACATTCCATACCGGATTCAAACACTGTGCCGTATAATGTCCACCACCTGCCGACCCATGGTGATCCACCGTTCCAAAGACCTTATATTTCTTGAATTTACTTGACTCCGCACTTTCTTCAGCAAAGATACTTGAGAATTCAAGTTGGCCGCCATCGTATTGTGTAGGTGTATTCTCTTTTGTCCCAAAGGGTGTGAATCGTTTTACCGTTAGAATCAAGACTTTTGGCAGTTTCCACACCCTGATTGTTTTTGTCACCTTGTGTTTGCCTTTACAGCTCTCACAATTATAATCATCAATATCTTCCTCTTGAAATTCCTGTTCGATACACGTCATCCAAGACTCTTGCTTTGGAGAAATCTTTAGCGTATTGAATGTCTCCCAACGTGTCTGAATGCCTTGACAATTATGACACTTGTACTGAATACGATGAAGTCCAAAGATTAAATCCGTCAAGGGTGAATACTGCTTCTCAAAGTTTTCCTCCCATGCTTTCAATGCCTGTTCCTTCATGGGGTCTTCTTGAGGATAATGCGGAAAATCCACCTTTTTTTGTGTCGCCATATACATTTGATCCAGAATCCATGTAAGAAATTCGTGCGCATCCTGGGGTGTTCGCTGTGTAAATACATCATAAATAGTGCCTCGCACAATCTGTTTCAACTGGTCATAGAATCCGCGCGGCATGACATAGGCCGGTCCCGTGCCCGCCCACAAACTCTTGATTAGATCCTTGTATGCGTATAAGAGTTTCGCATGATTATTTTCCTTTTCCGTGATGTGTTCATCGACCGTGCCTTTTGTACAGAACAGGGTCCATTCAGGGCAATGACGAAGTGCTTGAATTGCCGCATTCATGTAGCACGTGTTTCCAAGATTTGCGAGACCTATAATTCCCCGCATTTTAATATCTTTTTTTTCTTCTTGCTTGTCTGTCATATTAGTATGATTGAAAAATTGAACAAACGTTTAGGCATTCAATTTTTTAACGAACCCATAAAGTATAAGATGACAGATTGTTCAATTTGTTGTGACACTTTCACAAAGCAACCTTCCAAAAAGCAAGCCAAATGTCCTTACTGTCCTATTGCCGCTTGCGTAAAATGTACCCAGAAATATCTTCTCGGAACACATGAAGATCCTCATTGTATGGGATGCCGTCGCGGGTGGCCTCGGTCCGTGATGGATACCCTTCTTCTTCGTGGCTGGCTCGATGGAGAATATAAGAAACATCGTGAAAATATTCTTGTTGATCGTGAACGCTCTCGCCTTCCTGCCGCCCAGATTATTATCGAGCAACAGAAAGAGGCCGATGCCCGCGAACCGATACGCGCAAAACTTGCCGATGAACTTGCGACCCTTCGTGTTGCCACATATGCTAAAGAACTTGAACTACAGACAGAGGGAATTCGTATTCACGCTCTAAGGCATGGCCGACCCTTTGGCGATAAGAAAGATGAGGAACGTCGTGTCTTTACCATGCCATGCCCTGCCACCGAATGTCGTGGATTCTTATCTTCAGCCTATAAATG
>Ga0114958_10001108_pt1 | contig 21655 bp, 26 predicted proteins | sample C_130208_EF_Meta_FD_89577 | JGI IMG/M metagenome (GOLD analysis project Ga0114958, IMG submission 89577) | Freshwater microbial communities from Lake Croche, Canada to study carbon cycling - C_130208_EF_MetaG | ecosystem: Environmental > Aquatic > Freshwater > Lake | place: Lake Croche, Canada...
CATTGTGAAAGTAACAATACGTGTTTTTGCATCGATAGTGGAGATCTTCACAGTTGCAAAAATAGTAGTAGTTGTTTCTTCAAATGGCTTAGCAGAACCTTTACCGGAGATGACTACTGAACGCATACCGGAAACTCCCGGCTTAGCATCTTTACCAGCTGCAGTTAAACCCACTGCAATCGCCTGTGCATGCTCAACCACGAACAAGTCACCTTTTTTCACTTTATCTAAGTCGTTAACAGATTTAGCGACATTCATTTGCACTAAATTACCGTTAGCGTCTTTTAATACAACAATACGCTTTTGAACATCTACAGAATCCACGGTAGCACTTAGTACAGTAACTTCCGCAGCCAATGGCAACATTTTTGCAGGCTGTTGAGCAAACGCAGCAGCTGCAAAAGCGAGGCCAGCAACGGCAAACAAACCAGTAAGTAGAGATTTTTTCAAGATGACTCCTAAATCATAAAGGGATTAAGTGGAACCCATTTCTGGGACTCCAATTCATTGTAACCATGATGAATTTAATAGCTATTGCTTATTTTTCAAAAGAAAATCTACCTTTACATAGCCGACTTTTATCTCTAAGCCACTGATTAAATTGAAAAATTATTGTTAAACTGGGGGGTTAAGCGCCCTCAGATGCCCAAGAATTGCTACCCAGGCCCCCACCTCACTCTTTTACATAGATACAAAAAGGCCCGCATTGCGGGCCTTTGACTGTTGCGTATAGCTAGACTGCTAAATACAGAATTACTTCATCGCTTTAGCTGGGGGAGTAGCAAAAGTAATGATGGTGTCATCTACAAACTCAATCATCACATCATCACCAGCCTTGAACTTCTCAAGACCTAGAACACTCTTATCCACCTTCACTCTTTGCTTCTCAGTGCTTGGCCATGTAAAAGTCACAATGCGTGTTTTTTGATCAATGGTACTGATTTTTACAGTAGCAAAAGTCGTATCGGTGATTTCTTCAAATGGTTTTGCCGCGCCTTTAGCAGAAATCGTTACAGAACGAACGCTAGATACGCCCGGCTTTTGCCCCTTAGGAGCAACAACTAAACCCACTGCAATCGCGCGAGCATGCTCAACTATAAATAAGTCGCCCTTTTTTACTTTATCTAAATCCTTAACCTGCTTAGATACCTTCATTTGCATTAGATTGCCATTGGTGTCTTTCAATTCAATGGTGCGATTTTGCAAATCCACATCCATTACAAAGACTGTGATGACTTCAACTTCAACTGCTAATGGCAGCATTTTTTCTGGCATTTGCGCATATGCAGAGAATGTCGCAATCAAACTGAGTGCGCTGAAAAGTATGGCAATTGAGGATTTCTTCAAGATAGCTCCTAGCAAAAAGTTAAGTATTAAAAGACGGTGTTCAGATACGAATTTCAAAAGTGGAGTCCAAGACGCACTTTCACTCACACTACACTAACGAGTATATATGGCAGTTTTGTGACTATATTGTTAGTACGGGGTGCTTATCTCCCCTAGATTTGCTACATTGGAAAATACCGAAATTTCTACTCACCCACAAGCAAAGAAGGCTGCCATGATTTTCATTAAACCTTGGGATCAGGCATTCGATATAACCTATCCGATCCGCAGAGCTGTATTTGTTCTGGAGCAAGGGGTGCCTGAGGAGATGGAATTAGATGAATTTGATCCTTTTGCTCAACATGCCCTTTCTTATGAGGGTCCAATTTGCACTGGAACGGCACGCTTGGTTTATTTGGAAGATAACTGCGCCCAAATTGGGCGGATGGCGGTTTTAAGCCAATACCGTGGTCGAGGGATTGGAACCGCTATTTTGGAAGCCTTGCTTGACTTAGCTCAGTCGCAGGAAATTAGGAGCTTGTCTCTACACTCCCAAGTGACGGCAATCCCTTTTTATGAAAAGCGTGGATTTATTGCTCAAGGCCACGTCTATGAAGAGGCAGGTATCCCGCATCGTAATATGATTCTCCTATTACCCAAGATGGTTCAATAATTGATTGCCTTTATGACTACTAGCCCTGCATCCGCTCTCTATATTCACCGTGTGTGTTACGCCGATACGGATGCAGCTGGATTTATTTACCATGCTCGCTATCTCGATATCTTTGAACGTAGTCGCGCAGAATGGCTCGCCCAACGCAACTTGAGCCCCACTAAACTCATTGATGAGTTCGGAATGTTATTACCCGTCCGAGAACTGACGATGCATTTCTATAAACCCGGGCTGCTGGATGACATTCTCTATATTGATCAGGTGATTGAACATCGTGGTCGCACTCAGGTCAAAGTAAAACAAAATGCCATGAGAAAAGTTCAGGCTGGTGATAGCGAAGATATGGAAGTGATCGCCAGCGCTGTCATTCAACTCGTCTGCGTAGACACCAGCACGTTCAAACCAAAAGCATTTCCTGATTACTTATTTCTGGCTGAGTAATGGAGACTAATATGCCTGAGGGAAAATTACTTACCTTTGTTAAGGATCTGAGTGTGTTGTTAGAGCAGAATCCGAACGAAGAAATGATCTTCATCAAAGGCAGAGGGCTACTGGAAAAACTGGTTGCAGTCGATGACTGGCTGCCAGAAGAATTTACAAAACCGCACCCCCAGTACTATCAGCAGTACTTATTGTATGCAGATCCTTTGGATCGTTTTTCGATTGTCAGTTTTGTATGGGGGCCGAATCAAAAAACGCCCATACACAATCATACTGTTTGGGGCATGCTTGGCCAACTCCGCGGCAGGGAAAAGGAAACGCCCTACTATCGTCAAGAGGATGGCTGCTTTAAGCCGGGTATATCGTGCACTAATCTGCCTGGTCAGGTAGATACTGTTTCTCCTAATACGCATGATATTCACGTTGTCGAAAATGACCTGCAAGATCAAGTTTCTATCAGCATTCATGTGTATGGCGGCAATATTGGTCGTATTCAGCGCTCCGTTTTTGATCCGATTACTGGCGCTGAAAAATCATTCGTCTCGGGTTATGCCAATGCCCTTGTACCTAATCTCTGGAATTGACAGTAATTCCGCTGATGCAGACCTGAATGACTTAAAATACAGCTTCTTACTGCAAACGCTCTAGCGTGGCAGCTCACCCCATTGACCGGGATAGTCGTCTATTAAATACGTTGAATACGGGTCAATACTTTATTGGCCCCTATGTTATTTACAGATCTTGGTTTATCAGAACCCATACTTCGCGCTATTGCAGAAGAAGGCTACACCAGCCCCACTCCGATTCAAGCTAAATCGATTCCTGCTGTTTTAAAAGGTGGTGACTTATTAGCAGCTGCACAAACAGGCACTGGAAAAACCGCCGGCTTTACGCTTCCAATCCTGCAACGGCTGAGCACTACCAAAGCCAGTTCAGGCAAGCGCCTACTGCGCGTATTAATTCTCACACCTACCCGTGAGCTGGCAGCTCAAGTCCAAGAGTCTGTAGATACTTATGGCAAATACACAGGCTTAAAGTCTGCCGTGATCTTTGGCGGTGTAGGGGCCAATCCCCAAATCAAAGCCATTGCTGCCGGCTTAGATATTTTGGTTGCTACTCCAGGACGCTTGCTCGATTTGATGTCGCAAAAGTGTGTCTCCTTAAGCGATATTGAAATCTTAGTATTGGATGAAGCGGATCGTATGCTCGATATGGGATTCTTGCGCGACATTAAAAAGATCTTGGCAGCCTTACCCAAGAAACGTCAGAACCTCTTGTTCTCCGCTACCTTCTCAAGCGAGATTAAACAACTAGCGGATGGCTTGCTAAATACCCCAGAGCTGATTGAAGTGGCACGCAGTAATAGTGCTAACGAGGCTATTGCTCAGCTGATTCACCCAGTTGATAGAACTAAGAAACATCCTTTATTAGCGCATTTGATTCAGAGCAATGACTGGAAACAGGTATTGGTTTTTACCCGCACAAAACACGGTGCCAATAAGTTAGTTACCCAATTAGAAAAAGATGGCATCACCAGCATGGCGATCCATGGCAACAAAAGCCAAACTGCTCGTACTAAAGCACTGGCAGACTTTAAGGCCGGAAAACTCACCGCCTTAGTGGCGACCGACATTGCTGCACGTGGAATCGATATCGATCAATTACCCCATGTAGTGAACTATGACTTACCGAATGTTTCCGAAGATTATGTGCACCGTATCGGCCGGACTGGTCGCGCTGGATCGAACGGGGTTGCCGTATCCTTGGTTTGCATTGATGAACATCAAATGCTGCGAGACATTGAGAAGCTGATCAAGCAAAAGTTGCCTCAAGAAGTCATCGCGGGATTTGAGCCTGATCCAAACGCGGTGGCACAGCCCATTCAGTTACGCAGTCAACAGCATCAGCAATCCCGAAAACCCAAAGCCGCCAGCTCTGGCGCTAGTGCTAGCAAAGGTGGTGGTGCTGGCAGAGCCCCAGCGAAGCGCAGTAGTCCGCCAAAGAAGAGCTTCAATCGCTGATCCCTTTTGCTTAAAATATGCTCATGACACAGACTTCAGAAAACCCTTTACTAGAACCCCGCCTCACATCCCTCTCCCATGGCGGCGGATGTGGCTGCAAGATTGCCCCAGGGGTTCTTTCTGAAATTCTCAAGCAGGTTCCGCAACTCCCTTTTCCAAAAGAGTTACTCATTGGCATCGAGACTTCAGATGACGCTGCTGTCTATCAAATTAATGAAACACAGGCAATCGTAGCGACTACCGATTTCTTCATGCCTATTGTGGATGATCCATTTGATTTTGGAAAAATTGCTGCAACCAACGCCCTTAGCGATATCTATGCCATGGGTGCTACGCCTTTATTTGCATTGGCACTAGTGGGTATGCCTATCAAGGTGCTATCCAATCAAACCATTGCGCGCATCTTAGAGGGTGGCTCTGAAGCCTGTCGAAGTGCCGGCATTCCGATTGCTGGTGGTCATACGATTGATTCTGTTGAGCCCATCTATGGCTTGGTAGCAATTGGTTTAGTAGATCCAAAGCGGGTCAAGAGTAATGCGAGTGCACAAGCTGGCGATGTACTGATCTTAGGCAAGCCTCTTGGAGTGGGAATTATGTCGGCAGCTTTGAAACAGGATTTGCTAGGCCCCGATGGTTACAAAGAAATGATTGCAACTACAACCAAACTCAATTCTGCTGGGCCAGATTTAGCAAAACTCTCAGGTGTGCATGCTCTAACCGATGTGACAGGCTTTGGATTAGCGGGTCATACCTTGGAACTAGCAAGAGGCTCGAACTGTACCGCCCATATTGACTGGAGTCAGGTTCCCCTACTCTCGAATGTACAAACATTGGCTGACGACGGAGTCATCACAGGGGCTTCTGATCGCAACTGGCAGAGCTATGGATCTGATGTGGGGAAACCAGCAAGTTTTACACCTGCACAGCGCGCCCTATTAACGGATCCGCAAACCAGTGGTGGCTTATTGGTTTCTTGCAGTGCGGATTGCGTTAAAGAAGTACTCGAGATTTTTAACCAGCATCACTTCCTAGGTGCTCGTGTCATCGGCCAAATGAGTAAGCGCCAAGACAAGCCGCTAGTCGTTTCTTAATCTACCTGCTTTAGATTAAACACGCTTGAGAAATCAAGCTGTCCATTGCCCGCCTTGCTATGCGCCTCATAAAGGTGCTGAGCCAATTTACCCAATGGTACGCTCGCATCTAAATTTTCTGCATTCTCAACTGCAAGACCCAAATCTTTGAGCATTAAGTCAACACCAAAACCACCAGCATAGGCTTTTGATGATGGTACATTTTCCATCACGCCAGGACAGGGGTTATATAACTCCAGGGTCCAGTTTCGGCCTGAGCTTTTCGACATGATGTCTGATAAGACTTTGGGATCTAGTCCATTAGCAATGCCCAAGCGCAAAGCTTCACTTGTTCCCAGCATCTGAATACCTAAGAGCATGTTGTTGCAGACCTTTACTGTCTGCCCTGCGCCACTCGCACCTGCATGGAAAATATTCCTGCCCATTTTTTCTAGTAATGGTCGGGCTAGCTCAACATCCTTTGCATCTCCGCCCACCATAAAGGTCAGCGTTCCTGCTTGTGCTCCAGCAGTACCCCCTGAAACCGGTGCATCAATCATGGCAGAACCCTTCGCTTTTGCTGCAGCAGCGACCGCTTGTGCAACTTTAGGCGAAATGGTGGAGCAATCAATGAGCAAAGTCTTGGGGCTAGCATTAGCTAGAAGGCCGCCCTCACCAAGATACAGACCTTCTACATGCTTGGATGCTGGCAACATACTAATCAGGACTTCTGCATCCTTGCTGGCGCTTACTGCATCTGGCGCAACAGCGCCACCAGCAGCGGCAAACGTCTCTAACTGAGCTTTTGCCAAATCAAATCCTGTTACTCGATGTCCTGCCTGCAAGAGATTGAGGGCCATTGGCAAGCCCATATTACCCAAACCAATAAATGCAATTTTCATATTGTTCCTAATGAGTGATTCTATTGTTTTCTGGCAGCTAAATAACGAACACCTTGCGGTCCATAAGTCTCTGCGTGAACTTCTTCTAAACCCAAATGAAAGATATCTCCAGATTCATATGTTTTGGTAGATCCATGGATGATCAATTCTATTGCCCCTTCCAAGATGAGCGCCTTTACTTCAAATGGATGGGCGTGATCATCTAAATGGCCATTGGGCTCTCTTTGGACCTCAACCGGCTCAGGATAGCCTTCCTGCTGAAGCATTTTGATAAATTGTGTCTTACTCATATCCTCACTATAGCGTGGATATACACTCCTGATATTTAGATAAGACTCTATTTGCGGGGAGATATGACAGTTAAAGTTATTGGATTAATTAAGCTAACCGACCAAGCTGCGTTCGAGCAATATCGTAGCCAAGTTGGACAAACAGTGGCGCTTTACAAGGGAAGTATTCATGCGCGAGGAAATGTGAATGAACTCTTTTGGAATGAGCTTGATTGCGCCCCTTTTAGCGCTTTTGTGGAATTGCACTTTTCAAGTCAGGAAGATGCTCATGCCTGGGCTCATAGTCCCGAATACCAGGCTTTAGTTGCCATACGTAATCAAGCCATGAAACTCACTCTGTTTAGTGCCAGCATTTAAGCTACGTACATAAAAAAGAAGCCTAGCTTTTGAAGGCTAGGCTTATAGTCAATAATGAAGGGAATTACTTCTTCGCTTCCATAGACTCTTTTGTAGCAGTAATTTCTTTGCGACGCTCTTTGCAGGCGCCAGCAATTTCTTGCAGGGCCTTACGAGCACGTGCTGCAGATGCCTTAATTCCTTTTTCAATGAATTTTTCGTTTTCAGCTTTGTATGCTTCAAAAGCAGCCAACAATGTATCGTGTTGTGACATCTTGTCTCCCATTCTTTAAAAAATATTCATTTCAACAACGAAATCAGTATATCCCTATAAAAACTATAGGAAATGCCCCTTTTCATCAGGGATAACTCTTAGAAGCAGTACTTCAGCCAAAATGCTTTAATTACAGAAAAATAGGACGGAGAGACCCAAAATGCTCAGAAATATCCTGCTTTTGCTCATTACTAGCCTACTTTCCCTAGCAGCGGTCGCTCAAACCAGCTCCTGGCCGTCCTCAAGCAAGCCCATCACCTTTATTAATCCCTTCCCGCCCGGCGGGGCCGTAGATGCCTTTGGGCGTCCTCTAGCCAAACAGCTATCGACCCAATTGAATGACTCCATCCTGGTCGACAATCGCGGTGGTGCGGGCGGAACCTTGGGTGCTGCAGCTGCAGCAAAAATGGCTCCTGACGGTTACACCTGGCTTCTTGGTGCAGTGCATCACTCCATTGCTCCAAGTATGTATACCAACTTGTCCTATGACATCACCAAAGATTTTGAACCGATTGCCATTATTGGCAGCGTGCCTCACGTGATTGTTGTGAACCCAACTAAGTTTCCTAAAAATGATTTGAAATCGATCATTGAAGAAATTCGTACCCACCCCGGAAAATATAACTACGCATCCACAGGTAATGGCACCTCACAGCACTTAACTGGTGAGCTGTTCAAAATGCAAAACAAATTATTCATTACGCATATCCCTTATCGTGGAACAGGGCCAGCGCTGCAAGATGTAGTTGCAGGACAAGTGGACATGATGTTTGATACTTTGGCCGGTGCCGCACCGTTTATTAAGAGTGGTCAACTGATTGCTGTAGCTGTTGCCACCCAAAAACGCGTAGATGCTTTTCCAAATATACCTACCGCTCAAGAATTGGGAATATCGAACTTCGTCGTAACGAGTTGGTATGCCATGTGGGCCATTAAAGGTACCCCGAAAGAGATTGTTGAGAAAATGAGTACTGAAGTACAAATCGCACTCGCCTCACCAGAGATCAAAGAGCGCTGGGCAGCTATGGGCGCTAGCGTACCCAAGATGACACGCCCAGAATTAGCGGTCTTTATCAATCAAGAAATTGTGCGCTGGAATGAGGTAGTTAAAAAATCGGGTGCGAAGTTAGACTAAAAAAATAGAAGAAATATAAGGACGTAATGAGCATCATGAATATCAATACAAAAAATTATTCCTTTGTTCGCAACAAGCTTCTCAACAAAGAAGAAATTGCTTTTTTAGATGTCCGCGAGGAAGATCCGCACGCGCAAGAGCATCCTTTATTCGCCGCCAATCTGCCGCTTTCTCGCATTGAATTTGATGCCTATGGCAAATTACCCAGAAAAAATGTCCCTATCGTCACCCTCGATGATGGTGAGGGATTGGCTGATTTGGCGGCTCAGCGCTTAATCGCTCTTGGCTATAGCGATGTATCTGTATTTGAGAATGGCATACCAGGCTGGAAAGCAGCCGGCGGCGAATTGTTTCGGGATGTGAATGTGCCCAGCAAATCCTTCGGCGAGCTCGTGGAGTCCAAGCGTCATACCCCTTCCCTCTCTGCGCAAGAGGTCAAGAAGCTCATTGATGATCAAGCAGATGTGGTGGTGGTAGATGTGCGGCGCTTTGATGAGTACAACACCATGAGTATCCCAACCGGCATTAGCGTACCTGGTGCCGAGCTAGTATTGCGCTTGCCCGAACTTGCTCCTAACCCTAAAACGAAGATTATTGTGAACTGTGCGGGTAGAACACGTAGCATTATTGGTACCCAGTCTCTCATTAATGCCGGCATTCCGAATGAAGTGAACGCTTTGCGCAATGGCACTATCGGTTGGACTTTGGCTGGTCAAGCACTCGATAAAGGGCAGAGTCGTCAATTTAAAGAAGTGAGTGAGAGCACGAAAACTGAAGCAGCTGCTCGTACCCGTAGCGTTGCTGATCAAGCCCATGTCAAACGCGTCAGTCTTGCTGATATCGAACCATGGAAATCCCAAGCGGATCGTACTACTTACTTTTTTGATACCCGCACTCCAGAAGAATATGAAGCTGGGCATCTACCCGGATTTCGCTCTGTTCCAGGTGGTCAACTGGTTCAAGAAACCGAAATGGTTGCCCCCGTTCGTGGCGCCCGCATTGTGTTAACTGACCCCAGTGGTGGCGGAGTCAGAGCTAATATGCCTGCATCCTGGTTAGCCCAAATGGCCTGGGATGTGTATGTCATTGACGATGTGCAGTCTAGTGATCTCACAGAAAAAGGGGTATGGAGGGCGCCATTACCAAGCCTCCCAATCGTGGCATCAGTGGATGCAATGACTCTATCTCATTGGCTGAAGACTGACAGCAACACGATTGCTGTCGACTTCAGTACGCATGCCAATTATGTAAAAGGCCATATTCCAGGTAGTTGGTATGCCTTGCGCTCACAACTTGCCGATGCTCTCAAACAGCTTCCACAAGCAGATCGCTACGTACTCACAAGCTTCCCTGCTGAATTAAGTCTTTTTGCAGCCCAAGAGTTTCAGAAACTCACCGAAGCTGAAGTACTTGTATTAGAAGGTGGTAATTCTGCATGGGCTAGTGCTGGGTTTGAGATGGAGAAAGGTCCAAGTCATTTAGCCTCGCCACCCTTAGATCGTTATAAGCGACCTTATGAGGGCACGAGCGTAGATCCCGCAGCAATGCAGGCTTATTTGGACTGGGAATTTGGTTTGGTGGCACAACTGGGCAAGGACGGAACCCATCACTTCTGGGTTCTCTAATCCTTGCAGTTGGCTTTTGTCTTGCTAACTGACTAGTTAAGCAATCGGATTGCGAATAATTCCGATACCGGTAACTTCTGTTTCCATGACATCGCCCGGCTTTAGAAACTCGGGTGGCTTTCTGCTATAGCCAACACCAGATGGAGTACCAGTTGCAATGATGTCGCCAGGCAATAAAGTCAGACTGCGTGACAACTCAGAAATGATCACCGGAATCTTGAAGAACATCTGCTTATAGCTAGCATTTTGTTTTTCAACCCCATTCACGCGACAAATAATGCGGGTATCTTGTAGATTTACTCCGCCGGCAGTCACAATCCATGGGCCCATTGGTCCATGCCCATCCAAGCTCTTGCCTTTAAACCATTGTCCTGAATGACGCTTTTGCTGTACATCCCGCGCAGTTGTATCGTTGTAAGCAGAGTAGCCAAAGACATAATCCATTGCACTCTCTTCAGAAATATTCTTACCCTTTTTGCCAATGACAACGGCCAACTCCGCTTCCCAGTCAATAGTAGTCGAGTAACTTGCGTCATAAGGAATGGAGTCAAAGGGGCCATTCATGGTTTGCGTCCCTTTAGTAAAAAGTACCGGAACCTTTGGATACTCTTTGACTGTTTTATCTTCGCGGTTCTGCAGACCTTCTTCAAAGTGATCTAAATAGTTCCAGCCCACACAGTAAATATTACTTTGTGGCTTTGGGATGGGTGATAACAAAACGACCTGGTTCACATTCACTAATTTAGAACCACGATTTTTGAAAATAGCCGCTAACTCCATCAAGCCAGCATTACCTGCGGCAGCCAAAGAAATCATAGAGGTAGGATCAAATGAGAGTTGCACTTTTTGGCGTGCAGCTTCTGCAGGAATATCAATAATTAACCCATCATTTGTCACCAGACCCAATCTTGAACTTGCGCCCATTTTGGGTAAGTAGTTGGCAATCCGAAAACCTGCTTTACCTGTCATAGGCTCCACCACTATCATTTGACGATCGCCTGGGGCGGCGATTGCATTAGAAATAAACATCCCGCTTACTGCTGCAGATGCACCTAATTTCAGCGCATCTCTCCGATTGGTATCCACAAGCTCTCCTTTAATGATTTTTAGAATTTTTTTTCTTATTATTTTTTTCTTATTATTTAAAACAACAGCTATCTTAAATACTAATACCAAAATAGATAATTGGGCAGAATTTACCAAATTTGACTATTCTTACCAGATGCACTTATGCCATATCCGCCTGACAGTCTATGCCCTTGCCTTACTGGGCTTATGCGCCTGCGAACGCGATACCTACACCACCTGGTCATGTCACTCTCAAACCGAAACCAAGATTTCCATGATTTTGAGAAAAGCCCAAATGGAATGGAAAGACCTCAAGTTGGACTATTGCGGCAGCCTTGGCAACCAAAGCTACTTTGATCAGAAGTGCCCTGCTCTCACTCAGGACTCTAAGTATGTTTTTACGCCCTCGTCAGGTATTCTCAAAACTGGTACTCAAGATTACCAATGCACTGCACTTTGAAATCTGTATTGACTAATGAATAATTTAAGTCCCAAAAAACTATTGCTGACTAAATGGACTGCGGTTCAGCCGATTAATAAACAGAAACACTTTTTGGTGAGCAAAGTTATTCTTCCTGAGCCACCCAGTGAGAAAATTGAATTCGTCGAAATTGAGGCGGTCTATTCTCAAAAGACTTCCCTGATACCTTGGCGCGATCTCACCAATAGTGAGCTTTGGTTACAGGGCTGGAAATAAAAAACCGCCCCATCTTATGAGGCGGTTTTAATTTTCACTCTTTTTAATTTATTAATGAGACTACTTTTCAGACTTCTTTTTTGAGGCAGGCGCTCTCTTCACCAATTCCTCTATATTTTTTTCCGCTGCATCAGCAACCTCATTGACGATGCGTCGACCTTCTTTAAACATATTCTGACCCGTCGCCGACATCTCATTCACAACCTTTGATAACTTATCAGCCTGCTCAGGCATTTTATTTTCCGCTTCTTCAAGCCAAGTTACCAGGGATGCGCGCACCTTCTCTAAATGCTTCTCCGTTTCATCGGCAGCACTCTCACCCAACTCCTTCAAAACTGATTTCACTTTCTTTTGATACACGGTGGCACGTTTTGCAGCCTCTTTCGTCGCATCCTCTTGCAAGCTCTTAAGCTTCTCTAAATCATTTTTAGCCGCAGACTTAGCGCTATCCAGTGCATTTTTCATACCCCACTCCATCTCCTCTAGATGGTGCTCGCTGAGTTTCTTGGCGGCCTCTAAAAGGGTATGTGAGTAATCAAATAGCTCTTTCGCTTTTTCTCGTTGCCAGTTTTGCAAATCTTTTGCATCCATTTTTAAACTCTCCTAAAGTGAGGGTTGATTAATTACTTCATATCTACTCTATACCCAAATGATTAAACTGCCAATTCCCCCGCTCTTGAGTATTAAAATCAGTCCTTGAGCCAATGAAACCTCTTATAAAACCTGCTATGCCCTCCTATTTCGTATGGTCATCTGTTTCGGGTATTTTTTAGCTACACTCACACCCAATGCCAATCCAACGAAATAGAAAATGATCGAAAGCCTTTTGCAACTCATCAGCGACCCTAATGCCTGGATCGCATTTTTAACACTTTCTGCACTAGAGATCATTCTTGGCATTGATAACATTATTTTTATTAGTGTCATCGCCAATAGACTTCCAATTGAGATCCGTGAAAAAGTACGCCGCTTTGGTCTCATTTTTGCTTTAGTGACTCGGATCTTGTTATTGCTGAGTTTGTCTTGGGTCATGAGTTTGACTAACCCCCTATTTACGATTGCTGACCATGCTATTAGTGGCAGAGATCTCATCTTGCTCTTAGGCGGTTTCTTTTTAATCTGGAAAGCCTCAAAAGAAATCTACATTGAAGTAGAAGAAGGTGCGCATAATGACGAAACTGGCTCTAATGATCATCAAAGCGCAGCCAAATCGATGACTGCACTATTTATTGGATCCGTCCTTCAAATCGGCCTTCTTGATATCATCTTCTCTTTAGATAGCGTGATTACTGCTGTAGGCATGGTGGATGACATTAGCGTCATGATTGCTGCTGTTCTAGCCTCCGTCCTCATCATGCTCATTGCCGCAAAACCCATTGGCGACTTTGTGCATCACCACCCTTCTATCAAGGTGCTGGCACTTTCGTTCCTGACTGTTGTAGGTGTTGTACTGATTGCTGAGGGAATGGGGGTTCATATCCCTAAAGGCTATGTCTATGTGGCGATGGGGTTCTCTCTCTCAGTTGAGCTTCTCAATATCCGTTCACGCGAGAAAAAGAAAAAAACCAGAGTCTAATCTTCTGAGCCACTAGAGAGCTTGTGCACAAACAAATCCACTTGCCCAGGCCCACTGAAAATTATGCCCGCCAAGGTGGCCGGTAACATCCACGCACTCACCAATAAAAAATAATCCTGGATTCTGACGCGACATCATAGTCTGACCATCTAGATCTTTGGTATCAACTCCACCCAGCATGACCTCAGCCTTTTTCCAGCCTAAGGTGCCAGCTGGCTTCACGGACCAATTTGTAATCAATTCTTGAAGAGCTTGGCGATCTTTTTTAGAAACCTCCGCCCACTTACGACCCGTTACCTTGTTCTGCTCTGCAAATGCTTTGGCTAAACGCTGGGGTAAGACTGAAGCCAAAATCGTTTCTGCTGATTTCAGTCGATTATCTTCATCATTGAATAACTCATCACAATTTAATCCATTGGGTCGCTCAATCGCGCCTAACCAGTCAATGTGAATGGGCTCACCTTCCGTCCAGTAGCTGCTGGCTTGCAGAACGGCAGGTCCAGATAAACCTTTATGGGTTAACAATACGTCCTCATTAAATTGACATGCGCCGTAACGCTGTCCTTTTACGCCAGAAGCAATACGTACAGGGACACTTAAGCCAGCCAACCCATTTAGACTACCAAACGTATCTGCAGTAAATGAAAGCGGGACTAAAGCGGGCTTAGGCTCCACTATATTTAAACCAAATTGTTTAGCGATATCCAAAGAATAGGCGGTGGCACCAATCGCTGGAACCGGTAGTCCACCAGTAGCCATCACCAATGATTTGGTTTTTTCTACGCCAGCATCAGTACGCACTATCCACTTAGACCCTTCCTGTGTAATAGACTCGACCATAACGGGATTGCGAATAGTGACATTGCCTTTTGTACACTCCGACATGAGCAGGTCAATGATTTGCTTAGCAGAGTCATCACAAAATAATTGTCCTTGGTGCTTCTCGTGATAAGCAATCCCATACGAGGCCACAAGCTTAATAAATTTACTTGAGGGGTACTTAGCCAAGGCGCTTTTGACGAAATGGGGATTCAGCGAGAGAAAGTTTGCGGGACTACTATGGAGATTCGTGAAGTTACAGCGACCTCCACCACTAATCCGAATCTTCTCCCCCAGCACCGGCGCGTGATCCAGGACCAATACTTTTTTACCCAACTGTCCGGCAACTCCAGCGCAAAATAGCCCTGCCGCACCACCACCAAGAACGACAGCATCCCATTCTGTACTCATTTCTTATTTAAAACGATCAATGATTTCAGAAGAAATATTCAGCTTTTGCATATGCAGTTTAGTGTATGCCTGACGGAAATTCCGTGTCATGGAGATCATGACTGAGGCAGTCCAAGCAAAAGCAAACATGCCCGAGAAAGCAATAATGACGGCTAACATTTTCCAGCCATCCGGCAGGATGTCTTCCATAAAACCCATCGCTGTATAGGTACTACCACTAAACAAAATACTTTGCCCTAAAGTAGGTAACAAACTGAGTACATAGATAGCAATACCCCAGAGGATAATTTCAGCAATGTGGGTGATGAACAAACAAAATACGCTGATATAAAAACAAAGAGTTACATCGGAGTATTTCTTCTCCGATAAATAGAGAAAAGTTTTCACTTCGTAGCGCTTAGAAATTTGTAATAACACTGCGCCATGAAAAATCATCACGACTAACAATATGACAGTACCAATGAGATAGCTAGGTAAGTCTAGAGAGGTGGCAATACTGGTGTTTTGTATATTCATAGATAAGCCTTTAGCGCATTTTACAGGTGGCCTACGACTTTTTTAGGTCAACTGATAGTGATCTTGAATAATGCCCCAGGCCTGATCGGCAGTCTCAGCATAATGAATCGCCTTCATATCCCCTGAATCGATCACCCCAAACTCTATCATTTGCTCAAAATCAATCATTTGAGTCCAAAACGCTTTTCCTACCAAAACTACTGGAAAACGCTCGACCTTTTTAGTCTGCATTAAGGTGAGCACTTCAAATAACTCATCAAACGATCCAAACCCTCCAGGAAATGCGACGATCGCTCTTGCCCGCATCATGAAGTGCATCTTACGTAAGGCAAAGTAATGAAAGCGAAAACTTAAGCCAGGACTAATGTAAGGGTTAGGAAGTTGCTCTCTTGGCAAGCTAATATTAAAACCAATCGTTTTGTCTCCCGCTTCAAAGGCTCCACGATTGGCCGCCTCCATAATGCCGGGCCCTCCGCCAGTACAGATGTGTAACTTATTTACATTTTGATTTTGTGTGGCGTTGTACTTGGCTACCAAGGCACCAAACTTGCGCGCAGATTCATAATACTGACTATGGAGCAACGCTTTTCTAGCGGCTTCTATTTCCTCAGAAGTTTTAGCATTCTTCTCCAGCTCCAAAGCCTTGTCTCTGCAAACAAAACGCGTTGATCCAAATACCGTGATGGTGTGTGCAATGCCCTGTTCATGCAAGAGAATTTCGGGCTTTAACAGTTCTAACTCAAAACGAATGCCAATCGTTTCTTGGCGAGACAGAAATGCTTCATCACCAAAAGCAAACTTATACGACTCCACCGAGCTTTCCTCGGAAATATCATTCTTTTTGATACTCAAATAATCCGTGATCGTTTGCGAATTTTTCATGGGGAGCTTTGGGCTCATCTGTTCACCTTCAACATCAACACCACTTCATCTTACCTCTTGAAATAAGTCATAACATTGTCGACTGCAGCCCATGATCTGATTAGTGTAAATACCTAGTTCAGCCTGCTCTTCAAGGACTTAGGGCATTCTAGGATTTACCCAGCACACAAGAAGGGTTAACATGATCCCAATTTCAACCACACCGAAGGAAAAGCAATGAGCAATCGTTCAATCATCATCATGGTACTGGTATTAGTTGGTGCCACCGCCTATTTACTCTTCAAGAGCGATGGCAACATTGATATGGGCGGCGAAAAGCATGGTGCCGAAGCTACTCATATTGAAGAAGCCAAAAAAGATGCTCCTGCAGCAGCACCAGCAGCAGCACCAGCAGACGCTAAGAAGTAATCTTTTCCTTAGCAAAACTAAACCGCGGTACGCCGCGGTTTTTTTATTCCATCGTTATGATCAATTCTTCAACTGCTTAGTACTACTTCGTATTGATCAGATCCAAGGGGGCCAGGGTCGCAGAATAGAGCCGCTGATTTGCCTCTTCGCACACTAAATCAGAGCGATACTATGCGAATGAGCCCTTCACCTACCAAGTTAGACGCACGCGCCTTAGCCCAACGCTTGAGACGAGCACCTGCTGAACATAAGGGTAGTGCAGGCAAAGTAGTCTTCATTGGCGGATCGTCTGGTATGGCAGGCGCGCTCTTATTAGCCGGCAAGGCCTGTCTTCATCTCGGTGCTGGCTGGACGATGTTAGAGATGCTTGACCCCCTAACTGCACATGCCTATTTAGACCAACCTGAGCTGATGATTGGACATGCTAGTTCTTTGCCTGATAAACGCCTGAGTGAGTCTAAACCCGATGTCATTGCCATTGGTCCGGGACTTGGAAAATCAGATTTAGCGCGAGCATGGCTCAATGCTGCCCTCGCCTATCCGAAGATTCCTTTAGTGGTTGATGCTGATGCATTAAATCTCATTGCTAAATCACCTGATTTACTAAAGGCTCTCCAAGATCGCAATCAACAATTTCCAGGGCAGACTGTTTTAACGCCCCACCTAGGCGAAGCCGCTACACTTTTAAATAGCAGCACTCAAGCAGTTCAAGCGAATCGACTGGGGGCGATTGAAAAGTTAATTTTGCTAACTCACTCGATTATTGTCTTAAAGGGTCAGCACACTTTAATTGCATCAGCGCATCATGGGATTGTTGAATGCCAAGCCGGAAATCCTGGCATGGGCACTGGCGGCATGGGTGATGTTCTAACCGGTAGTATTGCTGCGCTTGCTGCCCAAGGCGTCCGTCATGACTTGAATTTATGGGAAGCAAGCTGCATTGCTGTAGAGCTGCACGCTTCCGCCGCCGATAGCTTAGTAAACAAGGGTATCGGTCCCATTGGACTAACCCCCTCTGAAACAATCTTAGAAATGAGAGACCTGCTCAATAAACTGTTATAAAACGGTATGCATTCAGCAAGCGCAGCACATCACCATCAACGTTACCTTTATGGCATATTCATGGCCGGAATTGGCGCAATGCTTTTTTCGGGCAAAGCAATTCTGGTCAAACTTTCTTTTGCATACGGAGCAGATGCTGAAACTCTCTTAGCACTACGTATGCTGATGTCCATGCCTTTATTTTGGGGAATATTTTGGTGGGAAGCGCGCAGAAAGCCCATGAGTCCGACTACCTGGCTTGATCGAGGTAAATTATTTTTACTTGGTTTCTTGGGATATTTTTTCTCAAGCTATATCAATTTCTTGGGACTGCAATACATCTCCGTTGGACTTGAGCGGATTGTGCTTTATCTCACTCCCACAATCGTTTTATTGATTTCGTATTTTGTTTTACACAAACCTATTTCCCGTTTGCAGTGGTATGCCCTGGTAGTAGGTTATTTGGGCGTGTTCATTGTCTTCATTCAAGATGCCAGCTCTACTGGTATCAGCGCCTGGTTAGGAATGATTTTGGTGTTTGGAAGTGCATGCGCATATGCTATGTATTTGATTGGCTCAGGAGAAATGGTTCAGCGCATTGGTAGTGTGCGCTTGGTAGTCTATGCCAGTACTGCCTCAGCCGTCATGAGTGTATTGCAATCTACCTTTTATCATCCCAGCGCTATTTTTGAGCAAGCTCTACCAATTTATTGGCTTACTCTGCTCAATGCTAGCGTATGCACAGTCATTCCTATGCTGCTGATCATGATTGCCATTCATCGAATTGGTTCACCTCTCGTCGCTCAGGCCGGAATTCTAGGGCCAGTCTCTACCATCTTTATGGGATATTTAGTCTTGTCAGAACCTATCACCTGGATGCAAATCAGCGGTATGAGTTTAGTAATGGCAGCAATGTGGTTGCTTGTTCGTAATGATGATTCAAAAAAAAAGTCATCGACTTCTAAAAAATCAGATGACTTTGATAGAGTTGAAACCCTCAACTAACTGAGGGATGTGTTGCCAAGATTGCTAGGTTGCTGCATCTGCCGCAGGCCTTGCTTTCTTCTTGGATTTTTTCTTCGATTTTTTCTCAGCTTTCTTTTCTTTCTTAGGCTTCTTCATTGCCTGCTTCTCACTTGCCTTGTCTGCAGGCGCTGGAGCTGCCGCTGGTGCTGCACCAGGAGTATTAGCTGGTACAGACGCTGGATCGGCTGCCATCACTGCTATTGGAGTAATGCCAAGCGCCATAGAGATGAGGGTAACTAAGCTAAGACGAGCGATACCTGAATTCATATAAATCTCCATAGAGTTTGTGGATAATTTGATAATACTCATAAATTTGACATAAATGCTTCATTTTCAGAAGATCCCACATGACTGATTTTCCAAAAGATATCTTTACTGAACCCCAAGGGTATTCGCTCAATACTTTGGAGAATCTAGGGCCCTTTACGGGCATGGCGGGCATTTGGGAGGGCACCAGAGGTATGGACCGAAAGCCGAAAGTAGATGGGCCAAAAAATCAAGCCTATGTTGAGCATATCGAACTGCAGCCAATTGATCCACAAACCAACGGTCCACAATTATTTTATGGCTTGCGATATCACTCCCACATCACTAAGCCTGATCAAGTCAAAACCTATCACGATCAAGTCGGATATTGGCTCTGGGAACCGGCAAGCGGAACCATTATTCATACCCTGACCATTCCCCGTGGCATGACGACGATGGCGCTCGGTAAATCCAGTACTGATGCAAAACAGTTTGAATTACATGCAAAAGAGGGAGATCCTTGCGCAGGAATTTCTTCAAATGCTTTTTTGGATTACGCCTTTAAAACTGTGGAGTTTCATATTCAGGTGAGTATCAATACTGATGGAACGTGGTCTTATGAACAAGACACAGTATTAAAGATACAGAATCAAGCTGATTTATTTCATCACATTGATAAAAATACCTTGTATCAGATTGGAGAAGCCACTCCCAATCCACTGGCTAGATAATATTTGAGCACCCTCATCTGCAATAGAAAAAGGCCATCGCATGATGGCCTTTATTTTTTCGAATGCAGGTATTACGCAGGCTGAGCTTCTGCCTCGGTAATTTTCTCTAGCGCTGCTGCCAAATGCCCAAGAGTGCGATCTACGTTAGCCAACTTCTCAAGACCAAATAAACCCAGACGGAAAGTACGGAAGTCCGGTCTTTCATCACACTGCAAAGGAACACCCGCAGCGGTTTGTAAGCCCAGTGCAATAAACTTCTTGCCCGACTGAATCTCTGGATCCTTGGTAAAACTCACCACGACGCCAGGCGATTGATAGCCTTTTGCTGCAACCGAAGGATAGCCCTTAGAAATCAGCAACTCACGGACTTTTGTGCCTAACTCGATTTGCTTTTGCTTGAGTGCTGCAAAACCTAGAGACTGCGTTTCTTTCATCACGTTACGCAAAGTCTTCAAAGCATCCGTAGGCATAGTTGTGTGATACACGTGGCCACCCTTTTCGTAGGCTTCCATAATCTGCAACCATTTTTTTAGATCCATTGAGAAGCTTGTGCTTTGGGTAGATTCAATCCGCTCTCTACCTCTTTCGCCAAGGGCAATCAAAGCACAGCAAGGTGAACTGCTCCAGCCTTTTTGTGGCGCTGAAATCAATACGTCTACATTACATGCTTTCATATCAACCCACATTGCACCAGAGGCAATGCAATCCAATACAAATATGCCGTTGACAGAACGCACTGCTTCACCAACTGCCTTCAGATAATCATCTGGAAGGATGATGCCTGCCGAGGTTTCAACGTGCGGTGCAAACACCACTGCAGGTTTTTCTTTCTTAATAAAGGCTACCACCTCTTCAAGCGGTGCAGGTTCGAATGCGCCTTGAGGAGAGTTGTCGACTTGACGCCCTTTTAATATGGAAATATCGGCAAACGATTTATCCAAATCAAAAATCTGAGTCCAGCGGTAGCTAAAATAACCGTTACGCAATACTAAGATTTTTTGCTTACTGGCAAATTGACGGGCGACAGCCTCCATCCCGAAAGTGCCACTACCAGGAACAATCACAGCGGATTGGGCGTTGTAAGCATCTTTAAGAACACTGGATATATCTACTATCACGCGTTTGAACTCTTCCGACATGTGATTTAAGGAGCGGTCGGTGTAAACAACCGAGAACTCTAATAAACCATCTGGATCAACGTTGGGTAATAAGCCTGGCATAGCAATTTCCTAGGGTATGAAGTGACTAACCCTAAATGATACTGATTTAGTCAGTTATTGCACTGCAACCTTATTTTCCTTGATCAATTTCGCCCATTTTGATTGATCCAGGCGTAGAAACGCTGAAAACTCTTCAGGACTTCCACTAGCGGGATCACTTCCCCGCTCCAGCATTGCCCTACGCACCTTCTCCTGAGACATGACAAACATGACCGTTTGGTTGATTTTTTGAATCACTGGCCTAGGCGTATTTGCTGGAGCAAACAAGCCAAACCATCCCACAGCACTGTAGCCAGATAGCCCTGACTCTGCCACGGTTGGTATGTTTGGCAATGCATCAGAACGTTTAGCGCCCGTTTGCGCTAAGGCAATTAATTTCCCTGATTCAATTTGCGGCATGACTGTTTGTGCTGGGGCAAACATCAGATCTATGTGGCCCGCCAACAAATCAGTTAGTGCTTGACCGGTACCCTTATAGGGAACATGAAGCAAGGAAATATTAGCCAGGGACGCAAATAATTCCCCCGCCAAATGGGATGCCGATCCAGGTCCAGAGGATCCATATCGAATTTTGCCTGGATTTGCTTTTGCATACGCAATCAAGCTGCGCACTGAAGTGATATTAAGCGCCGGAGAAATAGTAACAATATAGGGAGAGGCTGAAACTAAGGCTACTGGAGAAAACTGCTGAATATTTTTTTCAGTTACCGCGGCGGTTGAGCCCATTAATAAGGTGTAGCCATCAGCTGGAGATTGAGCGACTAATTCAGCTCCAATGGCACCACTCGCTCCTGGGCGGTTTTCAATCACCACTGATTGCTTCCACAAGTCCGAAGTTAAAGGTGCGATTAAACGAATTAAAGTATCGGCGCCCCCACCAGGAGGAAACGGCACAACCACTTTGATAGGCTTGACTGGGTA
>Ga0114958_10001110_pt1 | contig 21650 bp, 22 predicted proteins | sample C_130208_EF_Meta_FD_89577 | JGI IMG/M metagenome (GOLD analysis project Ga0114958, IMG submission 89577) | Freshwater microbial communities from Lake Croche, Canada to study carbon cycling - C_130208_EF_MetaG | ecosystem: Environmental > Aquatic > Freshwater > Lake | place: Lake Croche, Canada...
CCAAGTCGAGTGTGCAAAGGCTTTGAGTGCGCCAGAGTTGGCCGCAAGGTTTGAGTCTGAAAGCGCCGTCACGGGCGGTGGACCACCCGCAGAGTATGCAAGGTTCATCCAAAAAGAGCAGGCCCGCTGGAAAGAGGTGGTGATCAAAGGGCAGATCAAGCCAGCATAGTCCAGCTTTGATGGGGATAGAGCGTCTTTGAACTTTGGATGTTCTTTTGTGGTAGATCCCAAAGGTCATCCTTGGGAGTCGCTCCAGTTATTTTTATGGTGCATTTCCCTTCACCTCAATTTTCTGCACCAATAAGGACGCACTCTAACAGTGCGTTCGTTCGAATATTCATTCATTGAACACTTCTTTCTTCTTTGTATTAATAATTAAGTACTCTTTATTGTATTGATCGATCTCGGCATGAAGCTTGCGCTGGTATTCAAGCTTGAATACAAGATTGCGTCATGCATTGGATTCAATGTTTTTTTAAACATTTTTAAAGAGGTAATTTATGCAAAAAAGTCTTTGGAATCGTCGTGAATGGTTGTTGGGATCTGGATCGCTGGGTGCGGGGCTGTTGGCAGCTGGATTGCCTGGTCTGTCTGGTGCACAAACTTCGCTCACGGTTGGATTCATCTATGTGGGGCCCAAAGATGATTATGGGTACAACCAAGCGCATGCAGAATCTGCAACTGCGCTGAAAAAAATGCCTGGTATCAAAGTGATTGAAGAGGAGAGCGTTCCTGAGACGCAGGCTGTCCAAAAGACCATGCAAGGCATGATTTCACAAGACGGGGCCACCTTGCTCTTTCCCACGTCTTATGGTTATTTTGACCCCCATATTTTGGCCATCGCGGCGAAGAACCCCAATGTGCGTTTTGCTCACTGTGGGGGTTTGTGGAACAAAGACAAGCATCCTTTGAACACAGGCAGCTATTTTGGTTATATCGATGAGGGTCAATATTTGAATGGTGTCATTGCTGGGCACATGACCAAGAGCAAGAAGCTTGGATTTATAGCGGCCAAGCCAATTCCACAAGTGCTGGCCAACATCAATGCGTTCACATTGGGCGCCAGGTCGGTCAATCCCGCCATCACAACCACAGTGATCTTTACGGGTGACTGGTCTTTACCAGTGAAAGAGGCAGAGGCGACCAACAGCTTGGCGGATCAAGGCGTGGATGTGTTCACCATGCACGTCGACTCACCCAAGGTGATTGTTGAGACGGCTGCCAAGAAGGGCAAGTTTGTTTGCGGCTATCACGCCAATCAAGCCAAGTTGGCCCCACAAGCCTATCTCACAGGTGCGGAGTGGAACTGGATCACTGCCGTCAACACGATGGTCGATGCGGCTAAAACGGGTAAGCCGCATCCTAATTTCATTCGCGGTGGTTTAAAAGATGGGTTCATCAAAACCTCTCCCTACGGTTCCATGGTGCCAGATGCGGCGCGAAAAAATGCTGATGCCGTCAAAGCGAAAATGTTAAAAGGCGACTTCTCTATTTTTACGGGCGAACTCAAAGACAACACGGGCAAGGTCGTCATTCCTAAGGGGGCTGCATTCAAACAAACCGCCATTGAATTGGAATCCATGAATTACCTTGTCGAAGGTGTGATTGGTAAGCTCTAAGCGTTGACGTGTGAGGAACCAATATGAGCAATAAAAACATCAGTTTTTTAGAGGGATTTGTTTTGCCCTTTGTTGCTCTTATTGGTTCACTTCTTGTTTTTGGTTTGTTTGTTTTCGTTTCAGGTCAAAGTCCATTTGAAGCTTGGAAGCTGCTGTTTTTGGGTGCATTTGGAGACGCATTTTCGATTCAAAACACCTTGCAGCGCGCTGCACCCTTGATGCTCACGGCACTTTGTGTGGCGATTCCAGCCAATGCAGGCCTGACCGTGATTGGGGGCGAAGGTTCCTTGTTGGTAGGTGCCTTGGCGTGTTCAGCCGTCCCCTATTTTTGGAGTGTTCCTTTGAACACCCAAGGCACTTGTATTTTGATGATGGCCTCTTGCATTGGCGGAGCATGCTGGATGTCTTTGGTGGGGGTCATGAGACAGTACAGAGGAGTCAATGAGACCATCAGCAGTTTGTTGCTGGCTTACTTGGCTGTCAATGTGTTCAAGCATTTGGTGGAAGGACCCATGCGAGATCCAGGCAGTTTGAACAAGCCATCGACCTTTGCCTTGAGCCCAGAGTTGCTCATCGGTGGCATAGCTGGCTATGATGTTCATTGGGGCCTGGTATGGGGGCTTGTGTTTTGTCTCCTTGCATCGCTTTGGCTGAAATTCACCTCTCATGGATTCGCTACAAAAGTTGTAGGTGGCAACCCAAGGGCTGCAAGTTTTGTGGGTTTGCCAACCAATGCTTTGATCGTAACGGCCTGCGCTCTTGGAGGTGCTGCGGCTGGTTTGGCTGGCGGATTTGAAATTGCGGCGATTCATACCGCCTCAAACGCATCGGTCATTGCGGGCTTGGGTTACACCGGCATTTTGGTCAGTTTTGCTGCGAGGCACAAGCCCTTGCTGATTGTGCCGGTTGCCATTGTTTTAGGTGGCTTTGGATCTGCTGGAAGTTTGCTCCAAAGAAGACTGGGGTTGCCCGATGCTTCAATTCAAGTGCTGATGGGTTTTGCCTTTATTTTCATTTTGGCGGCTGAATCGGCCAGAGGCCGAATTCAGTGGTCTCGAATTTGGCGCTTTAAGCTTGACCTCAATGTGCTAGGAGCTCGATAGTGGATGCGCAAACCATGCAGTTTTTGCTCTTGGCGGTATTGGGCGGTGCAGTACGTGTCGGAACACCATTTTTATTTGTGAGTCTTGGAGAGTGCATCACAGAAAAATCCGGTCGAATCAATTTAGGACTGGAAGGCGTTTTGGTCTTGTCAGCGATGGCTGCGTTTTTAATTGCAAACTTCTTTCATTCTCCTTGGCTGGGTGTTCTAGGTGGTGCTCTAGTTGGAGGTTTGTTTGCGGCCATTCACGGTGCGATTTGCTCCGTTCGAAGGGTCAACGATATTGCCATGGGCATTGCTTGCATGATGCTTGGCATTGGAGCGGCGTTTTATATGGGTAAACCACTTATACAACTGAACGCTATTTCTTTAACAACCTTGAGCCTAGGGGCTTGGAGTTCATCCGAACAAGTCAGATCGGCTCTTGAGATCAATGTTCTGTTCCCCATTGGTATTGGGCTCACGCTTTTGATGTCTTGGGGTTTTAAACATACGAAATGGGGCATGATCGTTCGCATGGTGGGTGACTCCAGTGATGCTGCAAGAGCTCAAGGTGTTTCAGTCAACCAGGTCAGGTTTTTATCCACCATGTTGGGGGGGGCGATTGCGGGCATTGGTGGCGCATCACTTTCTCTCTATTACCCGGGTGGTTGGAATGAGGGCTTATCCAGTGGTCAAGGATTGATCGCCGTGGCTCTCGTCATATTTGCAAAGTGGAAGCCCTGGTATTGTTTGTTGGCCGCCATGGTCTTTGGTGGTGCTGGATCTCTCGGTCCAGCTTTGCAGTCAGCTGGTATCAATGGCTATTACTACTTGTTCAATGCTGTGCCGTATTTCTTAACGCTGGTGATTTTGGTGATGACGTGTGAACCCGAAAGAGCATTGAGAGGCGCACCTTCAGAGCTTGGGAAAACACAGTGAGTCGATAACTTTAAAAACGAGGTGCTTTATGAATGGTTTGAGTGGATTGAACAAATCTCCCGCTGGTGTTGTTGTTGGACTGGTTCAACTTCAATTGCCTGTTGTTGAAACAACTGAGCATCTTGCGGCTCAGACCAAAAAAATTGTTTCTATGGTTGAAAAAGCCCGGAAAAGCTATCCTCAAATGGATCTGGTCGTGTTTCCTGAGTACGCTTTGCATGGTTTGTCCATGAGCACAGAGGATCAACTGATGGTGAGCTTGGATGGGCCTGAAGTCAGTGCCTTTAAGGAGGCCTGTATCGATCAGCACATCTGGGGGTGTTTTTCTATCATGGAGAAAAATCCTAAAGGCAATCCCTACAACACAGGTCTGATCATTGATGACAAAGGACAACTTCAGCTGTATTACCGCAAGTACCATCCATGGATTCCTGTCGAGGCTTGGGAGCCTGGAAATATGGCCATACCAGTGATCACAGGTCCCAAAGGTTTAAAAATTGGTTTGATCATTTGCCATGACGGTATGTTTCCTGAAATGGCGCGAGAGTGTGCCTACAAAGGTGCAGAACTCATGATCAGGACGGCAGGTTATACAGCGCCCATTAGGCACGCCTGGAAAATCACCAACCAAGCCAACGCTTTTCAAAATTTGATGGCCACGGCAAGTGTGTGCCTGTGTGGAAGTGATGGGACGTTTGACTCTATGGGTGAGGCGATGTTTTGTGATCACGAGGGACAGATCGTGAGCTTGGGGGGAGGGCGTGTTGATGAAATCATTTGCTCCGAAATTCGTGGGGATCTGATTCGCGAGGCACGTGCGAATTGGAGTGTAGAGAACAACATCTACCAACTCTATCACCGAGGGTATGTCGCCGTGAAGGGGGGCGCACAAGATTGTCCTTATACCTTCATGCAAGACATGGTCAATGGCCGTTACCTCTTGCCTTGGGATGAAAGTATTGTGCACAAGGACGGATCTTCGTGTGGCTTTGATGTGCCGAGTCGATCATTTATCGGCAATGAACAAAATTTATTAGAGGCCATGAAGGACAAATCATGATGCACCAAGTTCATTCGGAACCTTACGCTTGGCCGTTCGACGGTCAGTTGACACCCCTTAACACTGCATTGGTCATCATTGACATGCAAACAGATTTTTGTGGAGTTGGTGGGTATGTTGACAAAATGGGTTACGACCTCAGTCTCACGCGTGCTCCAATTGAACCCATCAAAAAGGTACTTTCTCTCGCTCGTGAAAAAGGGCTGCACATCATCCATACTCGAGAAGGACATCGAGTCGATTTAAGTGACTTGCCGGCCAATAAAAAATGGCGCTCTGAACAAATCGGTGCTGGAATTGGAGACATGGGCCCATGCGGTCGTATTTTGGTGAGGGGCGAGCCTGGATGGGAGATCATTTCAGAATTGGCTCCTTTGCCCCATGAAATCATCATCGACAAGCCAGGAAAAGGATCCTTCTATGCCACCGATCTTGAGTTGATTTTGCATACAAAACACATTCGTAACTTGATTTTGACAGGCATCACCACCGATGTTTGTGTGCACACCACGATGAGAGATGCCAACGATCGTGGATTTGAATGTTTGATGTTGACCGATTGCACGGGAGCTACAGATTACAACAATTATTTGGCTGCCATTGGCATGATCAAAATGCAAGGTGGAGTTTTTGGAGCGGTTGCGAGCTCTGAGCAGTTGATTCACTGTATTGAAAAGTTTTGAACATGAATTCTGCGATCTCTCTAGAAAGCTACAAACTGACCAAAAGATTTGGTGGTTTTACAGCTCTTGATGGTGTGTCGATCAAAGTGAGACCAGGAACTGTCCATGCTTTGCTTGGAGAAAATGGAGCGGGTAAAAGTACCTTTGTCAAATGTTTGGTCGGCTATTACAAAAGCGACGAAGGGGCTGTTTTGATCGATGATCGTGAAATGAACATTGAATCCCCAACAGATGCTCGTAATTTAGGCATTGGGATGGTTTATCAGCATTTCACGGTCGTTCCTGGAATGACCGTCGCTGAAAACCTGCTTTTATCTCAAGGTGAAATACCCAATGTGATCCCTTGGGGTAAGGTGCGAGATAAATTGAGTAAATTTATGGAAAGCGCACCCTTCAAACTCGATTTGGACGCGACGCCTATGGACTTATCAGCAGGTGAGAAGCAAAAGCTTGAAATTCTCAAGCAGATCTTATTGCATCCTCGACTGTTGATCTTGGATGAGCCGACCTCAGTTTTAACCCCTGACGAAGCCGACGAAGTCCTCTATGCATTAAGAGAGCGAGCTCACCGCAAAGAGTGCTCGATCATCATGATCACCCACAAATTTCGAGAGGTGATGGCTTATTGTGACGATGTTTCTGTTTTAAGAAGAGGTGCACTGGTTTTGAGCAAAGAAGTCTCCAAGACCCATTCTGATGAACTTGCAAGCGCAATGATCGGTTCTTCTGAAAGTCAATCACCTGCAAAATTCTCAACCTCCAAAGAAACAAGGAATTCTTCAGCCGCAAGCGTCCTGTCGGTCACACATTTGACGGCGTTTGGCGACAGAGGGCAATTGGCTCTGAACGACATCAGCTTTGATGTTTCAAAAGGTGAAATTTTAGGGTTGGCTGGTGTGTCTGGAAACGGTCAAAAGGAACTGTTGGAGGCTTTGACGGGTCAAAGAACCATCTTGTCCGGCGAAATTTCAATCTCCGGTCATTCTTTTCAAGCCAACAGGGCGCAAAATCAGTCTTTGTTGGTCAGAGGCTTGCCCGAGGAGCCATTGATCAACGCATGCGTCAGTGGCATGACCGTTGAGGAAAATTTATCGCTAAGGGATTTTGATGAAGCCGAGTTTTCAAAATTTGGTTTCATCAGTTGGTCCAAACTTAGACAAAAGGCAAAAACCGCTATTGCTGAGTATTCGATCAAAACTTCTGGGCCTGAGGCTTCAATAGCTGAACTGTCGGGTGGAAATATTCAGCGTGTGGTGTTGGCAAGAGAGTTGTCAAAACAGGCCAACGTTTTACTGGTTAGCAACGCAACATTTGGACTCGATTTTGCGGCAACTCAAGAAATTAGAAATCGTTTGATCGCAGCCAGAAACACCGGTACCTCGATACTGCTCATCAGCGAAGACTTGGATGAAATATTGGAGTTGTCAGATCGCATTGCAGTCATCAGTTCTGGACGGATTGTTCATATGGTGGCGTCTAGCATGGCCAATCGTCAAACCTTGGGCTCCTACATGGCCGGTGAACGTCAAGAGTTAGAGAGCATACCTTGAACAATCTGACCCTCATTGAGAACGCAAAACCCTTTGGGTTTCCCTTGTCCATTCATTCCGCTGCCTTGATCATCATTGACATGCAAAGAGACTTTGTAGAGCCAGGTGGTTTTGGCGAGAGTCTAGGCAACCGGGTCCAACCCCTGCAAGACATCATCCCCGTGGTCAAGCGTGTGCTGACATCTTGGCGGCAAAAGGAGGGCTTGGTCATCCATACGCGTGAATCACACTTGGCCGATCTGTCTGACTGCCCAGTTTCTAAAAGAGATCGTGGAAACCCCACGTTGAGAATTGGAGACAGTGGGCCCATGGGGAGAATTTTGATAAGGGGTGAACCCGGTAATGCAATTGTTGATGAACTTAAGCCCCTGCACAACGAAGTGGTGATCGATAAACCTGGAAAAGGTGCATTTTATGGGACCGACCTGCATAGACTTTTACAAAGCCTTGGCATCGATCAATTGATATTCATGGGTGTCACGACAGAGGTTTGTGTACAAACTTCCATGCGTGAAGCAAATGACCGAGGGTATGAGTGTCTTTTGCTAGAGGATGCAACGGCAAGTTATTTTCCACACTTTAAGCTTGCTACATTGGACATGATCACTGCACAAGGGGCAATCGTAGGCTGGACGTGCACTTCTGAAGAATTCTTAAAAGTGATTGCAAAAAATGAATGAAAAATTGTTGACTTTGAGCGATTGGAGGGGGGCTTATGAGCATCCCAATGTCAATCCTACAGATCTGATACAAAAATTACACGCAAGCATTGACAAGAGCGATCCTGCATGGATCAGCCTATGCTCTGTCGATTTTTTAAATGTTCAACTCAAAAAACTTGAATCTCTTGACCGCTTGAAATGTCCACTTTATGGTGTTCCATTTGCGATCAAAGACAACATCGATGCACTTGGTTTCAATACGACAGCAGCATGTCCAAAGTTTTCATTCACACCCGAACAAAACGCCACCCTTGTCACTCGACTACAAAAAGCAGGCGCAATACTGATAGGTAAAACCAATCTGGACCAATTTGCTACAGGCTTGGTCGGTGTCAGGTCACCCTACGGACACGTGCCCAATACTTTCAATGAGGCGTACATCAGTGGTGGTTCTAGCTCAGGATCGGCTTCGGTGGTGGCGCGCGGCCTTGTTCCTTTTGCCATCGGAACTGACACGGCTGGATCAGGTCGTGTTCCAGCTGGTTTTAACAACATCGTTGGCTTAAAGCCAACCCCAGGCTCAGTTCCCATGAAAGGCGTTCTTCCAGCTTGTAAAACGATCGATGTGTTCTCTATATTTGCTTTGACCGTTGCAGATGCGTCCGCCGTTTTGAGTTTGTTACAAGGGGCAGACGATGAGCCCGTCTTTAACTCTTTCCAATATATGCAAGCATGGTTTGGAGATGGGGAGAGAAAATTAAAAGTAGGCATTCCGAAGAACTCGCATTGTGATGAGCGAGTTGGCTATCAAACGTCCTTTGATCAATCCATTGAAAAATTAAATTCATTGAACTTTGATGTGTTTGAAATTGAAATGGGGTCTTTGAACGACGTTGCGAAACTTCTCTACGAAGGCCCATGGGTATCGGAAAGATACTCTGTCATTCAAGGTCTCCTGTCTACCTATCCCCAACATATTGACCCAACAGTAAAAAAAGTCATTGAAAAAGCCAATGCTTTTGATTCAAAAGATACCTTCAATGCGATGTATCGTTTGGCCGAATTAAAGGTTTTGGCAAATGCCATTTGGAAAGATGTTGATGTCTTGATGGTTCCTACTGCTCCAACCTTACCCACTCTGAAAGAAGTGGCGCTTGAGCCTATCAAAAAGAATTCAGAGCTGGGAGAGTTTACAAATTTTGTTAATTTATTGGGGTGGTGTGCCATCTCTGTACCAGCGGCATTGACCTCGATGGGATTGCCCTTTGGTGTGACCTTTATTGCACCTGGAGGTTTTGAACATGCGCTGATCAGTTTGGGGCATGATTGGCAAGCCCATTGTGACTTGCCACTGGGTGCGAACCTGGTAGATTATTGCGAAGAAGAAAGGCCCCTTTCATCGATGCCCTTAAAGGCAGATGATATCCAAATCGCTGTGGTAGGCGCTCACTTAAAAGGTTTTCCATTGCACTGGCAATTGCAACAAAGACACTGCAAATTTGTCATGGCAACCAAAACTTCAAAAGCTTATCAATTGGTTGCTTTGGATTCTAGTGTTCCGCCCAAGCCGGGTCTCATCCGTGTCAATGAAGGTGGTTCATCCATTGAGATCGAAATATACCGAATGCCTGCTAGTGAAGTAGGATCTTTCCTCGGTCTCATACAACAACCACTGGGTTTAGGTTCTATAGAGTTGGAGAACGGACAGTGGGTGAAGGGGTTTGTTTGTGAAGCAGCTGGGATTGATCGTTCAAAAGATATCAGCCACTTTGGAGGATGGAGAAAATACATGGCGTCTATTTCATGAGCGATATCCAAGTTAATCTAAAGCATGTTGTTGATGAAATCACTGACGTTTTCTATGCATATGAAAAAGCCTTGATGTCCAACGATGTAATCGCCTTGAGGGCGTATTTTTGGGATGATCCTCGTGTGACACGTTACGGGATCGCTGACAAACAATGGGGGATCAATGAGCTAGATGCCTATCGTCAATCTGTGCCAACACCTGATTTTACCCGCGAGCTTTCAGATCTTAGGATAACCACGATCGGTGAATCCTTTGCAACTGTTCAAGTTGAATTTGTTCGATCCGACAGTGAATTAAGGGGATTTCAAACACAATCGTGGGTCAAATTCAACGCTGGCTGGAACATCATCTCCGCTCATGTCAGCATGATTGAATGGGAGTCTTGAATTGTCTGATGTAGATCCATCTCATCCATCTTTGCCGATCTTTGAGCACGGTCTGACTGTTAAATCAAATGCATCTTTGGCGCAGCAAGCCGTTGAATCCATCAAAGATTTGATTTTCAACTTTGATTTGATCCCAGGAGAGCGTTTTTCTGAAGCTGATCTGACTCAAAGACTCCAAATCAGCCGAACTCCTTTGAGGCAAGCCTTGCAGCTGCTAGAGCAGCAAGGGTTTCTACAAGTTCTACCTAAAATGGGATGGTTTGTAGCTCCCATTGATTTTGAAGCCATCGATGAGTTGTACGATTTGAGAATATTGCTAGAAATAAATGCCATAAGTGATTTGATCGATCATGGGAAAACTGACTTGATCGAACCCTTGAATCAATTTTGGTTAAAAGAACCCAACGCATATTTAACCGATGCCAAGTCAGTGGGCCATCAAGATGAAATATTTCACTTTTCAATTGTCGCCAGTGCAGGAAATAAAGAAATATTAAAGATCTATCAACAACTAACTGATCGAATTCGGTTGATTAGGCGACTTGATTTTATTAAATCCCAAAGAATTGAAGCCACTTACCTAGAACACTCGGCCATATTGAATGCCATTCATAGCAAAAGGAAATCTGAAGCACAACGCTTGATCAAGGCCCACATCAGTCAAAGTAAGATTGAAGCTAGAAAGATCACTTTAGACGAACTGTACAAAGCTAAAAATCGCGCTACAAGACAGGAAAAGATTTATATTTAATACCAATGTATTAAATATTTGGTGTTTTTATTTGATTTGAACAATTTACTGCACGATTACCCCTTTTACTATTAAGTTACAAAGTCTGGACCCGATTCAAGGATGTCAGTCAAATAGATTAGAAAAATTGGTTTCTTTCTTAGGCTTTAGAAAAGTCAATCGGGAGCAGTTCATGGGATATATCATCTCTTTTATGTTGGGTGTCTTTGTGGCAACGGTAGGCTTTAGCAATGTCGCGGTGGTGATAGACAAAACCGTGCACAAAGCACAGGTCTATATGCTTGAAAGCGTGAAGTCGAATTGATAGGAGTTAATGGAAAAGTTCACCAATCAACTCTAGACAGAAATTTGATACTTGATTTTCAGTGGAGTCCAGCCACCATGTTTCATTTCTAAAGTCGGTCAAATTAAGGATAGAGGAAAGAAACAGGATCAATAATATACCTGTGACAAGACCAAATAAAGATCCAATGAATCTGTGACCTGGAACGGCCTCAACTTGCTTGAAAATAGAGCTATGAAGGTTTCTAACAAGATAAAAAATCGAAAAAACAAGAACAAATGCACCTTCTAAGTGCACTATCTTTTTTGTATCTAGGCTTAATTCCGGCAAGAAGACGATAAAAAATACACCAGAGTTGATTCTTTGAGAAATGATATAGAGCACAACGAACATGGACATGTAGTAAGCCTGAAAAGTCCAACCCTTCCAAGCTCCTAGTCCCATGCATACCAAGAGTAAAATTAAGGATAAATAATTTAAGTAGGTCATCAAATAGTGAAAGAAACAAAGATATTTCAGTTTTATCCTTGAAGGTATTCTAAGGGAAACTACTAAACATCACTAAAAGAATTTGATCATCTGAAGGCTAAACATACTTTTTTAGTGAATTCCAACAGGACTCAATGGGATTTGCTACAAACTTAGCAAAGTTACCAAATTTGATCCCGCAATCGATCAATGGCGTGCTCATTGAAAGACAACCTTAAGATTCCCTTTCTCAAACTGAAGGTAGATCCATCGATATGGGGTACCAGATTGAAAGAAGGAGCTTTGCGACTAGGGTTATCCTTGGTACCTGCATTAGAGTTCAAAGTAAACTAGACTCTGATGCTTGAGATGGTGTTTAATTTGATGGATACGAACGTATTTTGGTCTTTTGTAGATCGTACATGGTCTGATTCTCACAGCAATTTTAAGAACATTGACTGATCCATCTTTTTTTGCTCAATCGAAAGCTGACAGTAACGATAACTGAGTGCTGATTGAGTTAATTATTTTTTCTCATGATTGTGTATTTGTTCAATATATCGATACCTATCAAAACAGTTTGCCTATCAAGGTTTGCAGTTTTTATTTCATTTGTTTTGATCTTTAATTGCGTTTTTGCGCAAGATTTTCCTAATAGGCAATTCAAGATCATTGTTCCCTCTGCCTCTGGAGGCGGTACTGATATTTTGGCAAGATCGGTCGCTCAAAAAATAACTGAAACTTTAAAACAGTCAGCCATTGTTGAAAACAGAACTGGTGGTGGCTCCATTGTTGGCTCTGAATATGTAGCCCGATCTTTGAACGATGGTTATACCATTTTGATGGGATCAATCGCCAATATGGTGATGAACAAAATATTGATTCCTAAATTACCCTACGACCCAGAGAAAGACTTTTTGCCCATCGGATATATTTCAGCTTATCCATTTGTATTGATGGCAAGAGCCGACTTGCCGATCAATAATTTCCAAGAGTTTGTACAGTATGTAAAAAGTCGTCCTGACAAACTTTCTTTTGGCTCTGCTGGCATAGGTACTTTGCAACACGTTTGGTTTTCGGTATTGCTCAACAACTTGAATTTGCAAGTGCTGCACATTCCATTCAAGGGTGCAGCACCAGTGCATCAAGAGATGTTAGGTGGACGGATTGATTTCATGTTCGACAATATGTCAGCTGCCAAACAGTACGTCTTATCAAGGCGCCTCAAAGGAATTGCTGTTTCATCATTGGACAGAACTGCCTTGCTTCCAAATGTGCCAACCATCAATGAGTCTGGCATCACAAAATTTGATGGTGAGAGCTGGTTTGGCCTATTTGTGCCTGTCAACACGCCAACGAACATTGTCAATAAACTCAGGCAGGTCATGTCTGATATCAATAGGGATACAGAGTTTGTATCTAAAGTTGAACGTGACGGAGGACGCATGCTCAATTTGAGCCCAGAAAACCAGCAAATTTTTTTGCGCGATGAACTCACCAAATGGTCAGCGGCCATTCAAAAAATACAAGTAAGCATCGAATAAGTTTTTGTAATTCTTATATTTTTAACTGTCACTAAAGGCCAACAATGTCTCCCCATATTGACACAGACCGTTTACTTTTCCCCAAGTTAGGTTTTATTTACAACTTCGTCAATCCTTATGTATGGACAATTTTCCGAATTCTTTTGGGTATTTGGCTGATTCCTCACGGTTATCCAAAATTGTTTGGCGATGATGCCATACCAGCTTCAAAAAACTTTGTTAACTTTGGTTGGGATTATCCTATTTTGTGGGCTTACTTTATTGGATGTCTAGAGTTCTTTGGTGGCATATTTTTAGTCCTTGGCCTAGGAACGCGCCTTGTTGCGCTGATGGTTGCAGTTCAAATGTTTGTGATTTCATTTGCAGTTCTTTTCCCAACTTGGGGTTGGGGTAAAAAAGGCATGGAGTATGCTCTGCTTTGGGGATTGTTATGTTTAATCTTGGTGATCAAGGGTGGTGGTAAGTATTCTGTAGATCGCTTTTTACCAAAAGAGATATGAGCATGAACTCACAAGAAATTCAAAGGCGTAGCATTTTAGGTGCTGGTGTGATGGCCATGGCTGGTGCATCGAATGCTCAGCCAACCCCTATAACTGCTAAGCAAAGAAAAACTTTTGTACTTATCCATGGCGCTTGGCATGGGGGGTGGTGTTGGTCTAGGGTTTCGGATTTATTGCTTTCTCAGGGCCACAGAGTCTATGCACCCTCACTGACAGGCAATGGGGATCGCTCTCACTTGTTGAGTAAAGACATCAACTTAGACACACATATTGCAGACATTGTGAATTTGTTCAAGTGGGAAGATTTAAAGGACGTGTGTCTTGTAGCTCATTCCTACGGCGGTTGGCCTGTCTCTGGAGCGCTTGAACAGGTTTATACCAAAGTATCTTCATTGATTTTATTGGACGCATTCAAACCAGAAAATGGCCAAAAGGGCGTTGATATCGCCTCTGAGTTCAGTCGCAAAGCTTTGGTTGAGGCCGTTGCAAAGGGTGAGGCTGGTCGAAAAGCCCCACCAGCAAGTTCGTTTTCTTTGCATGAAAAAAATTGGGCCTGGTTACAAGAAAAGATGACGCCCCAGCCCAATGGAGTTGCCACACAAGCCATTCAATTGACTGGTGCTAGAGAAAAAGTTGCTAAGAAGACGTATATTAGGGCTCCTAAGTACCCACAAACCTCATTTGATCAAGCTCTTGCCCAATGCAGTGCAGATCCTTCTTGGAAAACCTTTGTGATGGCAGATACAGGCCATGACGTGATGGTTGATGAACCAGAGAAGTTGTGTGAGATTTTTTTGCAAGTTGCTTGAGTTTTGATCTAGCTCAGCAACTTTCTTACCAAGCTGCGACTGCTCCATCTGTTCTGGGTTCAGTACCACCGCAAAGAACACCCTGATCATTTCTCCAGATGATTTGACCTCTACCTAAAGCAACACGGTTGTTGTTCCAGGCAACCTCATGGCCTAGACCTTCAAGGCCGTAGAACAAGTGATCTGAAGTCGATCTTTCTATGGCCACTTTGTTGCCTTCTTTCCATTCCCAGCGAGGCGCATCTAGGGATGCTTGAGGATTAAGGCCAAAATCAACCGTGTTCATCACCATTTGGACATGCCCTTGAGGTTGCATAAAACCTCCCATCACGCCAAAGGGCCCAATGGCTTTTCCCCCTTTGGTTAAGAATCCTGGAATGATGGTGTGGTAGGGCCGTTTTCCTGGTCCAATGACATTGGGGTGGCCAGCCTCAAGTGAAAAATTGTTTCCTCGGTTGTGAAGGGCAATGCCAGTTCCTGGCACAACCAATCCAGAGCCAAATCCCATATAATTGCTCTGAATCATAGAGACCATGTTACCGAACTTGTCAGCGGTAGATAAGTAAACGGTTCCCCCTTTCGGTGGTATGCCAGCGATTGGAATGCGAGCCTGTGATCCAATCATTTTTCTTCGAATGCTAGCGTAGTCATTGCTCAATAAATCTTTTACCCCGACTCGCATATGTGAAGGTTCTGAAATGTGAGCAAAACCATCGCTGTATGCAAGTTTAAGGGCCTCAATTTGGTGGTGATAGGTATGAAGACTGTCACGATCCGTAAAGTCAAAACCTTTTAAAATATTAAGCGCCAGCAAGGCAACCAAGCCGTGTCCGTTTGGTGGAATTTCCCACACATCGTAACCACGATAATTCACAGAAATGGGGTCACACCATTCAACTCTGAAGGCTTCTAGGTCACTTTCTTGAATGAAGCCACCCATACTTGACATGAAGGCCGCGATTTTTTGCGAGAATTCTCCTCTATAAAATGAATTGGCATTTGTCTGAGCGATTGAAGATAGCGTTTTAGCGTGATCGGGAAGTCGAACAAGCTCTCCTGGCTTTGGCGCCCCATTGGGCGCAAATGTATCGAACCAGTGGCGAAAGTACTCTTGGGTCAGGTTTTCCTTGAATTCTTTGTGTTGTTGAGCCCAAGCATATGCAATTGACGGAGAAACAGGAAACCCCTCAGACGCTAATTCAATGGCTTGTGCAAGCGTGTCGCTGAGGGACATCGTCCCAAAGCGTTCGTTCATTGCAGCCCAACCACCTGGTGTGCCTGGAATCGTGACTGGTAATGGACCCCATTTGGGCATCTGTTGGAAGCCAAGTCCGTGTACTTTTTCAAGGTTCAAAGACATGGGTGCAGGACCGCTTGCGTTGAGGCCATGCAAGTGATCTTTGTGCCAAATCAAGGCAAAACAGTCCCCTCCAATACCATTGGCTGTGGGTTCTACTACACTCAGGGCAGCAGCTGTTGCAATGGCTGCATCTATGGCATTGCCTCCTCGTTGGAGGACATTCAGTCCAACTTGCGCAGCTAAAGGCTGTGAAGTTGCCACCATACCATTTTTAGCAAAAACGGCGTTTCTTCTTGAGGCGTAAGGATAGCTTAAGTAATCTAGGTGGTTCATATGATGAAAGTTGCAACTTGAGGTTTCAAGGCAAAAAGTTAAACAATCGATTCTTTTTCTTATTTTAAAGACAATTCTTGACACCCAACAAGTTTATTGCTCTAAAGATCAGATGAAGGATCATCACTTTTATCAGTTGCTGACTTTGATTTGTAGGATCCCACATTGGAGTCGAAGTCTTTGAAGTGCCAAAAACTAAAAAAATTGCACGTGTTTGAGCTTTTTTTGTATAAGGTAAGATAAGGTCTTGCTTTTTTATATCAATTAAGAATTCAATGAAAAAAATAAAATTACTTTTTTTGTACGCATCTGTTTGGCTACTGCCGACCCTATGCATTCAAGCTTTTGCCCAGTCTTACCCATCAAAACCGATCAAAATTTTGGTGGGTTTTTCTCCAGGGGGCGTACCAGATATTGCTGCAAGAGTGATTTCTCAAAAATTGACTGAAAAATGGGGGCAGTCGGTGATAGTTGAAAATAAGCTTGGTGCAGGAAGTAATATAGCTGCGCAGGCTTTGTCAACTTCTGCGCCCGATGGCTATACACTTTTGTCCATATCTTCAGCTCACGCTATTGCTCCAAGTATTTATAGCAAGCTTGCCTTTGATCCTCAAAAAGATTTCAACGGAGTAACACTCACCTCTACGGGTCCCGCTTTTGTGATTGTGTCTCCCCAGTTGGGAGTCAATACCATGGGCGAGTTTTTGGCTTTAGCACGAGCAAAGCCCGGGCAATTGAATTTTGCCTCTGCTGGTACGGGTAGCGGATCACACTTCGCCATTGAACTTTTGAAATCGCAAACCCATATTGATCTTGTTCATATTCCTTTCAAAGGCATACCTGAAGCTTTAACTGAAACGATGGCGGGAAGAACCCATATCTTTATTTCTCCGTATGCAACGGCTGTTCAATTGGTCAAGGAGGGAAAAGCCAAAGCAATCGCTGTGACGAGCTTATCTCGTGTCGCGGATTTCCCAGATTTACCCACAGTATCTGAAGCGGGCGTGCCTGGATACAAGTGGATTTTTTGGTATGCTATCTTGGCACCAGCTAAAACGCCAAAGCCAATTTTGGATAAATTGAATCAAGAAATTGCAAATATTCTAAAACTTACTGATGTTAAAAATAAATTCCAACCTCTTGGTATTGATCCTATTTCAAACTCTCCAGAGGAGATGGATCGATTAATTATTGAGGAAATTGCTAGCTTTAAAAAATTGGCCTCGGCTGCGCAGATCAAACCGGAGTGAAATTTGAAAATCCGCCTCACATGTCTTCGTATTCTTTTTCTAGCGTTCTTGCTTGTGTCGAAAAGCAGTTTTTCTATTGCTGCTGAGCTGCAAGTTGTGCGCGTCAGTGGGTTTCCTAATGCCAAAGTTTTACCAATTTACATTGGTATCAGCAAAGAAATTTTTAAAAAGAATGGTATCCAGGTTGAATTGAACTTGACTGAAAGTTCAAATCAACAGCGTCTTGACTTGGCATCCGCTCGAATCGATGTCGTGCATTCTGCTTTAGACAATGCCTTAGCCATGATTGAGGTTGCCAAGGAGGATGTGATCATCGTCTCTGGAGGAGACGGTGGAATGAATGAGTTTTTTGTCCAACCTGATATCCAATCGTTTTCAGATCTTAGAGGTAAGACCGTCATTGTTGATGCAGTAGATACGGCTTATGCTCTTCAGGCGAAAAAAATTTTATTGCGCTATGGTTTGCGAGATGGGCGCGATTACTCGATCAAACCCGCTGGGGCAATAGTTCATAGGTACAAGGCACTGATAGAAAATAAAAGTAACTCTGCTGCGATTCTTAATTTACCTTTCAACGTACAAGCTCAGGAACTCGGTATGCGAAGCCTTGGACGCTTGGTTGATTTGTTAGGTCCCTACCAAGCGGTTGGAACCTTTGTCATGAGAAGCTGGGGCAAAGAAAATCCCGATCTCTTAAAGCGTTATTTAAAGGCGTATGTTGAATCCTTGCGATGGATCAGAGATCCTATGAACAAAGAGTATTGCGTTTCAGTGCTTAAGTCAAAATTAAATTTATCTGATTTTTCAGCAAATCGAACCTACGACTTGCTCAATGAGCCAGGATTTGGTTTTAACCTAGATGCAAAGTTAGATGACCAGGGATTTCGAAATATGCTTGAATTACGTGATGAAATCCAAAGTGGCGGTTTAAAGATTCATAAGTCCATTGAATCCTATGTTGATTTAAGTTTTTATAACCAAGCTATCAAAGAGCTTCAATGAAGAGATTAGTTCCAGATTTCAACGATTTCCTGTGTTTTAACCACCGGTGTGATCCAACTTTTTAAAAAATCTAGGCTCCTTTGATGTGCAAGATCGGTGTACGAGCCACAAGCATCTTCAGCCACTACACTAAAATAGCCCAAGGATGCGGCATGTCGACACGTAAACTCAATTCCAATATCGGTAGCCACTCCAGCAAAAACCAGGGTTTTGATACCAAGGGTTTTTAAGCGCAAATCTAATGGCGTGTCGATAAAGAAAGAAGGCTGACTTTTTTCAAGAACGATATGTCCTTGTCTAGGCTCTAAACCCTCTAAGTATTGAGCGTCGAACATACCTGCTTTCATTGTTTCGACCAGTAAATTGGGGTCTTTTACATTTTGTTTTTTCATGAGAAACATAAGAAAGGGTTCAGTGGTTAACTCAAGAGATGGGAGGATGTGTTTGCTCCAAAAAACGGGTATTTGGTGCTTATCTGCGCAATCTAAAAGTAAATTTGCATTAACTCTAATTTGAGCCAGGTTGCTTGCTTTACCGGCAAGACCATTTTGCATATCCCACATGACCAGCGCAACCTTGTTGGTTTGAATAAAATCGGATAAAGATCTTGGAAGAAACTTGTTTTTAAAGGTGTTCATCATGGGGTATTTATTTGTCTGTAGGCGTGATTCTATCTAGTTCTCGCTGGATGTAGAAAATTGCATTTATTCATTTTGATTCATGCGTTTTGATGAATGTTACGATGCATTCATATTGAGCTTTATTTTTTTAAGGATCCATCATGAGTGATTCCAACAAAAGTAATCAAAAAAATAGTCATTTGATTTCGGATTCAGATCTTTTTTTTAGAAATGAAAAACAAGTTGATCCTTGGTTTCCTCAAAAAAATCTTTCATTGACTGGTATGCTCTTTTTCTTTTTTATGGGTTTATATGGTGTTTTCATGGTCAACTTGACTTGGCTTTTATTTTGGATCGGTACAATTTTTTTATCACCTAAAATAACAAAAAAAATGTATGCTTTTTTTTTAAGAGTAAAAAGAAATTAGTCATCTTCAACTCTTCTTTAATTTAACTGTGAAACTTGAAATGATACTTAATAAAATAGTCGATAAAAAACAAAGTCTTCAGAATATTTTTCGAAGTGGTCATGTTCATCGAATACCATGTGCATACGACGGTATTTCTGCAAAAATTGCTGAAAAGTCAGGATTCAAAGCTGTTGCTTTTTCTGGTAATGCAGTATCAGCAAGCCTACTGGGGATGCCAGATATTGGTGTTCTGGGCATGAGCGAAAATATTTCACACGCTTCAAGGATTTCACAAAATTTATCCATTCCCCTTATTTGTGATGCAGACACAGGTTACGGTGGAATCATGAATGTCATTAGAACGATCAGAGAGTTTGAGCTAAGTGGGATCTCTGGCATCCATATTGAAGATCAGGTGACACCCAAAAGGTGTGGATTATTACCCCAAGGTATCCCCGTTGTAGATATTTCGGAGCAAGTGATCAAAATCAAGGCTGCCGTAGAGGCGAGAACTTCAAAAGATTTTTTAATCATCGCTAGAACGGATGCAAAATCCATGCATGGGCTAGAAAACGCTGCACTTCGAGCAAGGGCATATATAGAATCTGGAGCCGATGCGGCATTGGTCATGGGTGCCAATACACCTGAAGAGTTACGTTATGTCGCCTCCATTGTAAAAGCCCCGTTGGTTTGTGTGATTCAAGAGGCTCCTCCAACAACCGACTTGACAGATGATTTGCTCAATGAGGTAGGTTGTGCTCTTGCCCTTCATGCTGGTGTGGCCAGGTATGCTGTTGTCAAGGCTCTCATGGATGTGTACAAGGCCTTGATACATGAAGGTAGTACTCTTTCGGTAAGAGATAAGATGGCAAGCTTTGATGAATACAATGAGGTGCTAGATTTGAATCAATGGCTTGAAGTAGAGAAATACTTTTTATCAACTCAAGACCAATAATATTTAGATGTACCCATGATGAACAATAAAAAAACTCTGTTTGATAAAATTTGGGAACAACACTCCGTTGGGCAAAGACATGATGGTAGACATTTACTGTACATCGATCGGCATGTGATTCATGAACTGCATGTACCCCATGCTTTCAAAAGATTAGATTTGTCAGGTCGAACCATCAGGAGGCCTGATTTGACTGTTATTGTTCAAGATCATACAGTGCCGACCAGACCCGGACTTGAATTGATTTCTGAACACATAAAAATCACTCGTGAATATGCAAAAAAGTATCAGCTCAAATTGATTGACGTTGGCTCTGAGCAGCATGGTATTGTGCATATCGTATCTACAGAAATTGGATTTGCAATGCCGGGCTACACGCTGGCTTGTCCCGATAGTCACGCATCAACTGTTGGTGCGCTAGGATGTCTAGCCTTTGGTTGCGGAACTACAGAGCTGGAGCACATTTTGGCGACGCAAGTCATGGTCATCGATAAGCCCAAGCAAATGAGGATCACCATCAACGGAACACTTCAAGCTGGTGTGAGTGCAAAGGATGTTGCCTTGTATTTGATCCGATTGGTTGGTGTCAATGCTGGTCGTGGTTTTGCAGTGGAATTTACCGGATCAACCGTTCAAGAAATGAGCATAGAGTCAAGAATGACGCTTTGTAATATGGCGATAGAGTGGGGTGCCAGAACTTGTTTGATAGCACCAGACTCCAAAGCGATAGAGTGGTGCTCAAAGACATTGCTTTCTCCAACACGTGATCAATCTTTTAACATGCCCCCATTTTGGTCGAATTTAAAAGGTGACGAGGGCGCTCAATTCGATAAAGAAATTGAGCTTGATTGTTCAAAACTAGTCCCTCAATTGACTTGGGGTACTGATCCTTCTCAGGTGGTAGGAGTTGATGAGTTGATTCCTGACCCTATGGTTATGGCATCAAGCGATCAACAACAAGCCTTAAAGGCATTGACTTATATGGAAGTATGCGCGGGTGATCGAATTCAGGGTATCAAAGTCGACCGTGTTTTCATTGGTTCTTGTTCAAATAGTCGGATATCAGACTTAAGAGCGGCTGCTTCAATCGTACGCGATAGAAAAGTTGCAAGTCATGTCAAAGCTATAGTTGTTCCCGGATCTACACAAATTAAAAAACAAGCTGAAATTGAGGGCTTGGATAAGCTCTTTATAGAGGCAGGATTTGAGTGGCACCGCTCTGGATGCTCAATGTGTGCTGGTGCCAATGGTGATGTAGGTAATCCTGGAGAGCGATGTCTTTCTACAACCAACAGAAATTTCGAAAATAGGCAAGGTCGAGGTGTTAAAACCCATTTGGTCAGCCCTCAAATGGCGGCGGCGGCGGCACTTGCTGGTTCAATCGTAGATGTGAGAAAGTACTTGTAAGCTTATGAACTCTTTTACAAAACTAACGGGTACCGTAGCTTCTGTTCTGGACGACGATATGAACACGGACCAAATCATTCCTTCAGCTTACTTGAAAGATGTTCACGCTAATTTAGGTGAGGGTTTGTTTGCTTACCTAAGAAGAAAGCCAACAGGTGAAAAAATCACCTCTTTTGTTCTGGAAAAGGACGAGTACAAACATACCAAAATACTTTTGGTGGGGAA
>Ga0114958_10001112_pt1 | contig 21642 bp, 38 predicted proteins | sample C_130208_EF_Meta_FD_89577 | JGI IMG/M metagenome (GOLD analysis project Ga0114958, IMG submission 89577) | Freshwater microbial communities from Lake Croche, Canada to study carbon cycling - C_130208_EF_MetaG | ecosystem: Environmental > Aquatic > Freshwater > Lake | place: Lake Croche, Canada...
CAGCGACATCATCCGCGGACTTCACGTCTACGGCTCGAAGGTCGTTCAGGCCACCGCTGTTCAGTACATCACCGCCACGGCCTAGTCCGTACCGCAGTTTTTACAGTGGGGTCGGGCTTCGGCTCGGCCCCACTTTCTGCATTACTACCCTCGAACGGAGCCTCATGAACTGGACAACCCCCCAAGACATCCGCGAACGTTGGATTGGTGACGATATCCCGACCAATGACCAACTACTCCGCGCACTAATCCAAGACGCTGAGGCCATCATTCTCTCGACGTACCCAGCCATTCAGGCTCGCGTGACGGCTGGCAAACTCTCCGCCGCCATCATCACTTTCGTAACTACGCGCATGGTCACTCGCGTACTCCGCAACCCCGACAACGCCACCTACTCATCCCAGACCACCGGCCCATTCACCTCAGCCAAGAATGTTGGCGATGTCGATCTATGGATGACCCCCGACGAAGAGGAGATGCTTTCTCCAATCGTCCCTGGCAAGGCTTTCTCCGTGGACCTCGCCCCCTACGCCGGAATCGGTATTGGCAACCTCATCATGACGGGCAATGGCTACGAGGAAGGCGCTCCCTACCTGCCACCGCTACATCAACCAGGCTGTGGCTGTGAGAGCTGCGCCTACTCGCGTGGCACGCTAAATAACATGCCCTACCCCTACACCGAACTTGAGGACTAGTCATGGGTGAGACCATCACCATCACCAGGTCGACGGCCCTCTCCACCGATGCATTCGGGAATCCGACCTATACGACCTCAACGGTCACGGTCGACAATGTTCTGGTGGGCTGGAACTCTCAGGGAACCAACTCAGAGGCCGCTAGAACGCCCTCAGACGCCACCATTACCCTTTACCTAACCTCTGCCCTAGTCACTTACCCGAATGACCTATTTACGGTCCGTGGGAGCGACTGGCTCTTCGACGGTCAACAGGACTGGACTAAGCCCTATGGCGGTGCCGTCGGTACGGTAATCCACCTCCGTCAGCGCCGTGGCTAAGACTCGCGTCGAGTGGCATGAGGAAGGGCTAATTGACGTTATGGATCAGCTCGGTATGCGCTCCATCCTGACGGACGCTGGCCAGAAGGTCGCCGATGAGATGGCCGCTACGGCTACCGTGGCCGACAATGGCCCAGGCGGAACAATCGACGGGTACTCCGACGCAGGTTTTAGCGTGATCTACGAACCACGCGGCCGCCGTCCTCGAGTGGTCGTCAAGTCCAACGCTCCAGGGGATGTCGCAGTTGCGGCAGGATTCAACTACTACCACAAGACCGGCCAACTTCATATGCTGGCCGCGCTTTACAAGTTCATCATTGGAGGCCGCTAATGCCCGTCAAGTACAACGACATCGAAAAGGATTTAGTTGCCTACATCGTGGCTGGACTCGCCGACGCTACGGTCCGAGTGGGAACCATAAAACTCCCGGCGGCTAAAACCGAACCGGCCAAGCAAGTCGTCATCTCAGCCACGCTAGGGACCGAAACCGAACTAATGCTACGATACGGACAGGTCGTAATTGACATTTATGCCAATGACTACGCCACCGCTTCGGACCTTGCCTATAAAGTCGAGTCCTTGGTAAGGCGAGCCACCGGTACGAATATCAAGCACGTTACGGTACAAACTGGTCCGGTTCGTCTAGGTGACGACTCAGGCCAAGAGCGCCGGTCACTATCCGCTGAAGTCGTGGTCAAGGCCACAGACATCTAACCAAAGGAACCAATATGGCACTAACCGCCGGAAACGTAGTAGTCGGAATCTCAGGAACGGTCTATGCCGCTGCTACCTCCGCTACCGCCCCCACCTCCGCTAGCTCAGCCCTCACCGGCTTCACCGATCTCGGTTACGTCCACTCGGACGGAGTCGTAGTTACCCCTAGCCGGAACACGGCCCAGATCCGTTCATGGCAGAACGCCGACCTCGTTCGCGAAGTCGTTACCGAATCTGACCTCTCCTACAAGTTCACACTCCTCGAGATGACCGCAGCTGTCGCCACTCAGTACTTCGGTACGGCCCCAGCCTCGAACAAGGTCACTTGGTCCCCTGGCACTACCGGTGGTAAGCAGTCATTCGTTATTGACATGGTCGACGGCTCTAAGACCGTTCGCCATTACATCCCCGTGGGCGAAGTAATGAAGATTGAGCCCCTCAACATTAAGAACGGTGAAGCCCTTTCTTTCGGCGTAACGATTTCGGCCTACGTCACCTCCGGCCGCGCTGCCGACGTTTTCTTCTCCTCTATTAGTTAATCTGCGGCTAATACTCCTGGTGTAAAGTTTCTGCACCAGGAGTAGGAGCCAAGATGGATAAGAAAGAACCTCAGGATCACAAGACGGCCACTGGCCCCGTGACCTTTAAGACCTCGGCAGGGAAACTAACCCTTCCACACCCGACCTCGATTCCCTCAGGAGTTATTCGCCGCACTCGCAAAATGGAGGACGCGGTAGATCAGTTCTTTGGTCTGCTCGAGGGTATCTTCGGCGAGGACTCTGACGAAATGACCCTCTGCGACAAGCTCACGATGGAAGAGCTAGGCAGTCTCTTTACCGAATGGATGCAAGGGGCCTCCCTGGGGGAATCCTCTGGCTCTTCGATCTAATCGAAAGAGCCCGACCCGAACTCAGTTATGACCTTCGGCACTTTCTCCAAATCTCGATTAACGACCTAGGTCACTCCGTCCCTTACCGAGAGGCAATCGACCTGATTGCTATGATGAGAAGGAATCCAACGTCCTTCGTTCACGCGTCAGAGGAAGGGTGGTCATTCCCCGTTAGTTTCGAGTGGATTGTGCTAAAGCACACCTTCGACCTACTGGCGAAAGTCAACTCGGAATCTGCACCGCCTGGATACCCGGCTCCGTGGGATAACGCTGACAAACCAAAGCCCATGTCCAGGGAAGCGGTCGAGGCAGCACTCCGCAAGATGAACCCCGAAAGGCAGACGAATGGCTGAAAGAGCTCTGGCAACGGCCTATGTCACCATCGTTCCCTCATTCAAGGGCTTCGAGACTGAGTTCGATAAAGGTGTCGGAACCAAGATGGGCGGCCTTGGTCGCAGCTCAGGCGACAACTTCTCCAAGGGCTTCGGATCATCTCTTTCCAAGATTAAGAACGTATTCATGGGCGCTGTTGTGGGTGGCGCTGTCGCCAACTTCACTAAAGACCTAATCGCCGCCGGTGAGGCTGAAGTCTCATCGAACCGCAAACTCGAGAACGTCACGAAGTCAATGGGTCTGTTCGGGGACCATGCTGGAGATGTTGCAAAGCGCCTGGAGGACCTTTCAGGAACTCAGCAACTTCAACTCGGTGTCGACGACGACACCATTAAGTCGACTCAACTTAAGTTGCTGACCTTTGCCAACCTGGCTAAGACCGCTGGCAAGGCTGGTGGAATGTTTGATCGTGCAAGCCTTGCAGCTCAGGACCTAGCCGCCGCTGGCTTTGGGTCCGCTGAGACTAACGCCGTCCAACTGGGTAAGGCACTCCAGGACCCCGTCAAGGGAATCACCGCCCTAGCGCGATCTGGCGTGACCTTCACCGATCAAGAGAAAATCAAGATTGAGAACCTAGTCAAATCAGGGAAACTGCTCGACGCGCAAAACATGGTCCTTGGTGCTATCGAAACTCAGGTCGGTGGAACGGCCGCTGCCGGTGTAACGGCCTCAGACAAGATGAAGCAAGGCTTTAATCAGATCAAGGAAACCCTAGGACTTGCACTGCTTCCGACCTTTAACAAGATTGGCGACTACATCTCGACAAAGTTAATTCCCTATATCAAGGATTTCATCGAGCGATTCAAGGAAGGCAAGACCAAGCTAAACCCCGTGTTCGATGCCATCAAGGGTTTCGTTGGATTCATGATTACCTACAAAAATTTTCTTTTGCCTATTGTCGCTGGCATCGTGGCAGTGGTGGCGGCCTTTAAGATTTACCAGGGGATAATGGCGATTGTAACGGCGGTAACTACGGTGGCAACCGGAGTCCAGGCAGCGTTTAACTTTGTGCTGGACGCTAACCCCATCGGCCTAATCGTTCTCGCAATCGCCGCTCTAATCGGCGGTCTAGTTCTGTTTTTTACCAAAACCAAGATTGGTAAGGCAATTTTCGCTGATTTCGTCGCTGGTGTGAAATTAGGTTTTGAGTTCATTAAGGGATTGGCAATCGACTTCGCTAACGTCTTCGTAGACGGCCTTAACCTCATCATTCACGGAATCAACCTATTCATTCGCGCCTGGAACATGGTCCCTGGACACACCGATATCAAGACCATTGGCACCATCGGCAATATCGACGGCGGCCTAACCTTGACGAACAATCCCCTAACGCCGCAGCTCACGACTCCGAAGGCAACCACCGGAGCGCAGCAGGCTCAGCATCGAGGAACCGGTAACACGCTGATCTATAACGCTGCACCTAATCAGTCGATTGACTCCCATAAGGATTTAACCAAGGCGATAGATATCAGTAGAACTAAGGGATTTAAGTAATGGCCCTCTCAATGACTCTGACCGGTACCAACGGCGACACCATCTCATTCGATGACGATAACTACGTCCCCCAGATAGGGCTACGGGGGTTCGGCATTCCATCGCCCATACTTCGTATCGACCCCAGCGCCTCCAACGGTGGAACTTTTAGGTTCTCAAAGCGTGACGTGCGCGAAATTAACCTTCCCTTAATGATTCTCGGGGAATCTCGCGAAGAGACAGAGACCAAACTTCGGCGGCTCTCCTACATCCTTCGGGATAAGGCAACCCTTGCTGTGACTTATGAGAATGATGAGACTTGGACGCTCGATGTCTACCTGGCCGGTGGCGGCGAGACTCAGTTCGGATCAACGGGTACTGACCACTTCTGCCAATGGGACCTAATCCTTCAGGCCCCCCAGCCTTTCTGGCAATCCACCGCTCCATTCTCCGTCTCTATCGTCTCGAGCTCAGTCACTCGAGGACTGCTTGCTGGCTCCTCCCCTAAGTCGCTGGCCTTTCTCCGAGTCAAGTCCTCGCAGGCTTTCGGTACGGTCACAGTCACGAACACGGGTGATGTCAATGCTCCGGCTGTATGGACAATCAAAGGGCCATCGACCCTCACAACCATTCAACTCAATGGAGTTGGCTTTACCTTTAACGACACCATCACCTCAGCGACGACCATCACCATCGACTGCGAAGCCGGAACGGTTAAAGACCAGACCGGCGCTAACCGGTACTCCGGCCTAGGCACCGCGCCCAAACTGTTCTCTATTCCACCTGGCGACCAGACCCTCACGGTCTCAGTAACCAGTGCTACATCGGATACCAAGGTAACGGGCACGTTCTCGTCGAGGCGTGAGGTCCTGCACTAGTGCAGCTCAGCGAACTCATCGTCGAAGTCAGAAACTCTAGTTATGACCGAGTCGGGCTGATAACGGCCGCCGATCTAGTGGGTGCTAAGTTCCTCCTCCGGTTTAACAACATCGGGGCGTGGAACGTATCGCTTCGTGGGGACTCACCGATTGCAGCTCTACTCCGAGCCGGGGGCGCTGGCATTATCGTCACGGGTCCAGCCGGAACCATCATCTCCGGTCCAACTACTTCGGCCACACTTAAGCAATCTCAAGATGACCCTGTTGGCGTATGGGATATAAGCGGCGTGGACGACACCGTCATCCTTAATGAGCGCCTGGCGTACCCTGACCCCTTCCACTCAGACGTAACGGCCCAAACCAACAAATACGACTCAGTCGGTGGCCGGAACTCAACGGTGATCTATGGATTCATCGACCGGAACATCGGACCTAGCGCACCGGCCGCACGAAAGATAACGAATCTCACCCTTACGGCAGACACTATCTTCGGGTCGACGGTAGGAATCGCCGCGCGTTTCGAGAGCCTCGGTCAGATTGTCCGCAAACTGGCCCAGATTGACCGCCTGGGCTTCAAGATTATGCAGGTGGGGACTAACCTCGTTTTTACCGTTTTTCAGCCTCAGGACCTCTCAGCGTCTATCCGCATGGACATCGCCAATAACCGTCTTGAGTCCTCGGAATATACCTACACCGCTCCAGGCGTAACGCGAGCCATCGTGGCCGGTCAGGGTGAGGGGATAGATCGCACTCTGGTCGAGGTCGTTACGTCAAACTCCACGGCTGCAGAATCCACCTGGGGACGGCGCATCGAGCAGTTCGTGGATGGGCGCTCGAGTAACGATGCCGTCAATCTGGCCGACATTGGAACGGCAGTCCTAAACGAAAACGGCTTTACCATCTCAGCCATCTCGGTCACTCCTCGAGACATCGACACCATGCGCTACCAACTGGACTGGAACCTGGGCGACACCGTGGCCGTAGTGGTCAATTCGGATACCATTACGCAAATCGTCCAGGAAGTCGGAATCTCTATTGAGGCTGACGGCGTCCGAATTATCGCGACCGTTGGCTACCCTCAGGCGCTAGTCGAATGAACCTAGAACAACGAATATCCAACCTCGAGCGAAACGCTCCAGCGCCGGTACCAGGTAACCTCACGCTAGGCCGGATTGAACTAGTGAACACGACCTCGACGCAATCCATCGCGAACATTACGGCCACCACAATCGGGAACGGAACCGGATCAACGGCCTGGACGGTAGTCGAAAACCTAGGCGGAATCTTCACCCACTCCCTCGGTCGACTGACCGTAAGCGCAGCTGGTCGCTATGCAATCTGGGGGAATGTTCGCTGGGATACGAACGCGACAAACCGGCGACTCCTGACGATCACTAAAAACGCTGGGGGAACTCTGGTCGACCTAAGTGGAGTTGTTTTGCAGGCCGTAATCTCAACTCGACTAGCGGTTTCTATTACTTCGGTAAGATTGTTGGCGAACGATACGCTAGACCTAATGGTCTATCAGGATTCGGGCTCTGCTCGAACTCTTGCCGCGCAAACTAGCACCCCGTTTAACTTCGTCGTCGAATATTTAGGAGCCTAAAATGACGCAAACTTCATGGCCTTTTGAGAATGCAGATACTACCGAGACTCAGTACTCGTATCTCTTTGATCGCCTCAAGACCTCGGGCGTGGCTGGATTCCCTAATGACACGGCGCTTCAGGTAACGGCTCCAGGCGGAACCATGACAGTCACGACGGCAGCAGGCTTCGCCATCGTGCGCGGCTTCATGTACTACTCGGACGCGGTCGTAACCAATACCATCAGCGCCTCGAGCAGCAACCCCCGTATCGACCTCGTCATCCTGCGCCTCGATCCATCCGCTAACACCATCGTTCAGGCAGTTCTGACTGGTACCCCTGCGGCATCCCCTTCGGCCCCAGCTCTGACCCAGACCACGACCGGCATCTACGAAATCGAGATTGGTCGCGTAACCGTTCCAGCCCTCGCCACGTCTATTGCTTCGGGCAACGTCAAAGACACCCGAAACTGCCTTAGCCACGGCGTAGGAATATGGACCACGGACCAGCGTCCTACCTCACCTACCCTCGGCCGTCTTGGCTGGTCGACGACTAACCAGGTGCTCGAAGTATGGAACGGATCAGCATGGAAAGAAGCGGCTCCGAACAACATCAACGCCACGACCATCACTAGCGGAATCCTGCCATATCAGCGCATTGGAACCTCTATCGACGCTGGCGAACTTCTAGCACTCGATCCATCAACACTCCTGATTGTTGGCGTTCGCCCCCCACAAATGGCACAAAACTTTACCAACAATCCCACCGTGGGCTCTACCTATACGACCACCGGCGCTGACGTAACGGTCACTGGTAATACTCAATATCAAGTGACTTTCACGGCCTTTGTCAAGGACACCGACACAAACGCCTGCACCTTCTTTGCCAAACTAACTATCGGTGGAACGCCTTACGAGTACGCGACATATATCCCTGCGAACGCACCTGGACAAGTGACGGCTACGCGCTATTTCTATACAACCGACACGGCCTCTACGGCTATTACGACAAGAGTCAAGGCTTCCGCTGGATCACGAAACGTCGACACCTCCACCGTCGTTATTGGAATGAACTAATGCCTGGTAAAGACGTTCGAGAACTCATCGCCCAATGGGGCCTCTGGGCCATCAAGAATCACAAGAAGTTTCACTACGCCCAGATTCGCCCCGTCTCGTACGCGCTAACGGACAATATGACGATGGATTGCTCGACTTTTGTTTCGTGGTGCTACCGACAGGCAGGTGCTGGCGACCCACACGGTCCGGCCTTTCACTACAACGGACGTGGCTACACCGGAACCCTCATCGCTAACGGTAAGCGCATCTCGAAGGTCATGGCTCGCCCTGGCGACATTGTGATCTATGGCGCTGGAACGGGCGATCACGCAGCTCTAATCGTCGGTGCTGGATTCGACCCACTGACCGCCTCGATGGGTCAAGAAGGCGACCCTTCGTTCTGTCGAGTGAGCCAAGACGGCCGCCCAGCTCGTTTCTACCGCTATGACACTACGCAAAAGTGGCCAAGTACCCAACCTCCTAAGCCATGATTCTCGCCACTATCACCTCGGTTATTTCTGCTCTCGTTGGCCTCACTGTCATTACGACCTTCGTTCTAAGCGGCCGTAAGGCGCACGATGAGCGCGTGACCCGTGAGGCGATGGTGATTGCGCGTCTCGACTCCATCCAATACCAGGTGAACAACAATGGCGGCGCGTCTATGAAAGACACAGTCGACCAGATATGGAAGTCAGTCCGTCAACTGGACACGAAAATCGAACGTCATCTCGGCTTCCATGCCGCGCTTGGCGAAGTCGACCAATAAGGAGCCCTAATGGCATATGCGAGTAACTCATTCGGTGGTGGATGCCCTCCCACCTACCTAGTTTCAGCCATCTCCTCAACTGCCATGACCGCTACCTTCAGCGATCTAACCGGCTGGGTTGAAGTGGACTCGACCGGTGCCAAGACCATTCAGCCCCTGGGGACTAGCGGCTCATTCTGTATCAAGTTGGACTACGGCCTCGCTACTGAAGAAACCGTAAAATGCACGTCTCTCAACCCTTCCACCGGTGTCATCACTTTTGCCACTCGAGGCTTTGACGGCACTACGGCAGTCGCTCACCCTGCCGGTTCGGCCACGAAGTTAAACGTCTTCCCTACGGATACGGCGACCGATTGGGTAAATCTCCAAGCCACGGCTACTACGGCCTCTACAACGGCTACTACGGCCTCTACAACGGCTTCTAGCGCCCTCTCAGCGGCGAATAGCAAGGTCGCTTCCGTCACGGCTGCGGATGGAACCATAACGGTCGCTGGAACCGCCACCGCCCCTACCGTCAAGGTCGGAACTGTTCCCTACGCTCAAGTGTCGGGAACGCCATCGAGCCTTCCCCCATCAGGTTCAGCCGGTGGAGACCTCACGGGTAGTTATCCCAATCCCACCCTGACAGCCCTCGCTCCATCGCCAGCCGGAACATACGGTTCAGGTACGGCCATCCCCGTTGTCACGGTAGATGCGAAGGGTCGAGTGACCGGCGTGACTACTGCTACACCGACCACAGATGCCCCTAGTGGCCCTGCTGGTGGCTCGTTAGACGGAACCTACCCTAACCCCACCCTGTCGCTGACCGGCGTGGCTGCGAACACCTACGGCTCAGCCTCAAGCGTTCCGGCGATTGGCGTGTCCACCGAAGGGCGCATCACTTCGGCCACATCGACTGCCATTCAAATCACCGAGAGCCAAGTCACAAACCTGACTACGGATCTAGGAAATAAAGTCGGCACATCAACGACCATCAGCACTACGGCTCCCCTGGCTGGTGGTGGTGACTTGTCTACTAATCGCACCCTCTCGATTGCCGATGCCACTACCACGGTCAAAGGTGCAGTTCAACTAACTGACAGCACCAGTTCAACCTCCACCACTACCGCTGCGACCCCGAACTCCGTCAAGACCGCCTATGACTTGGCCAACGCTGCTACTCCAAAGACTCGACTCATCAGCACGACTGCCCCTCTCGCTGGTGGTGGAGACTTAACGGCAGACCGAACTCTCTCAATCGCTGACGCTTCGACCTCAGTCAAGGGCGCTGTCCAACTAACTGACTCCACTAGCTCAACGTCTACCACTACGGCTGCTACCCCGAACTCGGTGAAGACGGCCTACGACCTAGCGGCCGCAGCTCTGCCCAAGTCCGGTGGAACAATGTCCGGCGCAATCGCTATGGGTTCCAATCGAATAACCGGTCTACCCACTCCAGGCGCTTCCACCGACCCGCTAGTGGCGAGTCAGTCAATGGGCGCACCTAATCCAAGCATCCACACAAACACCTACTCAATGAAGGCGTGGAACGCCGACCCTGCAAACTGTGCGCTCTCTGCGGCATCGGTAAGTATGACTTCTACTAATGAGTATTTTAGCGCCATCACAATTCCCTATCCAATGACCCTGAATCAAATTTGGGTTTACCAAATACAAGGCGCTGCCTATCAGGCAACCGGTGGCTATTACGCCCTCGGTATTTACGACACCTCGGGCAACCTTCTGGCCACGACTGGAAATGCGCAACCCAGTGGATTTACCGGATTGACTGGTCCGCTGGCATGGACACTTACATCGGCCTACGCAATCGCACAAGGCAACTACATGATTGGATTTCTTTACTACACCGGAACCGGCGCTGGAACTCCAATCACCCCAGCATTGGGTCGGCTGAACGCTAACAATGCGGCACAAATCAACCTCAACTGCCCTACGCCCTCAGCCGGAAAATTGGATCAACGGTGCTGTGCTGTCGGTAGCCGCACTACCCTTGCTTCGCCAATGACGACTACTCCATCTCAGTCTGCTACGAACTTCTGGACGGCGGTGGCCTAATGAACGGTTATTTAACTCAAAACATGGCCTGGGACGAACAAGGTCAGCCCTACGCAGTAGACGTAGTCATCCCCTATTGGGAGCTCGACGCGGCTGGCGTGGCCGTAACGCTGTTAGTCGTCAAGGGCCTACTAACGCTTGAGGAGGGTGCCAACGTTCTGCACCTGCCTCAAGCGCACCTAATATCCGAGGCCGAAGCCTGGGCAATAGCAGGATCTATCTAATGTTCGGTAAGGGTTTTTTTAAGGCTGGATTTACCGGTTTTTATAAAGGCGTATTGGAGCCAGTAGTAATCGGCCGCCCTGGCAAGATGACCCTCGGAATGGTCCGCGCCGGAATGAGCCTTGGCAACTCACGCGCCGGAATGACCCTCGACAAATCAACTGCAACTATCACGCTCGGAATGGAGTAATCATGGCCAACGAAGTCATCCTCGAAGGTACCGTCGTACGGGTCAAGACGACCTCGCCTCTCACCTCAATTGGTGGAACGGTCGTCACTCCCGACAAATGGGTAATCGAAGTGCGCTCGCCAGATGCCATGACATCGGCCTACACCTATACCAACGGCTCCGGCGACCCCTCCAACATGATTTTCGTGCCATCGACCGGCAACGTCTATATCGACATCGACACGACTAACAACGTTGGGCTATGGAAGGTCATTGTCAAGGCCCTACCTCGCTCCGGTGGCTCCGATACGACGAAGACCAAGGCGGTCTACGACTTCGTATTTCACGTTTCGCCACTTCCATTCTTAGACATTGCATAATCACTCCGAGGGTCTATCCTGTGGATAACTGCGAGAGAGGCTGTTATGGATATTGACCTGACCGAGTTTTTTAGCATTGTCGACACGCGTTGTGTCATCGGCAAAACGATGGAGCAACTGTCGCTCGAGGACCGCACGAAGTTTCAGGCGGCTATGGATCACCCAGAGATCTCCCTAGTTAGCCTTTGTGGCTGGCTCTCGAAACGTGGTATCAAAACCACTACCACCACGGTCTCAACCCATCGACGCGGACAATGTCGTTGTGACTGACCTCAGCGAGTTCGACAAAAAGCCTCGCCACAAACTCCAGCACCCTAACGGCTGGGAGCCTGGCATCGAGTGGGACCGGTCTAAAGGCGGCAAGATAACGGCGGTCCTCGATTCAGAACCGGACGAATCTATCTGGGCCATGCTCATCAAAGATTGGGGCCTTGACCCCGAGCGCACTGAAGTAGTCGGTGGCTCGCTTCAGATTCGCGCCTGGGACGCGCCCGACCCCGATGGCGGCCTTCGTCGACTGTTTTACTACCGAGCCACGATTAAGCCCCGTGAACGGACTGGCGACCAGGAGGATTTAGAGGCACTCCGCAAGCTTGTAGAGAAGCGCAAACCTAAGCCGGTAAAACTGGTCGACACTAATCGAGTGTTTTTTATGGCTTTAAGTGACTGGCAGTTGGGTAAAAGTGGCGAGGTTGAGGGTGGCACCGCGGAGACCGTCGATCGTGTGTTTGCAGCTCTAGAACGTGCGATCGCTCGAGCCTCCCAGATGCGAAAGTTTGGTATCGGTTCAGATACCGTCGTGATGGCCGGTCTAGGCGACTTAGTCGAGGGCTGTGGAAACGACTGGTACGCGATGGGCTCATGGTCGCAGGACAAAAACCAACGTGAGCAAGACCGCATCGCTCGACGGCTCATCCTCGCCTACATCGACGCGTTCGTGGACGCTGGCTATCGGGTAATCGCCCCCTGTGTACCTGGCAACCACGGGGAGAACCGAGCCGGTGGCAAGGCTTTCACCGATTTTACGGATAATCGCGACGTTTCATGCTTCGAGACGGTTCGGGAAGTGATTGCCATGTCGAGCAAATACGACCAGGTAAGCATCCCCCTGGAACTCAACTCCGACGATCTAACGGCCACAATCGCGATAGGCGGCCTACCGGTGACGTTCGCCCACGGCCATCAGTTCAGGTCCGGCGCTAACGCGGCCGCCAAGATGGAAGGCTGGTGGAAGGGCCAAGCCCTAGGCCGTCAGTCTGCCGCCGATGCTGAGATGATTATCTGCGGACACGGACATCACTTCGCTATGAGCGAGGCAACGGGCCGGACAGTCGTCCAGGTGCCTGCGATGGACGGTGGCTCTAAGTGGTGGACCTCGACGACTGGACAATCCTCACCGTCAGGGATGCTTACAATGAATATTGGCCTTAGCGCCGGTCCTCGAGGATGGGGCGACCTTGCCATCGTCTGATGGAACTATCACCTATTCCTGTGACTGTGGGTTTACGAAGCTGCTCTATCATGGGAATCCTACGGCGGTTCAGTTCGCCCACCTAGCCTCGACGTTGAAAACGGCCTCGAAGCACAACTGCAAGAAAGGCAGATAATGACTCTTAACAACTACGAAAAGAACGTAATCCGTACGGCCGTCCCCTCGGTAGTCGGTCTACTCATCTCTCTGGCGGTCAAGTCTGGCCTAGACCTTTCATCAGATTCTGTGATGGTCCTCATGCCGTGTATTACAACCGTGTACTACACCGTCATTCGCGGCCTCGAGGAGCGATGCCCGAAACTGTCATGGCTACTCGGTGCGCTACCCTCCAACCCAATCGACCCTAAGAGCGATCCAATCGGCTAGGGCATATTCGACCAGTCCTCTCCCTGGTGCGAGTCGTAAGAGCGGCCTTCGGGTCGCTTTTACTTCGTTTGCATTTCTGTACCTTCGTGGTACATAATGAGACATGAGCAAACTGCACACACAACTGGCTGACTTAGGGTTCGAGCTCATCAGCCCTGACCTAAGCCCCCTGGTCTTTGAGTCCCCTGGCTCTCGCTACGGCGAGCGAGTTATGGTCTCGCACGATCTAACCGATGATGGGATTTCGGTAGTGCTCGAGGGCGGCGAAGATTCCCCGACTTTCGTGGCACACTTTTCGCATTACAACGATGTAATCGGCGATCTAATCGCTACTCTTACGCGGTGAAAGAGTCACCACTAAAGACCCTCCGGCAAATCGACTACAACGGTCAGCTCGATGAAGTGCTGCGCCAATGGCATCGCGGAGGAGCCCCCATTCGTAGTGTGGCCGCCAAGTTGGAGGTCAGCCCTATGACGGCCTGGCGCTGGATGTCACAAGCGACTGGCAGAATGAACACGGTTAGAGAGGACCAACATGAGCAATACATTCGCTAAGGATTACGTCGATGTCGCGACACGCATTCGAGAGTTTAAGGAAGCGTTCCCGACTGGATCGTTACAACGAGTCGATATGCAGTTTGTCAATATCGGTGACAAGGACTTCGTGGTCTACACGGCCGCGGCCTACCGTTCGCCCGATGATGAGCGCCCTGGAATGGGAACCGCTTGGGAGCCCGTACCTGGTCTAACTCCGTACACCAAGAACTCCGAAGTCATGGTCGCTGAGACATCAGCCTGGGGACGCGCCATCGTGGCAGCTCTAGCCGGTGAGACCAAGCGCATCGCTTCGGCCGATGAAGTTCGCAATCGTGCTAACAACGTCGTCAACATCTCTCAGCCAGTCAACCTCGAACTCAAGGAACTAGGCGATCTACTCACCTCACGGTTTAAGACCAAGGATGAGCGATCAACATTCGTGATGGATACCCTGCAACTCTTAGACCCTAAGAAGGCAACGGACCTTAACGACAACGAAATCGGAGTCCTATTACGGGAACTCCGCAAAACGAAAGTAGACAAATAATGGCCGATGTAACTATCACTGTCTCTGGGAATATCACCAGGGAACCAGAGCTCAAGTTCACTAAGACTGGACAGGCTCAGACTCGTTTCGCTATCGCGGTTAACCGTCGTTGGCAGAACAAGCAAACTCAGACCTGGGAAGAGCAAGTTTCTTTCTTCGACGTGACCTCATGGGGTCCGCTCGCTGAGAACACCGCTAACTCACTCAAGAAGGGCAACCGCGTACTAGTGACCGGCCGCCTTGAGCAACGTTCATGGGAAACCCCCGAAGGCGATAAGAAGTCGACGGTGGAAATCGTGGCCGAAGACATCGCGCCATCGCTCCGGTTCTCGGTGGCTATCCCCGTGACGGCAACTAAATCAACCCCAACGATGACAAACCCTGACGATGAGCCTTTCTAGCCGCTAGGGTGGCAACATCCAATAAAGGCCGGAAAGTCCGGTCCTGACACTGCAAAACCGATTATCCCTCGTCCAACTTAGGCGAGGGATTTTTGGCGTTTTAGGGCGTTATCTGATTCGGCGGCCTCAGAATGTAAAAAATGGTCATTGACAGATTCTCGAATCCGTGGAATAGTGACCACTGTTCTACGAGAGGAGAACCATTATGAGACGGAATCGTCTATCGAAGTTACGTCGACGCGCTGCAACAATCGCAGCTGTGATCGGAGTCCCAACCGGAATCGCCCTGGCATGGAGTCAGCACCCGTCCTACGGAACTGGAGGTCTAATGCTGACTTTCGGAAGCGTGGCGGTCTGTGTTTTCGCAGCCTACGTTTTTGCCGGTCTAATCATCGTCGGGCTTGAGGATGAATAACTGGCGACTCGAGGCGGCCTGCCGTGGCATGGACGTAAGTATGTTTTTCGCCGACGATGACCGTAGGGAGCAACCCGATGGAACTATCAAGGCCCTATGCGCGAGCTGCGACGTATCGGCGGAGTGTCTGGCCGACGCGCTCGAGGATCCGAACACGATGGGAATCAGGGCCGGGATGACCTTCGCCCAGCGTCGACGGGAACGTCACGCCAGGGGAATGACCATCAGGCAACCCACCGGTCACGGTACCTACGCCGGATACCGCGCCCATCAAAAGGCAGGTAGTCAACCCTGCGATAGTTGCCAGGCTGCAGGATCGAAGTATCTCCGCGAATGGCGACTTCAGAGGAGTGGCTTTGGAAAGGCGTGAGAGGCCCCTAAAACGCGCTCTGTGGCGTTCTAGGGCATTATGCGAGGGAATGGACATAGACCTATTCTTTCGGCCTGAGAATGAGAAAAAGGCAGTGGCCTGGTGCAAGCGGTGCGAGGTCCGGCCCGACTGCCTGGCCTTTATCAAGGAATACGAATCAGCGAACTCGGAAGTAAATGGGGTATTCGGTGGAACCACGCCGGCCCAGCGACTCAGGATGAGAGGAAAGAAATGAGCGTAAATGTAATCAAGGCGGTAATGAGACTTCACGATCTACGGGGACCTGCGAAGGCCGTGGCCCTGGTGCTGGCCGAACACGCGCACGAAGACGGCTCAGAGACCTATCCCAGCATCTCGACAATTGCCCTGGAGAGTGGATTCTCGAGGTCGACGGTCGAACGCTCGATTAAGCAGCTCAGAGATATGCGAATCATCATGAAGACGAAAAACTGGACACCTCGACACTCGAACAAATACCGCTTCACAATAGAGTTGGGGTCGTCAGAGCGACAGGTCCCAAGTGATTCGGTAGTGTCAGAGCGACGTGTCAGAGTAGTCAGAGTGAAGGGTCAGAGTAGTCAGAGTGACGACCTAACCCCCAGAGAACCGTTATATAACCAATTAGGCGGCGCTCAAGTTTTGCCTGGACACTCCGTCGGTGTTTCTTTCTCAGATAATCCTCTCAGAGTTCAGGAGGCCCGAGACGTGATTCGGGAGCAGCGGAGGATTAAGGCTCGAGGATAGCGTGATGTCATGATTCAACAAGCGGACATCGACGAAGTTGGCTTTCCCCCGATTGTCGTCACCCTCTACCTACTCCAGGTCGATGAGCTCAGCGTTGAATGGGACTACGTGCAGAACCTCAAAGTGACTCCACTGCCCGATAGGGAGAGCATCGCTGACCGGATTAGTGAGAACTTTGAGCAACTCAAAAGCCTTCAGCCTGGGCATTGTGATGAGTGCGGCCAATGGGCGATAAAGCGGATTCGTGGCTATTGGGGTCCTAAGCCGATGTTCTGTGTCCCATGCTGGCGCTCTCGACTTCTGCAATATCAACGGACAAACCATTGGCCAGAGGCCGACTGGAACCCAGAAGAATTATGAAGCGAAAAGCGCTAAGAGGGATGAGTGCCAAGCGCCGGAGCCAACTCGGGGACCGGACCGATGTTCGGAAGATAGTGCTAGATCGCGATGAGAACCGGTGTCAATGCGGCCTCGAGGAGTGCACTAACCACGCCACCGATGTACACGAACTTAAGTCACGCGCTCGAGGTGGGTCGATACTCGATCCAACTAATTGCATAAGTTTATGCCGCAGCTGTCATTCATTTATCACCACCCACCCAGCCTGGGCATCAGCCAACGGTTTCGCTTTACCAAGCTGGGCCACCGAGGCAGAGTACCGAGCTGCGGAACGGGCGCGAATGCGCTTCTATTGGGGTGAGCAGCATTACGTCCTCGAGGATGAAGATGGCGAAGAGCCCGAACTTATTTAAGGCTCAGTCCACGGCCAAGATGGAGTCCGAGCGCGACTTTCAGAACGTGCTGGAGCGTGAGATGCGATCGCAAGGCTGGACGGTCTACTCGATTATGCGAAGCGACCTGGCTAAGGCAACCCTCGCCGGATACCCAGACATAACCGCCTGGAGAGATGACCGGCTTATCTTCGCTGAGCTCAAGACCGACAAAGGCCGTCTCAGTACTATCCAGGAGGAAGTCCTAGCAAGCCTCGAAAACCTGCCTAACGCTGAGGTTTATGTCTGGCGGCCGAGGGATTTCGACCAGATTCGAGCAATTGTTACCTAGAAGTGGACAAAATTATACCGAAAACGGTATAAATACGGCAAAGTAAAGACTTGACAACTGTACCTTGGTGGTAAAAAATGGACCTGTCGGAAACGACTCAACCAAGGAGACCAATAATGAGTAAGGCAGAAATGCAACTAATCGAGCGGATTCAGACAATCCTCGAAGTCGATGGAATGACCGCACTGGCAGTACACGAAATCATCGAGGACTACTTCGAGCCCGATTACTCAGAGATGAGCCATCAGGATTATGAAGTGACCGTGATTGCCGCCAACGAGATGATGGGAGAGTTGATCTAATGAAGCGCACCTTCCAATGCCCTAAGTGCAATTACGAGGTCGAAGCGATTGCTACTCAGGTCGCTCACCGCTGCCCCATGAACAAGAACCTGACAACGGAATTTCAGGAAGTACCAGCCAACTAAGTTTGTAAATGTCTCGGAGAGGGGATTATTTATGCAACTCAACATCTTTGACCAAGCGCCTTATCAGATCCATTCAGTAACCAGCCGAGAGGCCGCAACCAGCATCAAGGGCCGTACCGGCCAACTCCGTTTAGAGGTCCTCGAGGCCATACGGAGACACCCATCAACGGATGAGCAACTAAGTGAACGGCTGGCTATGTCACCGAACACTTGTCGCCCACGCCGCGTCGAGCTCGTAAGTTACGGACTTGTCGAGGACTCCGGTCGACGTGAGAAAACCGCGTCAGGTCGTAGCGCCGTTGTGTGGATAGTGAAAGAGGACGCATGAAGCGCACCGCACTTATCGCAATCGCAATAACCGCATTACTGATTCCAACCCCAGCCCATTCCCCGAGTGCTCGAGCTGCGGCCCCCAAGCAAATCCCCCTGGTAAGTCCAGAGGTGATGAAGCAATGGAACCGAGTCGCAATCTGCGAGACCGGTGGTAACTGGAAGATGCACGGATCGCGGTACTCAGGTGGTATCGGATTCCGTAACGATGTATGGCTCGAGTATGGAGGCCAGAAGTACGCGTCTCACGCCGGCCTGGCAACCCCCGAAGAGCAAGTCCTAGTAGCCAGGACGATTCAGGCCCGAGCCGGTGTACCGAATTTTGTACCAGACCAAGACGGATTATGTCGAGGTTGGTAGATATGTCACTCCCCTGCCTTATTGTGGCTACGTTGCTCTGGCAACACCGGAGGAGAGGCCAATGAGCGAGTTTCAGCGAGCACTAGATCAAGTCCAAGACCTTCACGATTCCAAGTCTCAGGACTACGGAACTAGTCGAGAGGCGTTTCAGAACGTCATCGACGGAGCAAACTTTGCCGGTATCGAACCTTGGGTCGCCGCCATGATCCGAGCCAACGACAAAATGGGCCGCCTGAGCAAAACCGCCCAGGGTGGATCGCAGCTGCACGATTCTGCCCTGGACGACTTTCTCGACATCGCCACCTATGCCCTTATCGGTTACTGCCTTTACAATCGCCAGCCCGAGTGGCCGGAGAGCGATCCAATCGTTGTCAAGATGCAAGACCTATCCCCAGCTCAACGCGCCTGGGAAAATATTGCAACCGAGGGATGGCCGGAGCCGGTATCTGATGACTAACCCATCTCAGGAACTCGAGCGCATTCTGCATGAACTCAGCGTTATTGACGTGGAGATTAGGACGCTGGCCTACGATGCCGCGATGGCAGAGGCCAAGTTCAAGGCTGAATTTGCAAAGTCACGATTAAGCCACCGCTACTCGGAATGGAAGTCCAAGCCAACCGAAGCCATGATCGAGGACCTGGCCACGGCAGATACCGAGGAAGAGCGCAAGGCTCACCTAGTCGCGTCAGCCTTACTTGACGCTCGCCGTAGTTCACTCCGAGCCCTAACCGCGCAGCTCGACGGCCTTCGTACCCTTATGGCAAGTCAGAGAGGAATCTAATGAGCGTTGGAATATGCAGGAACTGTAGGGAAACCATAATGACCCCAGCGATGGAGACGTACTACGTCCACACCAGGACGGGAATGGCTCAATGCGGAATCCGATACGCCACGCCGGTCAACCCAACGGCTGATGAAGCCAAGGATTTTGACCAATGGACGCGTCTAGACCTAGACGCTTTCTGGGAGGGACTGAACGGCATCGAACCCATCGGCGCTATGTCGGAAATCAGTGAAAGCGTTATTTCGTGCGACACGGAATCAGATGAAGCACGAAACGATTGCCCTCGGTGTGGAATGGAACTATGACCGCACCAATCACGATGAAGATAAATCAAAAATGGTGTCGGAACTGCCGTAAGCCTTTAGTGGCTCACCGCCGGACGGGCAACTGGGGGAAACATGAAACGTATTTTTATCACGAGATGGGCGTGAAAGAGTGCGGCCACGCGATGCCCATGATCTACGAGGAGTACATCTACGTCCTGATAGCCAAGACCCCCTACGACGGGATAGATCTCATAGGAACCTTCCACTCACTCGAGGCCGTCAAGGCTGAGTATGACGAAGTCACCTGGCATGACACTGAAAATGGTATTACCTCGGTGTTCCCCGACGAAATCGTGGTCGAAACTATTAAGTCACCAATCAGGTTTTAGTGGAGTTATGGTCGTGGACGCTCGAGGGGATAGGACTTATCGGCGCGTACTTCGTTGGGCGCAAACGTTGGCAAGGCTGGATCGTGATGATTCTGGCCTCCGTCCTGTGGATCGTATTCGGGCTGAGAACAAGGCAGTACGGCTTTACGGTGGCCTCGATGGCTTTCTTAGTGGTCTACTCGCGGAATCTGCGCGCATGGAGGGACGACCCATCACCTGTGGCACCTGTCTCGCCATCAGGACATCAGCCTGGGAGCCCTGCTACCGCTGTGGCGAAGTCGACTAGCGTTGCTCCGTGACCTGCATCGCTGCCCTAATCACTCCCCAGGGTGTCGGATTCATGGGTGCCGATAGTGCTGCAAGCGATGAGCGCATAACCGTCCTGATGTTTAACCCCAAGGTTCAGGACTTCGGCAACGGCCTAGTGGGATACGCCGGAAGCATCAAGGCCGGTCGATCCATGTTTAAGTACCTGGACAGTCTTAGCAATCATGATGACCTGGCTCTTCGCGTCGAGGAGGAGTCTGCGAAGCCCATCTACAAGGGCGCTGGCTTTCTAGTTATCCAGGGCTCCAAGATTTATGAGATCGAGGAAGGGTCAGGCTTCCAGCATTCTGCTAACTACGCCGCCATTGGGTCCGGCTGTGAGGTCGCTCTCGGTGCGCTCTACGTCAATCACTCGGATATGAACGGAATCGTCGACGCTATCGAAGCAGCTGCAACCTTCACGCCAAATGTCAAGCCACCGGCAATCGTCCTATCGTGCCCTAGTCTTTAGCCATGGAAGCCTTTGACCTCGACGATACCCTCGCAAATGTAGATTTCGCCCAGGCACCCGTCCGCAGTCTTGAGACGGTCTACCGCCAAGCGAAGGTCCTCTATGTCCCTGACGTGGCATTCATCGTCATCACGGCCCGACCTAGTGGCTCTGCTGGTGTGCGGACTGCCACCGCTGACTGGCTCAAGGCAAACGAACCTAACTGGACTGGTGGTATCTACTACTGCCGCGCAAACTCCGAGCAAGCCATCATCGAGGAAAAGGCCCGACTCATCAAGGCTCACCGCGTCACGGACTTTACGGACAACAACGAAGCAATCCTCGCCGGACTGAAACCATTAGTGCCAGGTGTCGTGCTGTGGCTGATAGATAACGGTGTCCGTTCACGGTTCTAATGCTGGCCCCGACTCCATGCGCTGACCCAGGCTGTGTCGCGCTGGCCGTCAATCGTGGGAAGTGTTTAGAACATCAAGTTCATTGGAAGGGCAGTACCAGGGCGGCACGTCTTCCAAAAGACTGGAGGACCCGTAGGGGGGTGGTACTCCGTAGGGATGGGTTCATCTGCTACATCTGCGGAGGCCCGAACGCTGACACTGTCGATCATGTCGTACCAGGTGACGACCACTCCCTCCTGAACCTACGGGCAGTTCACGACCGTATTGCACCGCATTGCCACCGGCTAAAGACTGCAAAAGAAGCAAACGAAGCGAAGAATTTAAATAGACCTAAGCGAAGGCGCTAATGGTGGGGTCCCCATCCTCCCCCCTCTCCACTCCCTGC
>Ga0114958_10001114_pt1 | contig 21634 bp, 18 predicted proteins | sample C_130208_EF_Meta_FD_89577 | JGI IMG/M metagenome (GOLD analysis project Ga0114958, IMG submission 89577) | Freshwater microbial communities from Lake Croche, Canada to study carbon cycling - C_130208_EF_MetaG | ecosystem: Environmental > Aquatic > Freshwater > Lake | place: Lake Croche, Canada...
CGTTTGCAAAAAAGTAAATAAATACCTTTATTGCGGTGCAAAACTATCATAGTTTTTCGAATTATGCAAGCAAGCCATCTAAATAAAATTATATTTTCCTGCTTTTTATATCTCGGTATTTGGCAAAACGCTAAATGCCAAATAGATACAAAGCAAATCAGCAAAGCAGATTCCCTGTTTAAAACGAACCAACTTTTAGAAGCGGAAAAGATTTACCTACAATTTTATAATCCTCGTTATAAAGAAATTGAAAATATTAAATTCAAACTCGCTTTTATTGCCAAAGAAAAAAATGACTGGTCCAATGAAATATATTTTCTCTCCAGCATCCAAGCCGAAAATGCAAAACCCAGCATCAACCTCCGATTAAATCATATTAGTCAAAAGCATCAATTAGGAGGATATGAAATTGACTTTATAGACCAGTTAACATGGATTTACTTTGCCTTTTATCCATATATAATGGGATTTCTGCTTAGTATTGCCATCTATGCAGCAATCATTCTCCTATACAAAAAACAAAAAAACAGAAAATCGCCAGCTGCTTACATCTATTCCCTTAGCTTTTATCTCGCCATTATTTTTTTAATTGCTAATTTCCCATCCTTTCTCAACTTTGGGATTATCACAAAAAATAAAGTTTACCTTCGCGAATTTTCTTCTTCAGCGGCACCCGTGTCAAAAATACTGAATCAAGGGAATCGAATAACACACTGGTACACAAAGGATATTTGGACCCTGTGTTTTTATGAAGGAAATATGGGTTACGTTAAGACAGAAGACTATCTGCCGATCAACTAAAGATGTAAAATCTCAAAGCTCAAATCTAGTATAATCTCTCGATCAGTGGTTTGTTGGCCTATCACCCCCTTCATCTTCAAATCTGCGTTTTTTATAGCTTCTATAACCCTTACGACTTTGCCCAAAGGGTAATTGCGTTTTGCTGTTAAATAATCTCGTACAAAATAAGGATTTATCCCAAGGATTTTTGCCATCTCTGAATCTGAAACAGCAGCCATATCATGGGTTTGAAGTACTTTAGCAAAAAAATTGAACAGCATGATCAACATGGGGGCAATCGGATTTTGCTTACTGTTTTCCGCAAAATAAAATGCAATCATTTGGGCCTTTTCTACATTTCGTTGCATTAAGGCTTTTTGGAATTCAAAATAATTATACTCACGGCTAATGCCGACAAACTTTTCCACCTCCTCAATGCCTACTTCAGCGCCAGCGGGTACATTAATAATTAATTTATCTGCCTCATGAGCCATCCTTTGTAAGTCGGCGCCTACATTGCTGACCATTAATTCTAAAGACTCAGGCTGAATTCGTAAATTCTGCTGTGCCAAATAATCCTTTAACCAAACTCCTACCTTGTCATCAGATATTTTTTTAGACGTCACAATGACACCATGAGAAGCCAATGGAATAAATAACTTAGATTTATCCGTCAGCAAGTTTTTAATTGTAAAGACTAATACCGTAGAAGGAGTAGGGCTTTTACAATAATCCTCAAAAATTTTCCATTCCTCATTTCCTTTATCCTTGGGACTTGATTCTGATTTTGAATCTGATTTTCCTTTGGCCAAAGCCTCCAAAAAAACAGCTTCCTTAACGATGATGACCTGCTTTTCAGCCATCATAGGAAATCGACGCGCGTAGGAAACCACCGAAGCCATCGTTTGATCTTTGCCATATAAAATAAATTGATTGAAACTCTTTTGGTCCTCCGAAAGAATGCCAGCCTCAAACGCATCGGTTAGTTGGTCTATAAAAAAATGCTCATCTCCATGCAATAAATAAATGGGGGATAAGCTATTCTTTTGAATATCTTTTAAAACTTCAGTCGTTGTTTTTTGCATAAGAAATCCAATGTAATCAAGCACACAAATCTAATGAAAAGCACTCATTAGCAAAAATTATATTTGAAATGGATTCATTATCAAATTATTCCCGTAGGTTTGCCAAAAATATTCCAAATCTCATGCAAATTAAACCGAATTCAGTCGTTTTTTTATCATATGAATTATCTTTTCCAGGTGAAAATGGCGAAGCGGAAGTGGTCGAAATTGTAGATGATAAAGAACCAATGGTCTTTATTCATGGCCTTAGCGGACTTCCAGAGGCATTTGAAGCCAATCTGCTTAACCTAAAAGTGGATGATACTTTTGATTTTACTATTTCAGCTGAAGATGCCTACGGAAACATAGACCCAGATGCCATTATTTCTCTACCGAAAAATATTTTTCAAGTGGATGGACAAAATCCGGATGATATACTCCAAGTAGGTAATTTCATCCCGATGACCGATGACCAAGGCAACAGAATGCAAGGAATGGTCGTTTCAATTGGGCCCGAAAATGTCATGATGGACTTCAATCATCCATTGGCCGAAAAAGACCTCATGTTTAATGGAACCGTATTGAAAATCAGAGAAGCAACTGCTGATGAACTCGCACATGGCCACGTACATGGCGATGGAGGTGTGGAACATTGAAATTAGGTAACAGGTAAGAGGTTTTAGGTTTTAGGTTTTAGGTAAGAGGTATTAGGTAAGAGGTATTAGGTACTAGGTAAGAGGTATTAGGTATCAGGTAAGAGGTAAATCTTTTTTTTACTATTACCTATTACTTTTTACCTATTACCTATTTATACTGTACCACTTCCACCCCAAATTTCCTTAAAAATTCAACGCCTTCATCCGCAGAAAGTCCTTTGTACGCTGCATACGAATGCAAAAAAATGACTTTTTTAATTTTCATACTGAATATAATTCGAGCACAAGAAATACAAGGTGATAACGTCACATAAATGGTAGATCCTTCAATGGAAGCTCCATTTTTTGAGGCATATAAAATAGCGTTTTGCTCCGCGTGAAGAGCTAAAGAGCAAGAGCCTTTCGAATCTTTGGGACACCCACCTTCTTCCTTAAAATCCTCATCACAGTTATGTGTACCAGAAGGAGGACCATTATATCCAATCGAAATAATTCGAGTATCTTTTGTAAGTACGCACCCAACCTGCGCACGCGTACAATGTGATCTTAGCGCCAAATTTTGCGCCAAATCCATAAATATCTCATCAAATGATGGTTTTTTAATCATGTCGATTTAATAAAACTTTAAATTAATACTTAAGTAAAGAAAAAAAAAGGATGACCCTTTAGAGCCATCCTTAATTGTGTAGCGGGGAGCAGAATCGAACTGCCGACCTTTGGGTTATGAATCCAACGCTCTAACCATCTGAGCTACCCCGCCAAATCCGGATGCAAAGGTAATCGAAAGCCTTAAGAAACTCAAATATTTTATGAATACTTATTAATTTTGAATCATATTTGGGAATTAACGTATAAATAATACCTTTGTTTAAAGGAAATATAATTACTAATCTCTATACATATTAATGCACATGGATCAACCTCACTTTGAATTTGAATACGAGGTAAAAGCCTCACCCAAAGTACTTTATCCTTACATTAGCACGGCTTCAGGACTCCAACAATGGTTTGCAGAAAAAGTTAATGTCAAAAATGGAGATATTTTTAATTTTTTCTGGGATGACGAAAATCATGTAGCCACATTGACACATAGTAAGCAAAATAAATTTGTCAAATTCGAATTCAACAAGCCCGAGAAGGGGAGTGAATTGGCCTACATTGAAATAAAATTAGAAGTTAGCGAGTTGACAAATGCCACCTACCTAAAAGTTTATGACAGTGCGTCCACCTTTAAAAGCGATGAAGACGCCACTGAACTTTGGGATTATTTAACCGATAAACTTAAAGAAATCGTCGGCAGTTAATGATAAAGAAAATTGACAAATTAATTCTAAAAGCATTTTGGGGGCCATTTATTCTAACCCTTTTAGTGGTCATTTTCATATTTCTATTACGCTTAGTCCTTTTTTATTTTTCTGATTTATTTGGCAAAGATTTAGGTACAACGGTCTATGTGGAGCTTTTTTTTTATTTCTCACTGATAACCATTCCGCTTGCCTTGCCTTTAGCTATGTTATTATCCTCCCTAATGACTTTTGGCAAACTAGGTGAGAATTTTGAATTAACGGCCTTGAAAAGTGCCGGCATATCTATTATCAGAATACTAAGGCCCATTTTTGGTGTCGCACTCAGTTTAAGTGTTTTCATGTTTTGGTTTACCAATGTCGCTTTGCCTTGGGCCAATTTAAAAGGATGGAGCTTATTGTACGACATCAAAACAACCAAAACAACGTTAAATATTAAAGAAGGTATTTTCTACACTGATCTTCCAGGTTATGCCATTAAAGTAGCGAAGAAATATCCCGATAATAAAACACTTAAATCTCTCATCATTTATGATCACACCCACAATGATGGCAATAGGCACGTAACCCTCGCAGATTCAGCCCAAATGTACACGATCTTAGGTAAGAAGTATTTGATTTTTGAACTCTTCAATGGCAAGGATTATTTAGAAGATGCTGACCGAGGAAGTAATTTAGATGCCACAGACATGGCATTGCATAGTTTCAAAAAAAGTAAAATTGTCATGTCCTTGGAAGCTTTTGACTTACATAAAACAGAAGAAAATCAATTTGCCCACCATGAAATCATGCGTAACAATTGGCAGCTAGCCAACGATTCAGATTCACTTAATAACATCATAAATGTCATGAAACGTGGTTTTAGTAAATCTACTGGCCCTAATTTTCTATATCATCAAAAGCCTATTAAGCAATCTTTGATGCTTTTAGAAAACACAAAATGGGTCAAAAGCAGGTTAGCTAAGGGACTAAAAAAGACCAGCAAAAACCCATATGACATCGCGCTCCAACAAACGCAAAATATGTTAACCTTTGGCCAAACCAATTTAGTCAGTTTGGATGATAAGGAAATCGTTTTGAAAAAAACGAACCTTGAATGGCATCATAAATTTACCAATGCCCTAACTATATTAGTCATGTTTCTCATCGGCGCACCCTTAGGAGCCATCATTAAAAAAGGAGGATTTGGAATTCCAGTGGTAGTTGCCGTATCTTTTTTTATCTTAATGTATATCCTAACCCAACAAGGTGACAAGATGGCCAAAGAAGGAAAATTGATCCTACAAGTTGGCGCATGGGCCTCAAATACTATCCTAGGACTTATTGGCTTCTACTTTTTGCGCATTTCATTAAATGACTCTCGACTTTTTGAATCTGATTTCTACCATGTTATTTGGCAAAGACTACAAGTATGGCTTCAGAAAAAACGGGTTTCTTCGTAAGTCTATAATTTCTCTTGCATTTAACTTTCATTTTTAGTACTTTTGCAAATTAATTTTTCAAAACTTTAAAACTGGTAAAAGATGTATTTGTCACCCGAGAAAAAACAAGAGATTTTCGAAACTAAAGGGAAAGCAAAGTCAAAAATCGATACTGGTTCTTCTGAATCGCAAATTGCGTTATTCACGTACAGAATCAATTATTTGACTGAGCACCTTAAAAAGAACAAAAAAGACCATAGCACACGCTTGGGACTTTTGAAATTAGTAGGTAAGCGTCGTCGTTTACTTGATTACTTAACACGTACTGATATCTCAAGATATCGTGCTATTATTTTAGAATTAGGTATTCGTAAATAATACATTCAGGGTTTCATTGAGTTGGAGCCCTGTTTTATTTTTCATTTATCAACATTTGTCGTCGACAAACAAAGCTTATTACACGCAAGGTTGCGTGAGAATTTATTCACAAACGTATGTCATTTAACATTATTCAAAAAAATATTTCGATGCCCAATGGCAAGGAAATCCAAATTGAGACTGGCAAATTAGCCAAGCAAGCGGATGGATCTGTGGTTGTTCGTTCAGGAAATATGATGTTGTTAGCCACTGTGGTTGCCAACAAAGAGGCCAAAGAGGGAGTTGATTTTCTTCCATTATCCGTTGATTACCAAGAAAAATTTGCGTCAAATGGACGTATTCCAGGTAGTTTTCTTAAAAGAGAGGCTCGCCTGTCTGATTATGAAATTCTTATTTCACGTTTAGTGGACCGTGCATTACGTCCTACATTTCCAGATGATTATCATGCGGATGTACAGGTGATGATCAATTTAATTTCTGCGGATTCAGAAGTTTTACCAGACGCTTTTGTCGGCCTTGCGGCTGCAGCAGCGCTAGCCGTTTCTGATATCCCATTTAATGGTCCTATTTCTGAAGTTCGTGTTGCTAAAATTAATGGAGAATATAAAGTAAATCCAAGTGTTAGTGAATTAGCAGGTGCATCTTTAGAATTAATTGTGGCTGCAAATGCAAATGATATTCTCATGGTGGAAGGTGAAGGAGATGAAATCTCTGAATCTGAAATGATTGATGCGCTTCGCATTGCTCATGATGCTATTAAAATTCAATGCCAAGCATTAAACGAATTAACGGTCGCATGTGGAAAAACTGAAAAGAGGACCTATAGCCACGAAACACACAATGAAGAATTGCGTGCGGAGTTATGGAAAAACTATTTCGACAAATACTTGGCGGTAGCTAAATTAGCCAACCCTAAAAAGGAAGATCGAAAAGCAGGTTTTAAGGCGATTGTAGATGAGTACATCTCAACCTTAAACGAAGACCATACCGTAAACCTGTCTTTAGCTAAAGTTTATTTACATGACATCGAAAAAGAGGCGGCTCGCCAATTAGTTCTTCAAGAGCGTTATCGTTTAGATGGTCGTAAATTGAATGAAATTCGTCAAATCACGTGTGAAGTGGATTATTTACCCACCCCACATGGTTCAGCTGTTTTCACTCGTGGGGAAACTCAATCGTTGACAACTGTTACTTTGGGAACTAAAATGGATGAGCAGATTATTGATCAAGCCATGACTCAAGGATATAATAAGTTTATGTTGCACTACAATTTTCCTGGATTCTCAACTGGTGAAGTAAAGCCAAATAGAGGAGTAGGACGTAGAGAAGTAGGTCATGGTAATTTAGCCATGCGTGCAATTAAAAAGGTATTGCCTAAAATGGAAGATTTTCCATACACATTACGTGTTGTTTCTGATATTTTAGAATCGAATGGTTCCTCTTCTATGGCAACCGTTTGTGCAGGAACTTTAGCCTTAATGGATGCGGGAGTAAAAATTAAGGCACCTGTTTCAGGGATAGCCATGGGTTTAATTTCGGATCCAAAAACTGGTAAATATGCAGTATTGTCTGATATTTTAGGTGATGAAGATCACTTAGGAGACATGGACTTTAAAGTGACAGGTACCGAAAATGGTATTACTGCTTGCCAAATGGATATAAAAGTTCAAGGCTTATCCTACGAGGTTTTAGTAGAAGCATTATCGCAGGCAAGAGAGGGGAGACTTCACATCTTAAATGAGATGAAAAAGGCAATTCCAAGCGTACGTGATGATTACAAGCCACAAACACCGAGAGCTACCGTGATTAAAATCATGAAAGAGCAAATTGGCGCAGTGATTGGACCCGGTGGAAAAGTGGTTCAAGATATTCAAAAACAATCAGGAGCCACGGTAACCATAGAAGAAAAAGAGGACGGTGGATATGTAAGTATTTTTTCAGCGAATGGGGCGGCCATGGAAATGGCGATCCGCATGGTAAAAAGTATTGTAACCATACCTGAAGTGGGTGAAATCTATGATGGAAAAGTTAAGAACATTCAAGCATTTGGTGCTTTCGTTGAGTTCCTACCGGGAAAAGATGGTTTATTGCATATCTCAGAAATTTCATGGGATCGAATAGATACGATGGACGGGGTATTCAAAGAAGGGGATAAGGTGAAGGTGAAATTAGTTGAAGTGGACAAAAAGACTGGTAAATTCCGTCTTTCTGCCAAAGCTTTATTGCCAAAACCAGACAATTCAGAGAAATCTGAGTAAAGAGATATCAAGTTTATGGGTTTATTGGAAACAATAAACCTATTTAATCCGTTCTAACATACTATGAGGCAGCTAAAAATTAGCAAACAAATTACCAACAGGGAAAGTCAATCACTTGACAAATACTTGCAGGAAATCGGAAAGGTAGATTTATTGACTCCGGATGAGGAAGTAATCCTCGCCCAAAAAATTCGTGATGGGGACCAGTTGTCCCTAGAGCGTCTAACAAAGGCAAATTTACGTTTTGTCGTATCCGTAGCCAAACAATATCAAAATCAGGGACTTAGTTTAGGTGATTTAATTAATGAAGGAAACCTTGGATTAATTAAAGCAGCTCAAAGATTTGATGAAACGCGTGGATTTAAATTCATCTCGTATGCTGTTTGGTGGATTCGTCAATCCATTTTACAGGCGCTAGCTGAGCAATCTCGTATCGTTCGTTTGCCTTTAAATAGGGTAGGTTCGTTAAATAAAATTTCAAAAACATTTTCTGAGTTAGAGCAAAAATTTGAGCGTGAGCCTTCCCCTGAAGAATTAGCTGAAGTTTTAGAAATCTCAACAGGAGAGGTAGTCGATACACTTAAAATTTCTGGACGGCATGTATCTATGGACGCACCATTCGTTCAAGGTGAAGAAAATTCACTGTTAGATGTATTAGAAAACGATTCGGAAGACAAACCAGATTCTGGTTTAATTAATGATTCCCTGCGCCGTGAAGTACAACGAGCTTTATCGACCCTTACTCAAAGAGAAGCAGATGTGGTGACATTGTATTTTGGATTAAATGGAGAACATGCGATGACCCTCGAGGAAATTGGTGAAAAATTCAATTTAACCAGAGAGCGTGTGAGACAAATTAAAGAAAAGGCGATTCGTCGTCTGCGCCATACTTCCCGGAGTAAAGCGCTAAAAACATATCTTGGATAATTTTTAAAGCCTCTTACGAGGCTTTTTTTTGCTATGGCATTTCCTGCAGGTATCGTTGAATTAGTTGACATTTTATCCCAAATGGGTGTTGAAGAGGCCGTCATTTGTCCCGGGTCAAGAAATGCACCACTGATGTTGGCCTTAACTAGAAATCCAAAAATCAACTGTTACTCAATCTCTGATGAGCGTTCAGCGGGTTTTTTCGGATTAGGTTTAGTTTTGAAATCTAAAAAACCGGTCGTCCTTTGTTGTACATCTGGCTCGGCAGGTCTGAATTTTGCGCCGGCAGTCGTTGAAGCATTTTTTCAAGAAATACCATTAATTATCCTTACTGCAGACCGACCTGAAGAATGGATAGGGCAGTGGGATGGTCAAACCATTTACCAAAAAGAATTGTACGGAAGACATGTGAAAAAATTCATTCATTTTCCAACTGACAAAAAGCTTACATCTGATTATTATTTTGATTTAGGCGTTGATGCATACCAGGAAACATGTAATGAACCTAAAGGCCCCGTTCACCTTAATATTCCTATTTCAGAACCATTTTATCCAAGCAAAGGAGAGGAATTGCCCGAAAGTACCTTAGTGAATCGGGCCGATTTGAATGAATTCAAACAGGATACAAAAGTTCATGCGTTCGAAGACTTTGATTTTGGTGCTTATTACCATGCATCAACCGATCTTTCAATCCTGATCACTGTAGGTCAAAGGCCATTTAATGAAGCGGAAAATAATTATTTTGAACAATTGGCCCGAATGGGAATCCCTGTGATAGGAGATGCCACAGCCAATTTACCTGCTGTTTGTCAAGTTTACCATGATTTGATTTTAGTTAAAGAATCAATTTGGTCTGATTTAAAACCAGATTTACATATTCATTTTGGAAAATCATTCGTAACAAAACGAATTAAGCAGTTTTTACGTCGGGAAAAACCAAAAAAATCGTGGCTCATTCATCCAAATCCCATCGGAAGGCCTGATCCCTTTCAATCGTTGACACAGGTGATCAACATAGAAACACTTCCATTTCTAAAAATACTTCATGCGCTTAAACCACAAAAAAATAATTGGAAGCTTGTAAGCGAGACATTAAACGCAAGTCAAAAAGATTATTTCAGTGCACCTAATTTCACAGAAATACATATTTATAACGCGTTAATAACACAAATTGAGCATTTGGAATTGCCTGCAAAGGTCCATGTGGCAAACTCCTTAGCGATTCGATATGTGAATTGGACTTCCTCTTATTTTTCTAAAACAGAGGTATTTTCAAATAGAGGCACAAGTGGGATTGATGGATGTTTAAGTACAGCTGTGGGTGCTTCCCAAAATTCGTCTGAATTAAATATTTGCATCATCGGCGATGTGGCATTTCATTATGATAAAAATGCACTATGGAACCAATATGTACCTAATAATTTACGCATCATTGTTTTTAACAATGGCGGCGGAGGAATATTCAGAAATTTAGATGGAGCAAAGGACTTACCTGAATTAGCGGGTTATATGGAAACTAAGCAACATCTTACGGCTAGAAATACCTGTTTGGATGCTGGGATAGACTATTACAGTGTTCGGAATTTTGCCGATTGGAATTCAATCGCGGAACAATTTTTCATTTCGAGTCCACAAGCCGCTTTAGTTGAAATTTTTTCGAATTCCATCGAAAATGCTGACGAGTTGAAAAAATACATGAATTTATTCCGCGCTTGATTGCTTTTGTATTTTTTTCATATTTTTCAAATACAGGTCATTTTTAGGATCAATAGCCAAAGCCATTTTAATCCAATTTTCAGCTAATTTCCATTGCCTCCTTTGAATTTCCAAATATCCTAAATTATTGTATATCAAGTCTTTATATTTTCCAGTGGCTAAAGCAGTTTTAAAGGAAGCTTCGGCCAAATCCAGTTGGCCTAATTCTTGATACACAATTCCTTTATTGATTAAGGTTTCCACCGCATTGGGTTTCAGCAATAAAGCATGCTCATAAGAAGCCAATGCATCATTATATTGCGTTTTTTGCAAATAAATATCACCCTGTAATGACCAAAATACACTTGAATCCGGAAAGTTTTTAACCAATTTAGCTGCAGACTCAAGGGCTAAATCAAATTTTTGAAGATTTTGAAGCAATTCAGTCTCTTTAGAAAGAGCCGCAGAAAAATGAGGGTCTAATTCAAACGCTTTTTGGAAATCGGCCATTGCCTCATCATTTTTTTCTAAGCTTTGATAAACTAAACCTCGATTATAATAAGCATCCGAAAATTTACTTTGTTTGTTAATAGCTTCCGAATACCATTTTATAGATTCGTAATATTCCTTTTCTTTAAATTTTTGATTTCCTCGTAGGAAAAACTGTGTAGCTTCTTTTTTATCTGCTTCTGAATCACAGGATACTAAAATCAGGACGGAAAAGGTAAAAAGGATCAATTGTTTCATGCTATATAATCTAACAAATAGGGAATTTGTTTTCAATTTAAATAATTCAAAATTCATTCGCATCTTTGTAGCCTAATAAAAATAATGATCAATATGGCATATGCAGAAATGTTAACCGATAAAGGGTTAATGAAAATTGAATTTTACACAGAGGATGCGCCCATTCACGTAAAAAACTTTACAGACCTTTCTAAAAATGGATTTTATGATGGATTAACTTTTCATCGTGTGATTCCGGATTTCGTAGTTCAAGGAGGTGATCCTGATGGAACTGGTGGTGGTGGTCCGGGGTATACAATCCCTTGTGAATTAACAGGAAATAATCAGTATCATGACCGCGGTGTTTTATCGATGGCTCATCGAGGACCCAATACGGGGGGATCACAATTCTTCATTTGTCATTCAAGAAACAACACATCGCACTTAGACCGCAAACACACATGTTTTGGTAAAGTGATTGAAGGTTTAGATGTAATCGATCAAATAAGAGAAGGAGATGTAATTCAAAGCATCAAAATCATCGAAGATTAATGCATTTTATCAAAGAAATCCCTCATGAATCCATGCGGATATCCTTATTTGAATGGAATTCAAAATACATATTGAAGTTTGAAACGCCCGAACTAGAGCAAAGTTTCAAATTTTCAATCTTGGATTTTTCTGATCAAAAAGAAATAGAGGAGCTGGCATCCAGCTCCTCCTTTCAACATACCATCATACAAAATTTTAAAAATATGTATGAAGTAATGTCACAAAATCTAGGTCATTAAAGACTTCCCAACCACTTCATTCGCAATTTTTTCTGGTTATCCGTGAGCGTTTTTTGATCTGTCAACGAAAATGCGAACAGGGGACTTTGTTGGACCGGCACCATAAAACTGCGCTCTAAACCATCTCTTTTGACGATAAATAAAATGGAATCACCCACTTTTTTATCGGCCAGTAACTTATCTAGACCTTCAAAATTTGCTTTGTTGGCTGAAACGATTTCGTCGCCCACGTTCAATCCATACATGTAGGCAGAAGCGCCCCGGTATACAGACGTTACTTTACCGGCCATAGCTGTGAATCCTAAATAAGGAATTGATTTACCTTCATTGGTGTTGGACCAAGTAAATCCAAATTCATTAAATAAATTTTGATAATCAGGTGTTTGAACTCCATACACATAGGATTCAAAAAGAGTTTTAGCCGATGTACCAGCTACTTTTGAAAAGGCATCTTCTAACTCAGCATCCGTAAATCCTCGGTTCAATTTTTTATAATAGGCCTGATAAAGATATTTGAAAACATCATCGATGCATTTTTGACCTTGGGTAGATTTGATTATCCACGCATTTAAGACATAACCTAATAAAGACCCCTTGTCATAATAAGAAACCGTTTGGTTTCGAGAGTTTTCGTTAGGTCGGTAATATTTGATCCACGCATCCCAACTCGCTTCTGCGGCAGATTCAAGATGGCTTCCAGGCGTATTTTCAACTGATGAAATTTCTGAGGCAATGCGATTAGCATAATCTTGATTTGAGATTTTACCCAATCTTTGCAAGATTACACCTGAATAATAGCTTGTCATTCCCTCAGAGAGCCATAAATTATGCGTGTAATTCTCATTTTCGTAATCAAAAGGTCCTAATGTTTTAGGTCTGATGCGCTTCACATTCCAAAGATGAAAATATTCATGCGCTAATAAACCTAAAACTCCCTGATATCCTCTTTCGTTTTCATAGGCTGACCTTGAAACAGAACATGTCGTAGAATATAAATGTTCCAATCCACCTGTTCCCCTACCTATGTTATGTAAAATAAATAGGTAATGGTCGCATGGGTGTTCGCCAACCACCTTTTGAGCTTCCTGGCATACCTTAGTTACATCAGCAACGAATTTAGCTGAATCAACTTTTGCGGTCCCATAAAAAGCTATTTGATGCGGAATTCCATTGACCTTAAAATCCCATACTTTATGGTTTCCAATTTCAATGGGGGAGTCGATTAACTCATCCAAGTTTTTTGCTTGATACGTGAATTTTCCAGTTTCTTTCATCGCAGTAGAAACCACTCGAAAGTTTTTGAACGGAACAATCGCAATATCTTGGGGCTGATTTGAAAAATCATTCACATATAAAAGAACGCTTGCCGGATTGATGTACCCATGAGAATCATCTAAAAAGGAGGTTCTTACGGATAATTCAAAGGCATACACTCGGTAGGAAACTTGGATTTTTTTAGTAGCAGCCCCTACTGGCACACGCCACGTATTTTTGTTGATTTTAGAAACTGTAATTAATTTACCGTTGGCCTCGGCCCGCACTGCTTCTAAATTTTTTGCAAATTCTCTTATTAAATAAGAGCCAGGCGTCCAAGCAGCCATTTTCAGGTCAACAAATGACTTTTTGTAGGTTATATTTGACAAATCAATCGTGGTGGTAATTTCAAAATAATGAGTTTGTGGCTCAGGCATTTTGATCAAATGGCTTATTGGACTAGATAAAAGAGGATAAGAAAAGAAAAGTACGCCCAATGAGAGTACAAATGATTTAAGTTTAAAATTTTGCATACTTTTTATTTTGTTGGTGAGTCTTCATATTTTGTAAAATTAAATAAATACATCAATTGTTAAAGGAAATACTGATTATTTGGCAAAATAGTCTTAAAAATAAAATTTAGGTTGCACAATAATTTTGAAGAAAAATCGTATTTTTGTTTTAATCAGAATGCTGTAATCATTTACAATGAAATTAAAAAATACGCCCATTGGCAGGCTGCCTATCATACTACTTTTTTTTATTTCTTTTGGCTCAATAGCCCAGCAAACATTAAGCTTAAAAGATCATACACTACATTTCAGACAAGCTAAGGAATACTTTGATTCAAAGAATTATGTAGCTGCGCGTGAAGAATTTTCTGCATATTTAGGTAGTCTGGAGCCATTGAGTAATGAGCAATCAGGCCAAAAGGTACTGGCCGAATATTACATGACGATGTGCTCATTGTACATGAGTCAGCCAGAGGCGGAAATTTTAGCGGAACGATTTATTGCAAATAACCCTGAACATCCCCAAGCTGTTAAATTATTAAGGGGTATAGGAACATTTTTTTATGATAATGGAGATTATGCAAAAGCCATAAAATACCTAAGCAGATCCTCAGAAACAAATTTAGAAGCCAAATACAAATTAGCCATTTCATACTTTGAATTAAAAAAGTACTTGGAAGCCTTACCTGTATTTAATGAAATAAAAGTAGAGCCAGAAGAAGAATATGCACTTTCTGCTTCTTATTATGCAGGAGTAATCAATTTTGGAGAAAAAAGATATGGAGAAGCGGCGATTGATTTTGCCAAAGCGGAAGCCAGCAGTAAATACCGGAAAGAAATTCCTAATTGGATTGGATTATGTTATTTCAATCAATCCAAATTTTCCGAATTATTGAAATATGCAGAACCAATTATAACTAAGAAGAATACAGGATATCGATTAGATGAATTAGCCTTGTTGGTCGCCGATGTGCAATTTCAATTAAATCAATTTGACAAATCAATTAAAAGTTACGATGCTTATGGGAAAATGACGGGATCAAAGTTTAGTCCTATAGCCCAATACCGTTATGGATTTTCACTTTTTAAGACAAAAAAATACAATGAAGCCACGGTTACGCTTAAGGAATTAGTAGCTAAAAAAGACTCATTAGGCCAATATGCAGCTTTTACTACCGCATTGTCCCAACTTAGTGCTGGAAATTTAGTGGCTACATTAGATGCATTTCAGGTTGCCAAAAGTCTAGCGTTTAATCCAGCAATTCAAGAAGATGCCTATTTTAATTATGCTAAAGTATTATTGGATTTAGGAAAAGGGTCAGAAACGATCAATGAAATTCAAGCATTCAATATTAAATTTCCGAAAAGTAAATATGCGGAGGAAGCCATCGAACTAGTGGCTGATGCATTTATTAATTCCGATAATTTAGAAGTAGCAGTCAATTATTTAAAGGGAATTAGCAATCGCTCACCTAAGCTCAACTTGGCTTATCAGACCTTATCGTATAATTTGGGCGTAAGGTCGTACAATGATAACCAATTTGAGCCAGCCATTAAATTTTTCGATGCGGCCATTTTGGTAGCAGAAAAGGAGGATATTAAATTAAAGGCGCTTTTAGGTAAAGCAGAAGCACTTTCTGTTCAAAAGAAGTTTGAAGAAGCGATTCAAATTTATACTCCTTTAATGACTAGCTCCAATAAATCGGAAGAGTTTGTTCAGAAAATCAGAATAGGCTTAGCCTTTGCATATTTCAACACGAAGGAATTTAGTAAAGCAAATACATTGTTTAAGACTTATGTGGACCGTTTAAAATTAACCCCTAATGCTAAGAACAACCCAACGATTCTTTTGAGATTAGCTGATACGTATTTAGTATCGAGAAAATATGAAGACGCCTTAAATTATTACAGCCAGGCGGCCGACATAGCGAAAACGGAGAAGGATTATGCATTATTTCAAAAAGGGATGACACTTATTTACCTAAATCGTGGCAATGAAGCTAGAGCCGCGATGAAACAAGTAAGGGTAGGTTTCCCAGATTCTAAATTTGCTGATGAAGCTTTTTACCAAGAGAATTTGGTTTTATTTAACGCTGCCAAATACTCTGAGGCTATTCTTGGATTTACCGAGATCATCTCAGCTTCAAAAGCGAGTGATTTTTTAGCTCAAGCCATTTTCAAAAGAGCTCAATCCTATACCAATAGTGATAAATTCGATCTGGCAATCGTAGATTATAAACGAATAGTTAATGAATTTACGACTGAAAAAATAGCCAAAGATGCGTTGGTTGGCCTGCAAGAGAACTTAATTAAAGTGGGCAAGCCAGAAGAATTTGGCCAAGTGTTAGAAACTTATCAAAGTACAAATAAATCTGAATCAGAGAATGATGCCGTTGATTTAAAATATGGAGCGGCAAGAGCGATTTATGAGGGCAAGAAATTTGACAAGGCCATTACATCCCTAAAAGATTTTATTTCAAAATACCCAACGAACGAGAATATTGTCGAGGCTAATTATTTAGTGGCGGATGCGGCGGACCAAATCAATGATACATTAACAGCCATTCAATATTATCAGAAAGTGATGGATCAAAATGAACATCCACAAGTCAATAAAGTTGTTTTGAGGGCTGCTGAGTTATCATATGGACAAAAAAAATATTCAGATGCCATTCAATATTACCGTTTATTTAAGTCGAAAAATTCGGAGGTAGACCAACAATCTTTGGCCTACAATAAAATAATCGCAATTACATATGAATCTAGAAATGTGGATTCGATAGCTTCATTATTGGCCGAATTAGAACCATTGAACTTGATCACTAAAGAGGAAAAAGCTAAGTTGGCCCGCTCATTAGCCGATTTATATACCAGCGATTCAACGCAAATAGCATTTAAAAGACTTTGGTTAACCAAGGTAATAACGCTGGATAAAAATGAAATAGGAGCGGAAGCTCAATATGAATTAGCCTTGTTATTAAGTGGAGAAGGAAAATATAAGGAGTCAAACGACATGATTACGACGAAATTCAAAAATGAATTTGCTGAGGCATCTGACGCTGTGATCGGTAAATCATATATCCTATTAGCTGAAAACTTTGTTTCCTTGAAGAATTTACCTCAAGCAAAAGCTATTTTAAAATCGGTTATTGATAATTCGAGTGATACGTCAATCATCGAATTAGCCAAAAATAAATTAAAAAGTCTACCCATTAAGTAATGAATATGACCATCCAATTCAAAAAGACTACATTGTTCATCGGGGTATCGTTCCTATTAATAGGTATGCATTCGATCGTGTATGGCCAACAAAAAAAAGAGGGGAACATTCAGAATGATGATATTATTTTGGAGAAAGAGCGAAAAATCGAACTTAAACCAGAAATATCTAGGAATTTCGAGCCTTTAGAGGAAGTTGAAAATACGAATAAAGGGAGAAAAATGAAGTACGATTTTGTGGAAAGAAAGTGGGAAGTTAAAAGTCCGGCTATTTTAACTACATCCATTATAGGACCTAGAGAAGGTGATGAGTTGGTTTCATCCTATGGACCCAAGTTTAAAAATATGATTAAGGTAGGTGCTGGAAATTATGGACATACATTAATTAATGGACATTTTGGATTATCCCCAAAAGAAAATCAATTCCAAGGAATTTACATCAATCATGATGCCAATCGGCGAGGGCCAGTGGGAGCGGCTTATTCAGCGCGTAACGAAAATGAGTTGAAATTATATAGTAAAACATTCACAGGAAATTATTTACTAGATGGTTCTATTGGCTTTAAGAGAACTGAAGCTAATTTTTATGGTAGAGATGAAAATAATTTTACAGGTAATTTGAATGATTTAAATATTGTTTATAATAAATTCTATTATTCAGGAAGTATAGGGAATGCCCAAAAAGATGCCAAATATGATTATACGGCAACCTCAGGATTAAATTATCTGTCTACTAATTTTGATAATAGAGAGTGGATTTGGGAGAGCAAAATCCAATCGGTGTTGCATGTAACTGATCAAATTTCTGCGTATTTAAACGGTGACATGCTTTTGTCTGAAATAACAACAAGTTTGACGAATAATCGAAGAGAACTATATAAAGTTAGGCCAAGCTTTAACTACAAAAATAATCGCGTATCATTAACGGCTGGAATTAATATCTCCAATGAAAAAGATAAAAATCTTGGTTTGAATCAAACCCGATTATTTCCTGTACTTAAAATAGATATCAAACCAACGGACTTTGTACACATTTTTGCTGGCTTTGGTGCAGACACTTATTTTAATTCCATGAATCAATTTGTGGCTGAAAATAATTGGATGACTAATAATATCACATTAAAAAATACGATACAGTCGAGTAATATTTATGGGGGGATTAAGGGATCTAATGAGCGAAACTTTGATTTTGAAATCAAATTTGGATATTCAGAATATAGTAATTTAGGATTTTTTGTAGCTACAAAAGAAGATTCATCACGTTTCGATGTGGCTTATGCAGGTGGTGACAAAAAGGTTCAGGTTGTTAATTTATCTGGACAAATCAATTATCAAATTTTTGACAAGATTTTATCTATTCTGAAATATGATTTCAACACGTATGAAAGTTTAGGTTCGCTAGAAAAGCCATTTCATAAACCAGCCTTGAATTTATCTTTTACTAACTCCATTACGTTTAAAGACCGAATTATTGTATCTCCAGATGTCTTTTATTTAGGGGGTTTATATGGATTTAACCCTCGGAATGGGCTAGCTAGTAAGATGCCAGATATTGTTGACCTAAACTTAAAAGTAAATTATTTAATCACTAAAAAATTCAATGCATCGGTGAGTGCCAATAATATTTTAGGAAAAAGTTATGAACGATATTTATTTTATCCTCAACAAAGCTTAAATTACACCGTGGGAGTGGGTTATTCATTTTAGGTATGCAACATATTGATTTCATTCTGGCGATTGAATCCTTGCTTTTAGAGCACGATTGTGTGATTATACCTAATTTTGGTGGATTTGTGATTAATGTACAGGATTTCAAATTTGACGATAAAGAGGCAATCATTTATCCAAGAAAGAAATCCATCGCTTTTAATGAGCGATTAAAGTCAGATGATGGAATCTTATCGATGCACATGGCCAATCACCATTTGATTTCGCAAAAAAAGGCCTTTGAATTGGTGGCTGAATTTGGGAAAGAAATGAAGGATGGTTTAAGAAAAAATCAGCCATTAGCTTTTGGAAATTTAGGCAACTTCTCATTAACGGAAGAATCTAAAATAATTTTTGAACCAAATCAATCCTTTAATTATGATTTAGATCAATTTGGCTTATTTCCAGTATCAACAGGGGCCAGAAAAAAACCAATTTTAGTGGAAGCGCCTATAGAAAAATCTCTTGAAGATCTTCCTATGCAAACTAAAGAGGAGGTTGAACAAGTGTATGAACCAAGAAAAATCACTTCAAAATTTTACGCTTACCTTTTTCTTGCTTTTATCGTGGGTGGGATGGGTGCTTACGTGTTAACTGAACCTAATTCGAAATTTGTAAATAGTTCATTTTCTCCATTAACGATACGAATTAAAAAAGAAGTAAAGCAAGGTAAAGTTCAATCGGCGCCAACAGCCGTAGTTCATGTAAAACAAAATGAATCACTTGTTCAAGCAAGCAATTCAAAAAATGAGGAATTAAAACCAGCTCTTAGCTCTAAAGAATTAGAAGATTCTGATCACATTTTCTTGGTAGCCGCCAGCTTTAAAACCATGGAAAAAGCTGAACTAGGTAGAGCTGAGCTCATTCAAAAGGGATTTAATGACGCGGTGATTTTACCTAAGTCAGAAGATGAAACCTACTATAGGGTTAGTTTAGGTAGTTCAAAGAGTATGGATTTGGCGTATGTGGAAGCGACTAAGTTAAAAAAAGAGAAAAAAATAGACATTTGGGTGTTTAAAAAAGATTAATATGAATGTTAGTTATCAAGCACAAAGAGAATTAGAGCGTAGAAATCAAGTTAAAGCCTTGATTATTACGATCATATTCAATGTTTTGCTTTTTTTACTTATTTGGCAAGTTAAAATTTGGAATGAAAATCCAAATGCGCCTGTGGTACTTGAGCCTGAAGGATCTAAGGGCGAAATCTCATTTGAACAAGAAGCTCCAAGCCCAAAATTGGAAGAGAAAAAAGAGATTATTCAATCTGAGACGGAGGTGATCCAACAAAATACGGTTCCTCCTATAACAAGCAATGTAGAAAGTCCGGTTACTGTAAAAGCCACGGTCGTTCCGCCACCTAAAGAGGTTGTTCCTGAGGAGCCAGTGGTAGATTTGAATCTTACTTTAGGAAAAAGAACGGCTAAACCTTCAAACTCAGGATTGGGTTCGGGTACCGGTTTACGGAAAGGAGGCTCTGGAGGGGGTTCTGGATCAGGAAATGGAAGTGGATCGGGCGGAAGTGGATCCGGGATTGGGGACAAACCCATTGCACAAAACTGGACTTTCCCAACCTCGGTCATTAGCTCGATTGACAATGGAAATGAAACAGGTGAAATAACATTTTTCATTCGTGTCAATGAGAAAGGAAGTGTAACTGAAATACGTATTGAAAAAACGAACGTAAAATTATCTCTAGCTGAAAAATATAAAAAAGCAATCAAAGGAGCCAAATTCCAGCCAAAAGATGAAGGGAAAAGAGAAGGAGCCAGTGGCTTAAAAACGATTCGAATAGTACCCACTAATTAATTCTTATTGGCCTTAGAGATGACCTATGATGAGGTAATCCATTTTTTATATACTGCTCTTCCTGTGTTTCACAGAGAAGGTAAAAAGGCCTATAAGCCTGGTTTAGATAATATTATCGAATTATGTGCTCAATTAAAAAATCCACAAGATTCGTTTAAATCTTTACATATAGCTGGAACTAATGGAAAGGGAAGCTCGTCTCATTTTATAGCCTCCATTTTACAAGAACATGGATTAAAGGTAGGACTTTACACATCCCCTCATTTAAAGTCATTTACAGAACGAATTAAAATTAATGGGGTAGAAATTTCAAAAGAATGGGTTAGCGCTTTTGTCAGTGATAAAAAAAATATCATTCAAGAGCTTAGTCCATCTTTTTTTGAGTGGACAGTCGCTATGGCATTTTGCTTTTTTAAAGAGCAGCAAGTCGACTGGGCTATCATCGAAACCGGATTAGGAGGAAGACTCGATTCCACCAACATCATTAAGCCATCTGGATGTTTGATAACTAACATAGGATATGATCATCAAGATATTTTAGGAAATACATGGCCAGAAATAGCGTTTGAAAAGGCTGGAATAATTAAGCAGGGGATACCGGTGACCATCAGTGAATACCAACCTGAAGTTTCAACCATTTTTTTAAAGAAAGCGAATGATAAAAATGCACCAATACAATTTGCCAAAGAAGATATTAAATTATTACACGTTTCTAGCGTACAGACTTTAGACTTAAATTTAGAAAGTGTTCATTTTGGCGAATTCAAGTTAGAAAGTCCCTACTTAGGTACTTATCAAATCAATAATGTAATGGGAGTTTTAGCGTGGTGTAGCCAATTGGATTCCTTGAGAATTATCGATTTAACTAAAGAAAAGATTTCAATGGGGATAAAAAATAGTCGAATCAATACCCAATTAAAAGGCCGCTATGAAATAATCAGCAATGAACCGAAAATTATTGCTGATACGGCGCATAATGAAAGTGGCATTCGTTTATTAATGGATCAAATAAAAAGCGAATTGAAAGGCCAATTATGGATCATCTTAGGCATGGTGGCTGATAAAGATTTAGATTTAGTTTTACAAATATTGCCCCAAAATGCACATTACATCTTTTGTGAATCCCATAATCCAAG
>Ga0114958_10001115_pt1 | contig 21626 bp, 16 predicted proteins | sample C_130208_EF_Meta_FD_89577 | JGI IMG/M metagenome (GOLD analysis project Ga0114958, IMG submission 89577) | Freshwater microbial communities from Lake Croche, Canada to study carbon cycling - C_130208_EF_MetaG | ecosystem: Environmental > Aquatic > Freshwater > Lake | place: Lake Croche, Canada...
AAAGCCTGCCCCCCGATCACCCGATATCAGCACGCCGACCCTCGAAATTCGTTGTCAGATCAAGGAATCCTGCCATCCTGCCCCCAAGTGGGAATCACCGGATATCAACAACCCCGATCCTACGAATAAAGACTGTTGGGCAAAATAAAATTCGCGATGTCGCATCACAGGCTTGAAAAACGCTCTAGGAATCCTAAGTATATCGCAAATGAAACGAAAAATGCCACGAGAGTTGCTCACAAAAGCAAAAGCGAATAAAAAAGATGAGTTCTACACCCAATTAGTCGATATTGAGAGCGAATTAAAGCACTACGAATCCCACTTTTACGGGAAGGTTATTTTTTGTAATTGCGACGACCCAAGAATCAGCAATTTTTTCAAGTATTTTTCGATGAATTTTGAAAGACTTGGAATCAAGAGGTTAATAACTGCCTGCTACAAAAATCAAGAAGACGACCTATTCTCATCAAGAGAATATGAGCCTGCCGTCTATCTTGAGTGTGACCACGCGTTCGATGACCCTGATTTTGTAGATGAGAATATCAAAACTTTTGATGGGGATGGTGACTTTCGTAGCGCTGAGAGTGTTAATTTATTGAAGGAATCTGATGTAGTAGTCACCAACCCTCCATTTTCATTGTTTCGCGAATACGTCGCGCAATTGATTAAGCACAATAAAAAGTTTTTAATTATAGGGAATATCAATGCCATCACATACAAGGAGATTTTTGCTTTGATACAAGACAATAAGGCATGGCTGGGTATCAATCTAGGCCGTGGCATCTCTGGATTCATTGTTCCCGATCATTATGATCTTTATGGGACGGAAGTTCAGATTGACGCAGAAGGCAACAGGATCATTTCTCCGAACAATTGTTTATGGCTTACTAACTTAGATACGTTCAAAAGACATGAAGACATTCCTCTTACCAAGCGTTATTCCGGCAATGAATCTTACTATCCCAAATACGATAACTACGATGCCATAAATGTTGATAAGACTCAAGATATTCCTATGGACTATTCAGGATTCATTGGTGTCCCAATTACATTTTTACACAAGTTCAACCCAGACCAATTTGAACTAATCAAATTTAGGAAGGGTGACGATGACAATGATTTGTCAATCAACGGCAAATGCCCATACTTTAGAATAATTATTAAAAACAAGAAGCCAATCACACCCACGAACTAACATCATGAGCAAAAGACAAACTGGAAGATTAACGGATCAACATGTCACAACGGGCGGTGTAGTTGGCATCTTTGGAGAAGATGCTCAAGTTCATGACAAGTTTGTTGGCAAGGCCAGCTTGAATGTATTCGAGTCTCTTAAGAAAACTTATCCGAATTTTGAATTTAGATTTAGAGTGGCAATCAGGAAGCAAGAAATCAACGAAAAGCTTCAATCCATAGATAAGAGATTGGGTGAGACGCTTTTTGTTAAGGAATCGAAGATAAAGCCTGACGGCGGAGTAATCGAAGTTCTCGACAAGGATAAGAAGTGGCGAATTGTTTTGGTTAGTGAAGCTAAGTTTCAAGGCAAAGATATTGAAAACATTAAGGGTGGAACGCTTGTAGGGAAGAATAAGAATCAGGAATTGATGGTTGCTGGTAATGCAATCGAGCGTGTCTATAAGAATATTAATGAGGTTAGGAACTTCATGCTAGATGAATACCACTTTCCTTATGTTGTGTTTTTGCAAGGTTCCAACTTCGCTACTGAGACTATCCAGGTTTACAGACCTGACGGAACACTCGTGGAGATTAGACACGATGTAGGTTCATTGAATCGAATTGATAGAGTGTCCGCAGCAAACTATTGCATGAAGATCAACAAGAACTACTGCAAGAATATTTTCATAGCCCATAGCAAGTCGTCTGTGATGCTTCAAGCGGCTTCAATTTATGCCAGATGCGAGCCGTGGCGTGTAGATGAAATGCAACAAATCATGATGGATATTGCCAATACATCTATCGGAACATTGAATCAATTAGGCTAGCTTTCACTTGCTCCGAACATCACCGAAAAAATAAGAAGCCCAATCGGGTCCCCGGGAGTAGTTAGCTCCCGGGTCCCACACCACCCTGCGTACGGCTCCGTACAGGGCGGTTCCAATCAGATTCGGGCCAGTGGCCCGTAGTGAAGAACCATCCAGATGGCTCTCAGGTCCGGAACTCCTTGTTCCTCCAGCCAACGGTTGTTCAGCGCGTATCGCACAATCTCATTCTGACTCATCCGCCAGTAGCCTTTGCGGCTCCGCGTTGCCATGTGGACCGTGTCGGGATCTGCTCCCAATGCTAACAGGTTCCGGCGACGCGTGCGCGGTTGCTTCCATTGCTTCCAATAATACAACCTCACCCGCCGCCTGACCCACACTGACAGCGCCAGCACCTCCTTGTAGGTGGAACTGAGCTTGTAGTAGTTGAGCCAACCTCGGACGTAGAGTTTCAGCTCGTCGATGACGTCCTTGACCCGGTGCCCGCGGTTGCGGCTGGTGATTTCACGAATCCGCTCCTTGAAGCGGTGTTGCGCCTAAGCCTCAGGCAAGGGGATTCTCTGCATATTGTCTGTCCCTATGATGAAAGTCATCTTCCGCGTCACCGCCAGATCGATTTGGAAATCATCAAGCGCAGTGACGACGTGAAAGGCTTCAAGATCCTGCCCAAGCGGTGGGTGGTCGAGCGGACCTTCGGTTGGCTCATCCAATCGCGCAGGTTGATTCGTGATCACGCGGTGAGGATCGACCACTCTGAAGCGTTGATTTATCTCTCAATGACCAAGCGCCCTCGCCAGAATCGCCGCTTGAGTAATTTTCAGACAGCCTCTTAAGCGAGGGAAAACCGGAGTCGATAGGAAGATGAGTGCGGGCAAAGTTACTGTAACCGATAGTGTCCGGTCAGCGGATACGTGAAAAGGCACTCCTCCTCACGGGCACCTCGGCCGATGTTATGGAGGATCAGCGGAGTTTGATCGGCCGCCTTCTTGTCACTGACGATCATCACGTGCGGCAGATTGGGTGGAACCATGCAGGTGACGATGTCACCGGCTTGATAGTCGGTAGCGACATTTGAGATGGCGAGCGACCATCCCTTGCGTTTGAAATAGGTCTGGAGATTCGGGACGCGCCGGTGGTCGATGTTCTTGTCCGGCTTGGCGAGGCCCCACTGTTTCGGATAGGCGGAGAAGTTCCCGTGCATGTCTTCGTTGACCAGCTTCTGGAGATCCTGCGAAATCCCGCTGCGGAAGGCGCGAATGACCACGTCAGTGCAGACGCCGCGCTCGAGTGGCACGTCGCCATTGGGAAAAGCCAGGGAAACATAGGCGGGATCATACATCGTCGTGACGCCGACCTGCTTCCGTGCGGCCTCGACGAGCTTCAGCGCGGGAGCCTCGGCATGCAGAGGCGAGAGGAGGCAGATGGAAATCAGGAGCGCGCGGATCATGTCAGTCAGGAGTTAGAGCGTGGCTTGAAGCGTGAGGTGTCTCTCAACTTTTCCCAGAGCGCGCGTTCCTCGCTGGTGATCGAATCGGGAAGCAGCAAGTTGAGCGTGACATAGAAATCCCCGCGCTCAGTTTTTCCTTTCGGCAGGCCCCGGCCTCGAACGCGGAGTTGCTGGCCATTCTCCGCGTGGGCGGGGATGCGGAGCTTGATCGCGCCATCGAGCGACGGCACGGAGACCTCAGCACCGAGGACCGCTTCCCACGGGGCGATGTCGAGTTCATGCAGCAGATCCGCGCCGTCGGTGGTGAACTCGGGGTGGGCGGCGTGCCGGACGTTGAGGAAAAGATCACCAGCGGTGCCGCCTTCGTGTCCGGCCTCGCCGCGGCCGGCGACACGGATCCGGGTGCCATCGGTGACGCCAGCGGGGATCTTCACCTTGAAGGTCTGCTTCTCGGTCGCCCCGGTCTGGCGGATGGAGGACTGGAGGGTGATGGGCCGGATGGTGCCGTTCATCGCTTCCTCAAGGGTGACGAGGAGGTCGCCCTCGACATCCCCTCCCGGGCGGGAACGCGCGCCGGCGTGACCTCCTCCGGAATACGCCTGGCGGCTCCCACCGCTGAAGAACTGCTCGAAGAAATCGCTGAAGCCGGTTCCGCCGAACTGGAACTCCGGGCCGCCGCCAGAGCCGCCGCGCGGTGGCGGGTAGCTGCCACCGTTCTGCCAATCGGCTCCGAGACGATCATATTTCTTCCGCTTCTCGGGATCGCTCAGGACCTCGTGGGCCTCATTGATCTCCTTGAACTTCGCCTCGGCGCTTTTCTTGTCGGTGGCGACATCCGGGTGATGCTTCCGCGCAAGCTTGCGGAAAGCCTTCTTGATGTCGTCAGCGCTGGCGTCGCGCGCGACGCCGAGTGTGGTGTAGTAGTCTTTGAACTCAACGGACATGGGATTCCCCTGTGGGCAGCAATGAATGAGGGATACCCCCTGAGCATGCGCGTTCTCTGCCGCTCCTGCAACAGGGGATCGCGGAAGAAATGCCCCAGGGGCTGGGCGACTCGTTCAGAACCTGGCGTCCTTCGGATTTCCACCGGAGAGGATGTAGGCGAAGAGGTCGAGGAGTTCGTCCTTGTTCAGGGCGTTGATCATGCCGGGTGGCATCATTGAAACGTTGAAGGGCTGTCGGCTCTTGACGTTGTTTTCATCGACCGCGGTCAGGGCCTCGGGGGCGAGGGCGCTGGACATGACGAAGATCTTGCCATTTTCCTGAACGACCACGCGGCCGACGACGACGCTGCCGTCCTTGAGGGTGACCTGCTCGGTCGGATACTGGTCGCTGATGACCTTGGAAGGCTCGACGATGTTTTCCGCCAGGTCGCGAATGGTGTAGCGGCTGCCCGCGCCGGTGATGTCAGGACCGCTGTTGCCACCCGCGCCGCCGAAGTGGTGGCAGTTGATGCAGAGCTGGGAGGTGAACATCGCCTTGCCCTGCTCGAAGTTACGGCCCTTCAGACCGTCCTTCGTCAGTGCGACGACATCCTCGACGGAGTAATCCTTTCCGGGACCTTTCGGCATCATCATGTTCACTGGCGCGGCTGGGGGCGGCTGCTTGGAAAGGCTGTCCATCGCCGCGCGTTCGGTGGCGTCGGGAACGGCATTCGTCAGGGCCTCGTTGCGGATGTTGTTGAGGAAGCCCCTGAAGCTGTTGCCGCCGCGCCACTTGGCGGTGCGGGGGAACCAGCCGAAGAAGGATTTGCGAAGTTCGGGGGTCCAGCCGACCTTGGCCTCGCGCAGGGCGTAGGCGTAGGCGATGGCCTGGCGGTTCGGATGGCTGTCGTGCATGCCCTCGACGGCGTTGGCATAGCCGTCATTGCGGGAGAGCACGGCGTCGCTGGCGATGGTGATGTCGGTGTCCTTCGCGGTGTCCATCATCGGCACGGTCTTGGCGACGATGCTGCGGGAGTCGAGAAAGACGAGGAGCTTCACAAGTTCGCGATTGGCGAGCGGATCGGCATTGGGGAACAGCGGGTCGAAGCGTTCGGCGATTTTTTCACAGATCTCGGGAGCGGGCTTGCCCATGCGGGTGAAGACGAGCTGCCAAGCGCGCAAGTAGGGCAGGCGGAGACCTTCGGGAAGCTTGGCGAAGTCGAGCTTGCCGAGGGCGACGAAGAGTTTGGGCTGGAGGGCCTTGTCGCCAACGCGGGCGAGGGCGATCAGGGCTTCGATCGAGGCTTGGGGATCGGCTTCGGCGAGCGCCTTGTCGGCCCATTTTTCAGCAGGTTGGCGTTCGATCACCTCACGGGCGGTGAAGCGGAGGAAGCGGTCCTTGCTGGCGAGCGAGGGCCAGGCCTTGGCGATGGCGTCCGTTCCAGTGCCTTGATTCTGAAGAGTTTCCAGCGACTTCCGGAGCACGACTTCGGCGGTCGGTGCGACCTTTGCGGCCGGGGCGGTGCTTTCCTTGCCGGTGTAGGTCACCCGATAGAGGGCGGACTGGCCCTTGCGGCCGCCGGTGGTGAAATACATCGCGCCATCTTCGCGACGGATGATGGCGTCGGTGAAAGGCATCGGCTTACCCGCGACGAATTCTTCCTTCTCTGCCTTGAAGCTGGCGCCATCGGGCTTGAAGTGGATCGCCCACATCGTGCCGTAGGTCCAATCGAGCGCATACATCGCGCGCTGGTATTTCTCAGGAAACTTCGCGCCGGTGCCGAAGACCGTGCCAGTGGGGGAGCCGGGCCCGATGTCAACCGCGGCAGGAAGCGAGTCGGCGTAATAGCTGGGCCAGCGACCGGAACCGGAGCGCCAGCCGTAGTCGCCACCGCTGACGATGTGGTTGATGCGGGTCGGCACATACCAAGGGGATCCCATGTCCCACTCCATGTCGGAGTCGTAAGTGAAGAGCTCACCGTTGGCGTCGAAGGCGATGTCATACTGGTTGCGGAAACCGCCGGCGAAGAGCTCGACGCGTTTGCCATCCGGGTCGGTTCTGAAAACACAGCCACCGGGCGCAAGGATGCCGCGGGCATGGCCGTTCGGATCCCACAGGCGGGTAATCAGGTGATCCTCGCCAACGGCGAAGGGCCGGATGTAGTCGAGCTTGTCCGGCATTTTCGTGTGGTTCCCATTGACGAAGTAAATCGACTTGCCGTCCGGGCCCAGCGCGAGGCCGTGGGTTCCGTGCTCGCTACCGCCGTCGCATTTGCTGATGAAATCGGCCTTGTCGAACTGGTCGTCGCCGTTGGTGTCCGTCAAACGCCAGAGGCCCTTGTCGGCCATCTCGTTGTTCATCAGGTAAAGGCTGCCAAAGGCGTAAAGCAGACCGTGGGCGCCGCCGAGGGGCTTGCCACTGGCACCGTTGGGCAGGGTGAGTGCCTCCACCTTGGGCTCTCCCTCTTTCCCGGCTGGCAGCAAGGTGACCCGGTAGATGCCGCCGTACTGGTCACTGGTGATGAGCCGACCCTTGTCGTCCTCAGTCATCGCCACCCACGAGCCCTGCTGATCTTTCGGCACGGTGTAAAGAAGCTCAACCGAGAAGCCCGGCACGACCTGGATCTGCGCGGCATCCGGCACACTCGCGCCGCCACCGCCAGCAGTGAGCGCTTTACCCCAAGGCGGCGCTCCATAGGCGGCGACCACCACGGCGGGCTTGAAATCCGTGCTTCCTGTCGCGACGGCGGACCAGTCGGCACCGGTGTCGATCATCGACTTCTTGCCGTCCATGGTCTCGATTTTCAGGCTCGCGACCAATCCTGCAACCGAGCCCTCGTTCCTCGCGTCGAAGCGGAGTTCGTTTTGCCCCTTCTTGAGCAGTTTGCCCAGATCCACTTTGGTGGGTGCTGACCAATCGGGGTTCTCGGCCACTTTCGACCCGTTCAAATAGGCGGTCGCGCCATTGTCGCAGGTGAAGGAAAGCTGCGCGTTCAGCACCGCGTCGGGAAGCTCGAAGGTCTTCTGGAAGGTCGCCTTTTCGCCATCCTTGGCACCTTTGCTGACCCAGATCCAATCGGGCGCGGCGCTCAGGGGGAGGGTGAGAAAGGCCAGCCCAAGAAGTGAGGCGGATCGTGTGGAGAAGAAACGTTTCATTGGTTTGAGCGAAAAATGCAGGTGAAGGGAGAAAGCGCAAGCTCGGGGCGCATGCTACGCCAGTGAAATCCGCCTCCTATCAGAATTGAAGCTCCGCCATTTGAATCGCCCGGGAGGGATTTCGAAGTGATCCAAAAATAGGCTGGGAATAAATCCCCACCTCCTTCATCCTACCAGATGAATTGGAGGCATTCCGTCTCCGTCACCACCACTAAACCAAATGAAAGCACTCCTACTGATCCCCATGGCACTCGGCGCCCTGCTGCTCGCCTCCTGCGCCGAAACGATGGCACCCAAATGCGCCAAATGCGGCAAGCCTGGCTGCACCATGTGTGAAAAGCACGCCGCCAAATGCCCGATGTGCGGCAAAGTCGGCTGCACCAGTTGCAAGAAGATGAAGATGTGACCCGCGCTTCCTCGGAAGCGTGATCAGGGACTCCGACCTCGGTCGGGGTCCCTTTTTCGCACCTACACGCCGACCTCGAAGGTCTTCCGCGCGGTGTAACGGCAGCGGAACGGCTCGCCCGCATCCTGGGGTTTCCAGCCGCTCTTCAGCGCGAAGTCGATCGCCAGCGTCACCATTCCATAGTCCACGATCCGTGGCAGGGAAACGACCAGCATCTGCCCGTTGACCGCAGCCGACAGCTCGATCAGCAGCTCGTTCGAACCCTTCGCATTCTGCATGATCCACAGGTAGTGGGTGTCGCGGTGGTTGAGGCGTTTGGCACCTTTGCGGGGAACAGGCATGAGAGGCCGCAGGCTAGCGACCGAAAAACCCCGATGCGAGGGCAATTTCAGGCAGGGACCCGACTTGCGCCCACGCCATGCCGATCTGGCCTGCGGCATTTTGGATCGCCGTAACGACGGCTGCCCGCATTCCGGGCGGTCCGGTGGGGGTGAGATGGATGAACCTTCCGACTGTCGAATGGCCTAGCGGACCGTCCCCCGCCGGACCTTTTCGGAGAAAGGTCCCTGCCTTGGAGGAAGAGGCCCAAGGGCTCGTGGCTTGCACCTCTTCAAGCGGGGCCTAGGGTGACGACGTGAAAAAGCTCAATCTGCTGCTGGTGATCGTCGTCGCCGTGCTTGCGTTTAAGAACCCGAATGAGGCCGACTTTCGCGAGCATGTCCGCCAAAAAGAGGGCGTCGCGGGTTCGCTCGGTCTGGCGATGGCGGATCTGCTTTCTGGCGGGAAAGGCGGCATCAAGCGCGACAATTATCTCATCATCAGCCGATTTTATCTTGGAGGTGATGGCGTGATTCCACGCGAGAATCTCGCCTGGGGCATCGTCGGGAAGTTCATCGACATCAAGAAGTAGCAGCCCGGCCGATTCGAAACTCCCGCCCGATTCGTATTCGACGTCACTGCCAACCTAGGCTATACCACCACTCCCATGAACAAACTCTGGATCATTCTTCTCGTCATCGGCGGACTCTTCGCTGTCGTCGCTCTCTCCGCCGTCGGCATCTACAATGGCCTCGTGGGGACCCAGCAGGGAGTCGATGCCGCCTGGGCCCAGGTGCTCAACCAGTACCAACGCCGCGCCGATCTGGTGCCCAACCTGGTGAAGACCGTGGAAGGCTCCGCCAACTTTGAAAAGGCCACGCTGGAGAATGTCGTCAACGCCCGCGCCTCGGTCGGCCGCATGACGATCGATGCCAGCAAGTCACCCAGCGACGCCGCCACGCTGCAGAAATTTCAGGAAGCGCAGACCCAGTTCAGCGGCGCGCTCCAACGGTTGCTCCTCGTCTCGGAAAACTATCCCGACTTGAAAGCCAGCGCTGGGTTCCGTGATCTTCAGGCCCAGCCCGAAGGCACCGAGAACCGCATCGCCGTCGAGCGCGGGCGCTTCAATGAGATCGTGAAGGACTACAACACCGGCATCCGCAAGTTCCCGGCCGTGATCTTCGCCGGCATGCTCGGATTCCAGTCGAAGCCCTACTTCCAGGCCGACGCCGGAGCCGAGAAGGCCCCCGACGTGAAGTTCGACTTCGGCAACGGCCGATGAGCGAACTTCGCCACTGCTTGCTGTGGATGTTGCTCCTGCTGGGCGGCGTCCACGCTGAGACGCCGCTGCCTGCCAGCCCGTCGCCCAACTACATCCGCGACGACGCGAAATGGCTCAGCCCCGCCGCGTTTCAGTCGCTCAATGAAAAGCTGAAGACTTACGAGCGGGAAACCTCGTCGCAATTCGTCGTCGCGATTTTCCCGAAGATCCCGGAAGGCGCGGAGCTCTTTGATTTCAGCCAGCGGGTGTTCGAGTCGTGGAAGCCCGGTCAAAAGGGCAAGGACAACGGCGCGATGTTCCTGATCTTTGCGGACGACCGGAAGATGCGCATCCACACCGGCAAGGGGATGGAAGGCGTGCTGCCGGATGCGAGGTGCAAGCAAATCATTCAGGACCTCGTCGCGCCCCAGCTCCGAGCAGGAAACCGCGAGGCCGCGATCAACGCCGGAGTCGATGCAATGATCGCCGCCGCCAAAGGAGAATACAAAGGCAGCGGCAGCACCCGGCTTGATGGTGACTCTGGTGGCGGAAGCATTCCTTGGTCGGTCATCATCGTCTTCATTGTCGTTATTTTCATCAACATCGGACGTCGCGTGAAGTATTACAGCGCGGGCGGCTGGAGCTACACGGGCGCATCCTTGGGCAGCGGAAGCTCCTGGTCCGGCGGCGGAGGAGGAGGGTTTTCCAGTGGTGGTGGTAGTGGAGGAGGATTTTCCGGTGGCGGCGGCAGCAGCGGTGGTGGTGGCGCCAGCGGCGGGTGGTGAATCGAGTCATGACGAACTTTCTAACAGACGAAGAAGAGTCCCTGCTGGTCGAGGCGATCCGCGAGCAGGAAGCGCGCACCAGCGCCGAGATCCGCATCTGCATCTGTGACCGCTTCATCCTCCGCCCGGAGCGTTATGCCTGGCAGAAGTTCGAGGAGATCGGCATGCGCAAGACCCGCCGCCGCAACGGTGCCTTGATCCTGATGCTGCCGCGCATGAAGACCGTCGTGATCCTCGGTGACAGCGGCTTCGATGCCGTGGTGCCCCCAGGATTCTGGAAAGACTCCGTCAAGGCGATGATCGCCCAGATGCACGAACTCGGCCCGCTCGATTCCCTCCGCGAAGGGCTTCGCCGCCTCGGTGACACGCTATCCATTCACTGGCCGAGAGAAGCCGACGATGTCAACGAGCTGCCGGATGAGATCCTGCGGTGAGGTCAACGTCACCCCAGCCCTCATTGAAAAGGCTTTTTGAGAACTCAATGATTCGCATGACCCGAATGACCCGATCATGAACCGACATTTTCATCAGTGGATTCCCGTCGTTCTGTTAGGCGCGACTTGCGCCTTGCACGCGCAGGAAAGCGTGACGGTCAAAACCAAGGACACCGGCGCGGCGCTGGTGAACCCGGGGATGGGCTGGACCATGCATTTCTATTCGAACGTTCCGGCCAACTACGGATCGCCGCTGTCGCCCGCCGATACCCTCGATGACTTTCCAGGCCTCTCGACCGTGTACTTGCGGCTCCCCTGGGCCTTCATTGAGCCTGAAGAAGGCAAATACAACTGGGCCATTCTCGACACTCCGGCCCAGCGCTGGATCGCCAAGGGCAAGCGCATCGCGCTGCGGCTGACCTGTTCCGAAAACTGGATGAAGTATGCCACCCCGGAGTGGGTCAGGAACGCGGGGGCCAAGGGAACGTTTTACGAATTCAGCAAAGGCAGGGTGGAAAACGGCAACACCTGGGATCCATTTTTTGACGACCCGGTTTATCTTCAAAAACTCGATGCCTTTCTCGCGGCGCTTGCCAAACGCTATGATGGGAATCCGAATGTCGAATTCATCGATGTTGGCACTTACGGCCTGTGGGGCGAAGGCCACACCTTCATGAGCAGCAAGCAGGACGGCATCGAGATTCAGAAACTCCACATCGACCTTCACCTCAGGCACTTCAAGAAGACCCAGCTCTGCCTCAGCGATGATTACGCCGGCCATGACAAACCGGGCCTGCATTTTCCCATCACCGACTACGCCCTGTCCCAGGGCGTGACCCTTCGCGACGACAGCATCCTGGTCCAGCCTCCGCCCAACTCATGGTATCACGCCGAGATGGCCCAAGCGTTCTGGCCGAGGTTTCCCGTCATTCTCGAACACGAACATTACGCGGGGTCGAAAGACCGGGGCGCATGGAGCGGCGAGCTGCTGCTCAAGTCGGTGGAGGACTACCACGCCAGCTTCATGTCGATCCACGGGGCACCGCGGTCGATTCTAACGGAAAACCGCGAGACGATTGACAAGATCAACCAACGCATGGGTTACCGGCTGCAACCGCTCGAAGTGATCTGGCCGACAAGCGTGGAAATCGGCAAGGCTTCCTTCAAGGTCAAGTGGACCTGGTCGAACAAGGGAGTGGCTCCCTGCTACCCCGGCGGATTCCCCTGCTTGACGCTCAAGGACGCCGAAGGAGGAATCGTGTCCGTGCTGTCCGACGAATCGCTGGACATGCGCAGCCTGAAAATCGGCCCGCCCGGAGCGGCTCCAGTCGCGATGCTGGAAAGTGGCTTCACCATCGGCGGAGTCGCCCCCACCACCAAGCCGGGCACCTATGACCTGTTCATCTCGGTGGGGATGCGCGATGGCACGCCGCAGATCGCCCTGCCTCTCGAAGGGGATGACGGGCATCGCCGCTACCGGCTTGGCACTGTCACGCTGCAAGACCCCGTCAAAGACAAGCCCTGACGGAAGCGGGCCGGAATCATTTGTTAGATTTCCGAGATCCGCCCAATGGCCACTTTCCCGAAGAGCCGCGGCGATTACTTCATCTGGCTGTCCTTTCAAGCAGATCATCCTCAGTCCAGAGCTTCCGGTCGCGGCCTGCGGAGCGGATTTCCCACTGGTGGTTGCCGAGGGCGTGGAAGAAGAGCGGAGTTTGCCAGCGGTCGATGAGGCGCTGCTGGGAATCGAGGGCCGGAGACGTTTCTGAGAACCAGGGTTCGGTGCCGGGTCGCTTGCCGCGCAGGGCGGCGCTCCATTCCTCGTTGGCGGAGAGGGGGCGGTCGACGGCTTGCTTGTCGATGAGGAGGAAATTTGAAATCGCGCGGGCCATCAGAACGAGGTCGTTCTTGGCGGGCAGTTCCGGTTTCCCGTAGTCGCCGAGCAGCCGGTCACCGGGAGCGGAATGAGTCGAGGGCGGTGGCACGCTGGGGCTCGATTCAGTGACGACGATGCCCGGTGGGATGATGTCCGTTCGAACGATGCCGGGCGAAGGTGAAGCCGGTGGTGAAGTGGGTCTGGAGAATTTCCACAGGCTTAGCGCCACTGCCCCGGTGACGAGAGCGAGGGCCATCAGATTTCTCCACCTGGGTTTCATCAGGGTTTGATGAAGCCGAGCGGGGCGCTGGAGGACAGCGGGTTCCAGAAGTTGGCGATGTTTGGCAGGACCGAGGCCATGCTGGTGCCCGGGACACCGAACCAGCGCAGCATTTCCGCGAAGTAAACATCGGCAGAGGTGGTGGGCAGCAGGCGGCCGCCGTAGCCGACGTCGTCCGGTCCATCGAGAGTGAGATCGGGATAGGTGCCGAAGATTCTCCCGCCATCGACCGGGCCGCCCATGACGAAGGCGTTGCCGCCCCAGGCGTGGTCGGTGCCGCGACCGTTCGAGCGCAGCGTGCGGCCGAAGTCGGAGGCGGTGAAGGTGACGACGTCGTTGGCGAAGCCGAGTTGCTCGAGGCCGAGCTGGAAGGCGGTGAGGGCGGCATCGACCTCGGCGAGCTGCGCGGCTTGGGGAGAGAGCAGGTCGCCGTGCATGTCCCAGCCGCCCCAGTTGACGAAGAAAGTCTGGCGTCGAAGCCCCAGGGCGGAGCGGATCTTGATCGAGCGCAGGACGGCGCTGAGGGTGGTGGCGAGGTAGTTGTTGGCCGGAAAAAGCGCGGCGGCGGCCCCGAGGTCGCCGGTGGAGGAGTCGAACTGCTGCTGGAAGTTGAGTTGCGCGTCGTCGCTCTGCTTGGTGAGTGTGGCGAAGCTTTGTGAAAGAAGGTTCGAGTAGCTTTGCTCCAGCGTGCTGCGGAAGGCCTGGTTCTTGAGCTGATGCGGCGTGCTGTAGTTCTCGAAGCTGAGCGAGCCGCTCGGCGTAATGACGAACTGCGTGGTGTCATTCCCGACCTGGAAGGTATTGTTGCCGCTCAATGAAATGCTCATCGAGGTGGCGCTGGTATTGTAGGCGGAGTTGATGATGTCCGCCGCGCGACCGGCCCAGCCGGTGAGTTCGAGCATGCCCTGCGGCACGGCGGTCTGCCATTGCTCGATCTGATCGCTGTGGGAAAACAATGCGCGCGGGACGGGCAGCGCGGCATTCGAGCCGTTTTCCCAGGCGGCATACTGGGTCTTGTTGATCGGCTGGACGAGGGTGCCGATATTGGTGATGGCGGCGGCGCGTTTTTTCCCGGCGAAGGCACCGGTGCCGGTGGCCATCTGGTGGAGGCCGGCCATCGAGGGGTGGAAAGCGAAGTCAGAGGCCGTGCCGTTGAGTCGGAGCAGGGTATTGCGATCGAGCGCGAGTCCGCCATCCGAGCCGAAGGCTCCACGGGTGGTGGAGTAGGAATTGTAGCGCGACTGTTCCCAGGGGACGAGCATCTGGAACGAGTCGATGCCGCCGCTAAGGAAGAGACAGACGAGGGCCTTGGAATCGGTACCGCCACCAAGAGGATCGGCGGCTGCGTGATTCGCAAGCTTGAGGTTGAGCAGCGTGTTGAGGATCGCGGAGGAGCTGACCGCCGCGCAGTTGAACTGGCGAAGGAAGCTGCGGCGTGAAATTGGCTGGGGAAACATAGCGGTCGGCGGCTTAGCGTTGCACGGCCCCCTCCGGGCAGGTGGAGGCGAGGAAGACGGTGAGCTGGACCCGCTGCAGCGGATCGCTGGAGGAAACCTGGGTGAGCATGTCGAGGATCGTGGCGCGGGTCGTGGCGCTCATGGTCCCGCCACAGAGGAGGAGATTGGCGCGATCTACGAGAAGCGCCGTATTTCCGGCAACCTCGAGCAGGTCCTTGTAATCGGGTGTGAAGGCGTAGGTGTCGTAGAGCCTAAGTCCGGAAACGGTATTCTGCCAGAGGCGGTTGACGAAGGCGATGCTGGTGTAGCTGTTGGCGATCTGGAAGGCGGGGGCCGCGAGCTGGTTGTCTGTTAGAAGACCCGGCGAGCGGTAGTCCGGCCGGTAGAAGTTGAAGACGCTCGGCGAGTTGCCGGGCGACTGGAGCGAGCTGTCGTAGAAGTCGCCGTAGTCCCACCAGTTGAGCGCGGCGAAGCGGCCGAGCCTTCCCGCGCGAGCGAGGGTCATGGCGCGCTGAACCGGATCCTTCAGGCGCCCGAAGGAGGCGGAGCCCTGCGACCAGCGGACATCGCGCGCCTCGACATCGAGCAGAATGGTGCGGATCACGGCCCCGAGGTCGCCGCGTTTTCCGCTGCCGTTGTTCGCGAACACGGCGGCGACCCGTCCGACATAGGCCGGGCTCGGATTGCTGGTGACAAGGAACTGGATCAACTGCCGACTGACGAATGGTGCGGTGTTCGGGTGATTGAAGAGGAAGTCGAGCGCGTCATCCACGTCGCGCTCGCCATTGACCGCGCTGGCGGATCGAGAGGGAATGGAAAGGCCTCCGAGCAGCGACTTTGCCTCGAAGTCATGCTTCTCCGCCCACATCGCCATCGGGACGGAAAGCTGGCTGTCGTTGTAGCCGCCGTTGTTCCAACTTTGTCCGCCGAACCAGAAGCCGGTGAAGACGCGGGCGAGTTCGGTGATGTCGGCATTGCTGTAGGTGGGGATAAAGTTTCCGCCGCCATTGGTTTTCCGCGTGCCGTCCTCGTTGAGCTCCCAGAGGCCGATCGTGAAGAGCTGCATGACTTCACGGGCGTAGTTCTCGTCGGGGAACTGGTTGATTTCCGGCCGGGCCTTCTGGTTGCCAACGTGGCTGAGGTAGCGGCCCATCGCGGGATGCCGCGTCACCTCGCCGAGGATGTCGCGATAGTTTCCAAAGGCGTTTCGGATGAAGATATCATAGAAGTCAGTCATCGCGACCGGCCGGTCGGTCAGGTTCGCATCACGCTTCGAGGTGACAAGGATCTGGCTGAAGGCGAAGGCGACGCGCTGGCGGAGCTGGTCAGGTCCGGCGATCGCTCCGCGCGCGAAGGCGCTGGCAGTGTTGCTGCCGCTGACGTCCTGGTTGTTGTAGTTGTAGCTCAGGTCCAGCCGTGGGCCGTGAAGATCCTGAACCATGGCCTCAATGGCCGGGCGCTGGTAGGTCGGCGGCTGGGTGGTGATCTGGTTGGCGATCCATCCGGAAAAGCCGAGCGACTGCACGCGATCCAGCTCCGCCATCGTCGGGCCGAAGCTTGCCTGCTGGAGGAAGCGCGCTGCCTGCTCGCGGGTGACCTGGTTGGCCGCGCCACCGGGAAGCGCGTTTTTAAAATGCTCGACGAAGGACGCGTAATCGCCGGAGACGCTGCCAGTGACGTTGCCTTCGCTGTCCAGTGTCAGCGAACTACTGCGTGCGCTGTCGCGGAGGTAGGGATCGCTGCCGACGAAAAGCTCGTCCCAGTCTGACACACCGTCGCCATCGGAATCCCGGTCCTTCGTTTCAACCGAGAAAAACGCGGACTGTGCCGCAGCGAACTGGCCGGCCACACGGGCGGTGTCGTTGTCTCCACTCGGTGAGGACGGCAGCGAAAGCCATTGCCAGGACGAGAGGTTGCTTGAGCGGTAAATGCGCTGACGTTTCCATGGGCTGCGGGTCCACGAAAGCACGGCGTCGTTGCCGGAGCGCTGCATCGAAAGGCCGATCCTTGAACGCGCGTCGAGAGGATCGGTGCCCCACACGGCTTCCCTGGCGTTGCTCGCGCCGTCACCATCGCTATCGGCATTCAGTGACAGGCCGGCGGCGTTGAAGCGGGCTTCCCACGCATCCGGCAGACCGTTCTGATTGAAGTCGGCGCCGGCGCTGGTGGCTCCATTGGCAAACAGCGGGCGGAGGCCGGCGACCAGCGGATTGGAGCCTTCGTCGTGCTCGACGCGGTCGTCCACGCCGTCGCCATCGCTGTCTGTTAGACGTGGGTTGGTTCCGGCGAGATACTCATCGCGGTTCTTCAAGCCATCTCCATCAGCATCCTGCGTGGCGTCGGCGGCGGAGTTCTTGTTGAGCTGGTAGGCCTCCTCCCAGGCATTCGGCATGCCGTCGTTATCCGTGTCTGCATAGGCGGAAAATGCGGTCAGGGTTTCCAAGGAAGTAGGAGTGACGAACAGCCTGACGCCCTCGTGGAGATCGAGGGTTGGAATGCCCGGATTGTCATTCGAGTCCTGCCAGGTCGCAGTGCCGGTATTCACTGCAGCCTCGGCGGTCGAGAGGCTGACCAGACGCGAAACGACCGTCGTGTTCCTGGTCACGTTGAAAATTTCAAACGTCACCGACCAGACATTCCCGGTACCGCGGGTGGCGAGCATCCGGAAGCGGAGCTTGTCGGAAATGTCCGTCGAACCGTAGCCACTGAAACCCAGCGCGGCCTTCAAGTCGGTGCGCGGAGTGTTTCCATCGACGAGATAGATGTTGCCACTCGGATTGTTGGAAGCGCTGAAGGCCTCGCCGGAAAACGACTCGAACTGATAGGTCAACGAGCCGTTCAACGCGCGCAGGCTCATGTCGATGCTGCGATGCGAAGCCGACTGCACGTTGCCGACGAAGACACCGAGAAAGGTGTCGTCGTAGCCGTCGTTGCCGCCGGTGGAGCCACTGCCGTGATCCCAGACGAGTTGGATCGGATCGATCTTCCACTCCCACTTCGCGGGTGAGGCGGAATACACGGGAGTCCAGCCGATGAAGCCTGGCGTGATCGCGGGGTTCACACCAGGATCAAGGCCGATCTGGGTTTCCAGCTTGTCGGAAATACCATCGCCATCGGTGTCCGCGAGGTTCGGGTTGCTGGGCAGCGGGGCTTTTGCTTCCGCGTAGTCGCTGAGTCCGTCGCCATCGCTGTCGATGGTGAGTGAGTTTTCCGCCGACTCCTCGTTGTCCGCCAGTCCGTCGCCATCGGTGTCCTTCTTTCTTGGATTCGATCCACGCTGGAATTCCTGGAGATTGGACAAGCCGTCGCCGTCCGGGTCGGCGTTCGCCGTCGCCGGACCTGCAGGTTCCAGACCGTACTGCATTTCATACCAATCCGGAATCCCGGATGCATCGGCGTCGAGCGCGGCATCGACGATCTGGATGCCGTGCAGACCGGCGGAGTAGCCGTCGATGTTGCTGACGGTGAGTGTGAACGAGGAGCCGGCACGATAGGGATAGCGCACATAATTCCCGATTGGGAAAGGGATGGCGGGGGTGAATGGAGGGATCTCGGTCCAGGCCTTCTGCGGCGGCGTGGAGGCGGTGATGAAAAGCCGGATGGTATCGCTCTCGTCATTGAGTCTGACCGAGGCTTCCTGTCCATCGTAGCTGCCGCCGACATAGGCGAAGACATGGTAGGTGGCGAAGGGGATGCCCTGGACCGCCAGGGTGGCGGGAGTCGATTGATCGGCGCGGATGAAGCCGTTCATGAGCTTCTGATCGGCGCTGCCATTGTTGGAGGTCGAGGAGTTGTCCGCGGAAGTCCATTGCACGGTCATGCCCGGCACGGTCTGGCCATTCGACTTTGAAATGACGCCCATCGCCGGTGAGTCGATGGTGGTGGTGTTTCCCGAAGGACGACTGTAGGTGCGCAGCGGGATGGTGTTGTTCCAACGCATCTGCGGCACCACGCCGGCCGGAGTGAGCCAGGGCAAGGTCCCATTGGGATCATCCGAGCACACGAAGTTCAGCCCGATGGCACCGGCGAACGAGGTGGGAACACTGGCGGCGGAGTTCGGATTCGACCCCACGCGCTTTTCCCAGCCGTCCGGAGCGCCATCGCCGTCGGTGTCTGTTAGAAGCGGTGAGGAAACCGGCGCCGTGAGGACTTCCTCGTTGTCGTTCAGGCCGTCGCCATCGGTGTCGGCGAGATTTGGATTGCAGCCCGCCGCACGCTCGGCGGCATCCGACAGGCCATCACCATCCGTGTCCTTGCGGCGTGGATCGCTGGACAGCACGCCACCGTTGTATTCCAGAAGGGCGGTCAGACCGTCGCCGTCTTCATCCGAGGAGGCATCTGCGGCGACGCTGTCACTGAGGTGGTTGTCCTTCTCCCACCAACGCGGCAGGCCGTCGCCATCGCCGTCCGCGAGGCCGTCGGAATCGACCTCCATTTTCACAAAATCGAACTGCACCCAGGCGTAGGTGCCGCTGGCAGGCGTCGGGCCGGTACGGGTGATCTGGATCGTGTTGGCTCCGGCCACCGCGCTGACGCTGGAGGCGGGGATGTCGAGGGTGAAACGAGTCGCCCGATCCACTCCGGTGCGCTGCAGGATCGGGATATTCGAGGTGGCGGTGCGGTAGCGAATCTCGATGTTGTGCGTGCCGAAATTGTCACCACTTCCGTTCGCGACCGACCAGGTGCCGCCATCGACCAGCTCGAAGGTCAGGCGCAGCCGCGACTGCGAACTTGCCTGGGCGGCGTTGAGCGGGAAATGGATGTAGTTCGTCGGATCGGTGTTGGTCAGCGCCCGTTCGTAGGCCGAGGAAGGCTCCGGATTCGGCACCACGAGGGTGGAGGCCAAGCGATTGAAGCCCGCCGGGTAGGTGCCCGCCTGATAGAAATGGTCATCGCGCTGAGGATTCGTTCCGGCGTTGTAAAGCGGGTCGCCCGGCAGGCGGGTGACGAGACCAGGTGCTGCGTTGCTGTAGCCGGTTTCCTGGGAGAACTCGTCGGTCGGATTGTATCCTGCGGCAAACGGATCTTCATCATCGCCAATCTGCCAGAGCGTGACCGGCACGGCACTTGCGCAGGATGCCAACAACGGGAATACAAGCCCGCGCAGGATCTTCCGCGGCAGAGAGGTTTTCGGGTTCATCGGTCCGTCTCAACAAGTGTCCACGTTCTTTGGAAACCTGTGAGATAGCGGATTCTGAATAAAGCGCAACCGAACAGGATCTGAAAGTGAGCCCGGCAGATGCGCCTTCGGACCGAACGCCGGAGCGTCTAGATTCTTCCCAGCACTTCACTGAAAACTCCCAGCGTTTCATCGAGATCCGCCTCTGTATGGGCAAGGCTGAGGAAACCGGTCTCGTAGGGCGAGGGGGCGAGGTAGATGCCCTTGTCGAGGCAGCCCCAGAAGAACTTTTTGAAGAACTCCAGGTCCTGCTTCATCACGTCATCCACATTCACGATTTCACGATCGGTGAAGAACAGGCAGAACATCGAGCCGACGCGGTTGAACCGGTGCGGCACGCCTTTTTCCGCGAGGAGCTGGCGCAGTCCGGACTCGAAGTGCGCACCGAGTTGCTCGAGTCGAGGAAAGCCGGAAGGCTTGGAAAGTTCCTTCAGCTGCGCGAGCCCGGCGGCCATCGCCAGGGGATTGCCTGAAAGCGTGCCCGCTTGATAGACCGGTCCAATCGGGGCCAGCAGGTCCATGACGTCAGCGCGACCACCGAACGCCCCGACAGGCAGGCCGCCACCGATGACTTTGCCGAAGCAACTGAGATCAGGCGTCAGGTTTTCCAGTCCCTGCACGCCTGCCTTTCCGAGGCGGAAACCGGTCATGACCTCGTCGAAAATGAGCAGCGCGCCGTACTTCTTCGTGATGGAGGAAAGCAGGTCGAGGTAGCCGGGTTTCGGAAACACCAGGCCGGCGTTCGCGGGGTAGGACTCGACGATGATGGCGGCGATCTTTTCGCCCTGTTCGGCGAAGAGTTTTTCCAGCGCCTCGGGGTCGTTGTAGGAGAGAACGATGGTCTTTTCCGCGAAGGCTTTCGGCACGCCGGCGGAATCGGGCTCGCCGTGGGTGAGCGCTCCGGACCCGGCGGCGACCAGCAGGGAATCACTGTGGCCGTGGTAGCAGCCGTTGAATTTCACAATGTAGTCGCGCTTTGTGAAACCCCGGGCCAAGCGGATGGCGGACATCGTCGCCTCGGTGCCGGACGAACACATCCGGACCTTTTGCACGGAGGGCACCCAGGTGCAGATCGTGCGGGCCATCTCGATCTCGTAGGGATTCGGGATGCCGAAGGAAATGCCGTCCTTGGCGACCTCGTGGATCGTGTTGGTGATCACCGTCGGCGCGTGGCCGAGGATGTTCGGGCCCCACGAACCGATGTAGTCGATATAGGTCTTGCCGTCGACATCCTCGATCCGGCTGCCCTTGGCGCGGCGGACGAAGAACGGCTCGCCGCCGACATTGCGGAAGGCGCGGACCGGCGAATTCACCCCACCCGGTATGAATTCCTTGGCGGTTGCGAAGAGCTTGGACGAAATGCTCGGAGACATGGAGGGACCTTGAACGTTGAATTTTCAACGTCCAACCCCGAACATCGAAGAAAATCGAGAAATGAGTGAATAGAATCGGGATTGGCACCGTCCGAGTTCCGGGCTTTTCTTGCCTAGAATCCTTGCTACCGTGCTCCCATGAAAGGCTGGTTCACACTCGTGTTGTCGCTCCTCCTTGGCCTCCCTTCCTACGGCCAGCTCAAGCGAGCCGGGAGAACCTCCCTGCTGGATAGCGATCCCGAGGTGGTCTATTTCGAGGAAGGCGAGGGCAAGCCAATCATGCTCGGCGTGATCAAGGAGGCCCCGGTATTCTCGGACAAGGAAGGCAAGGTGCGGCTCGGTTCGCTGAAAGCGGATCAATCGGTGCGCCTGGAAGCGATGACCGAACGCGCCTACAAGGTCCGTGGCAAGGGCACCAGCGACGGCATTTCCGGCTGGGTTCCGCCGTGGGCCTTCTCCTCGAAGGACCCCAAGTTCGTCGATAACCTCAAGCTCCTCTATGCCCGTCAGCTCCAGGTCCAGAAGCTCATCGACGCCCACCAGGTGGCCGTCGGCCTGACCATTGGCGAGGTGACGAAGTCGCTTGGAAAACCGACGAAGACCACCATGCGGAAAACCGGTGGCGGGCAGAGCGGTCGCTGGGAGTTCATCGACTACGAAGAGGTCTCAAACTACGCGACGCGTCGAAATCCCTTGACGGGAGAAATCTATCGCGAGCTGATCAGCGTGAC
>Ga0114958_10001116_pt1 | contig 21621 bp, 16 predicted proteins | sample C_130208_EF_Meta_FD_89577 | JGI IMG/M metagenome (GOLD analysis project Ga0114958, IMG submission 89577) | Freshwater microbial communities from Lake Croche, Canada to study carbon cycling - C_130208_EF_MetaG | ecosystem: Environmental > Aquatic > Freshwater > Lake | place: Lake Croche, Canada...
GGATTAATATTATCACTACCATCAAATCCTATAGTAATTTGAGAACCAACAAGCATAAATATATTTTTTTTATTTTCGGTATATTGTTGTGTTATTATACAACCATTACGATTTTCAGTAATACTACCAATGTCTTTATACCATACATTAAAAGTCCAACTATTACCTAGATTCAAATTCGGTAATATCCAGTAAGTTGAACCATCTAAAACAATACCATTATTACCTATATTTTTTGATATAGTACCTGAACCCAAAGAAGCATTAAATACATTTTCAATTTCATTATTCCAAGACCCACTACCACTATAATTTTTTGCTGATAATAATAAAATAGGTTTTATATATGCTGTTTTACAATTTAATGAAACAGTATTACTATTTATATTATTAGATAAATCTAATGAATAAATTTGTATATTATAAGTCGTATTTGGTATTAGATTAGTAAATGTATAAGTTGTAGAAGGCGGATATGCAACAAAACCACTACTATTTATTGACATTTGATATTGACTGATATTAGAAAAATTATAAAATTTCCATTTTACAGTAATTGAATCACTAGTAACTGTATCTAATTCCAAAATAGGTTCTACAATAGGTATTGCAAAATTAATAGATTGGTTTGATATTATATTTATTCCTGAATCATTTAACCATCTACCACTTACCTTAAAATTATAAGTATTATTTAAAATGTAGTTATAATTTGTGTATAGGTTATTAACTACTATTTCAATTTGATTTGATATACAATCTTTGTTAAAAACTACCATATTATTTTTATTTATAGATAATGATAAATTTATTAAAGTATCATCACTGTAAATAGGTGGTGTTATCCAACTAATTTGTAAAATACCTAAATCTACTGGGTCCAATGTTGTGGGTGGAATAAAATTAATGGATAAATTTGTAATTAAATATGTATAAAATTTAATATTACTAATAACTATATCACCTATATTTAAATTAGTATTTAATGTTCCAGTATAAAAAGTATTTCTAGATAAAGTACTAATATTATAAAAATATTTTGTTGTTACATCATCTATTGTACCAATAACTAATCTTTCATCATAAATACTTGAGTCACCTTTAGATGTTAATATAAATGGGAAAACCCAATTTAATATCATATTAGAAGCAGAAATATTTAAATAAAATATATGATAATTATTTGTTGGTGCTTTAATAGTTATATTCGTTTCACGTAATGGATCAAAACTATTATTTTTACCTGTAGGGAAAACAGTTAAATTAAATGTATATAAGTCTCCCGATTTAATATTAAATACTAAAATAGACCAAGTATTTAAATCTGAATCATAAATACCATTTCCAGAAGCACCAAATATATAAGTTCCATAGTTTTTATTATTTAAATCAAAAACAGTTAAACAATAATCCGTTTCTTCTAAAATATCAATAATACCAGGTGTAAATGTAAATAAAAATAAATTGAATGGTTGATTTGTTAAATTAATATTAAATGCTACTTTATTTCCAGTAGAATAATTTAAAGAAACAATTGAACTTGTTACATTATTTGTATCTAATGTTGCTATTGTTAATGTATATTTTTTATAAATTATCAAATCAGAAAATGTATATGAAGTAATATTATTAAATGGAATAGTTATATTAAATAAATTAGTATTATCACTGTAAGTTAATAAATAATTTTTATAAGAATAATTTAACGGACGAGCTTGTGGTATAATTGGTGGTATCCAAGATATTGATAAAGAACTATAAGTAGAATTTGAAATATGTACATTTGTTGGAGGATTAAGTATAATATCAAGGTTAAATAATAAAGATGTTGATGTATTAATTTTTACATTCATAAATGATAACCATTTTCCTGATATTACAAAATATTTTGATTCAGAATCATAATTATAATTTTTAAATAAATCATACATATTAATTCTTGTAATTGTATTTATAAATTCGTCTTGATAAAAAATAGTTGGGAATAATATTTTCAAAGTTTGTGTAATTAAAATATCATCATTATAATTGTCCGATTTATTCCAACTAAATTCTAAAAATCCATAATCATTTGATTCTTGAGTAATTGGTTCAATATAATTATAACTTAAATCAGTTATTATATAATTATAAAAAGAGAAAAGAGATGTATAAATACCATTATTAACTGAATCAGTAATTAATATTCCAGTATAATTGATATTAGATGTTAAATCATTTAAACTATAATACATATCAGTTGTTGTAATATTATCAATAATTATATTATCATTATCATCAAATAAAGTTAAACTATAATTATTAATATAACCCGATATGTCATTTGGTCCCCAACTTATAATAGTATTATTATTAGAAATATCAATTGTAAAATTATAAAAAAAATCTACAGGTGCTTGTAATGAAATATTGATTTCTCTATTAACATCTACATTACTTTTAAATGTATTTGGAAATACTTGTAGATTAAAAGTATAATCTGTTGAAGGATCATTTATCAAAGGTTCATTTATTAAAATTTTCCAAATATTATTTGATAAATCATAAATGCCATTATTAAATGATACACCAAAAGTAATATTAAAAATATTTACATTATTGGTATTAAATATAGTTAAATAATAATCAGTTAATGATAAATTATCTAATCCACCGGGTGTAAATGTAAACAAATATTCATTATTAGGTTGATTTAGCAAATTAATATTATTAGCATATTTTATTCCTGTAAAAGCACTTATAGTAACAGGAGTACTAATATTATTACTAATATCAACTGTTGTAATAGATATAGTATAATCTGTATTTGGTGTTAAGTTATTAAAATGAAAATAATTACCATTATTAATTGGTAAATTACCGCTGCCATCCGATGGATTTAAAGTTAAATTATAACTTGCATATGTACCATTATAATTTTGAGAATATTTACTATCTTGCCAACTTAAATAAATAGAATTATTGGTTGTATTAATAATTGATAAATTAATAGGTGGATTAGGTGGAACATATGTACAAATAAATGTATCAGAAATAGTTAAACCAGAAATATTAGATAAGTTATTTGCATTTACGTAAACAACATAAGAAGTACCGTATTGTAAATTTGTTATAATAGTAGAATAATAATTATTTTCAAAAGTTAATTCATCTATTGTTAATGTTTCATTTATAGTACCTAGTTCTACTGTATATGATACAATAGTTGAACCTCCAGTATCTTCAGGAGCTTGCCATTTTAAAGTTACAGTATTATTAAATAATATTACTATTAAATTTAATGGTGCAGATGGTTGTCCGTTAACAATAATAGATAAAGAATTTGATTTACTTGTTTCTAAAATATTTACAGCAGATACTTGAAAAGTATAAATATTACCTGGTATTAAATTTGGAAATGAAGTTGCATAATTACCATTAATATCAACAATAATAATATTATTATCTAATAACGCTAAAAATATAGGATCTAATAAATTAATATTTGAATTATATTCATAAACAGCATTTAATGGAATATTTAAAATAGTAGGACCATAAATTTTAAAAGAAACTATTGTTTCATTTACTAAAGGGGATATCCAAGATAAATATACTTTATTTATTCCAGATACACCTTTCAAATTTGTTGGATAATTAAATTTAATTCCTGTGTTAACAGAAGTTGTATTAGATATTAGTCCCTTACCAAAAGAATTAATTGCAGATAAATTAAATGAATATGTAGAATTAATATATAAATTAGATATACTGGTTGCAAGATTATTACTCGTATCTTTTACATATGTATTTGTCTCTAATAAATTTAAAAAACTAAAATCATCTAAATCAATTGTACCATTGTAATCATATGTATTACTATTATTAATAATAATTTGATTTGATAAATTTAATTGTAAATTCCATTTACTATTTAAATAAGCTTCTATTGTTTCAACATCTAATATTGTAAGTAATGAATTACAATAAATAAATTCATTTATTGACCAATTAGTATTACAAGCATTAAAACTTTGTATACCACAACCTAAAAAAGAAGATGGTACAATTGTATCATTTGGAATATTAAAATTACCTATAGTACTAGAATCTTCTATACCATTTATTCTAATATCTAATTTAATTCCATTGTAATAAATAGTTATTAAGTATAACTTATTTGTTTTCAATATAGTTTCTGAATTTGTAATAACACCATTTGAAAATATATAAATACGTCCATTATTTAGAATATTCGAATTCAATGCACCGATTGAAATAAAAAATCTTGATGTAATTTCATTTAATTTGACTAATAGAAATTGACCTAAATTACCAAATGAAGCAACAAAAGATATACAATAAGCTGAACTATTATTTAATACAGTATTTGGAAATGTAAAATAAACATTATTAATGCTATTATTAAAAGTAAAAGATTTATTTTTATAAAAAGGAGATGAAGTTGAACCATTGAATATAATAGATTGTTTTTTATCAGTCCAAGTAATAGGTGATGTATTTAATTTTATTGTACTGTTATCACTAGCATCTAACCAAATATCTATAAATACACTAGGGTCTGCACTAGTTTGAACTTTATTATCATTTGGAGTAAATGGATGATTATTAGGTAAATTATTTTGAAGTCCCCATTTCCAAGATAAATATCCTTCTATATTTTGCCTATCACTTTGCGTTAAGGATGTAGTATACATAACAAGTTCGGCTAAATCGTAAGATAAACTATCACTTCTAGTTGAACCAATTTTTAGATTATTATATGATTTAATAGTAAGACCTCCTGTATTTTTTAAAACTATTGGATGATTAACTCCATTTATCCATAATCCATTGGGTAATGTAGTTGAATTACCACCAAATTCAATCGCTAATAAAGTTGGTACTTGAAATGTTGTTTCATTTGTATTACCAATTAAATAATTAATTTCACCAGGACCTATATTTAAATCATATCCTAAATAATAATTTGAATTTTTATAATATATAAATACATTATGTTGACCCATATCTGGATAAATAATATAATAACCACCAGAAGGATTATTTAAAGGAACATTACCATTAATGACACAAAAAAGTGTAACATTATATGTATTTCCAATAAATGTAGGAATATTTAAAGATGAACTATTATTGAAACGAATTGTATTCAAATTATTAATTGGATAAGGTGATATTTTAACAATACCACTTCCTGTTGATGCAGATAAATTAATATTTTTCTTATTTTTCCAATTGGATATTATATTATTAGACGAAGTAATAGTTGATAAATCACTTGCATCAAACCACAATGTTAATCCAGTAATAGAATCTGGTGAAACAGAAATTCCTTCGGTATTTAAATCATATTTATAACTAGTAATTTGTAAACCATTATCATTTGGTGGTGTCCAAGTTAAATAGGCTTTAGTATACCCAGATACTGAACTTAAATTTGTTATAGTTGCAGGAGGACCTACTGTATCAATTACATTTGACTGTAATGAAGGTGGACAAATAATATTACCAAATAATGCAGATACAGTAAAAGTTATTTGAAGTAAAGGTTCCATTTCAAAAATAACTGAACAATTTTTATTATTAATTGTAAGTTCATTTAATAAAAATGTTTTACTTCCAGTTCCTCCACCTGTCCATTTAATAACATAACCAGTAAAAATCAAATCTGAAATTGGAGCTATCCAATTTAATTCTACAATTAAATCATAAGCAGATGCTATAACATTAGTTGGTAAATTTGAACCAATACCATAAAATCTTAATAATATAGGTATATTATATATACCATTATCTATTTCACTACCACCTGTATTTGGTCCATTAAAATTTGATGTTCCACTTCCATCAATGAAAACTAAATTATCTGTATAAAAAATAGGAAATTCCCAAATGGAATTATAAAATGAAAAATTATGTTGTCCTGGTTGATTATTATAAGAATCAGATTTTTTATAAATATTAAAAATATCATTTAATACATTACTATTATCAAAATCATTATCCATATCAGTAACTATTTGAGATATCAATGAATTTTCTCCAGTTTTATAAAAATTAATACCATTTTCAACCAATACACAATCTTGAGCATTACCAAAAATTTTAGTAGCTATAATTTCTAACATACGATAACCAAATTTAGATGGAACATCTGATAAAGTTTTATAATCTGGATTTGTATAAACTAAAACATTAGCTAAATCATAAGTAATAATACCTTTTTGTCTACCTTTATAATAATCATAAGATAATAAGGAAATAATAAAATCTTTATTTATATCTAAATTCATTGTTTGAAGTTGACCACTACTATCTAATGCATATGTAGATGTATTAAAAAACTGATCCATATTCATAAATTCTGGATATAGTGATAAATCTATATTTAAAATATAATCAAAATTAAAATTAGACATATTAATATTTGAATTTTGTTGAACATTAAAATATGAATTGATAAAGAATCTATGAAAATTTTGTGACATATTATATTAAATGATATAATTCTCATTCTTAATTTAAACCCAATTTTTATAAAATAAGTAATGAATAAAAATATATCTTTTTTTTATGATAAAAATATTGCAATGAAAGAAATAAATGATATTATTGAAAGAGATTATCCTAATAATATATTTTTTAATATTGTTTTAGAAATAAACGAGAGTAACATTAATATATTAGATAATAATTTTACAACATTTAATAACTACGAAGATAGTATTAGAATAAAATATAGATTAACAATATTTATTAAAAGTGAATTCGAATCAATAATGAAAACAAAAATACAAAAATTAAATAAAAATAAAATTAATTATACTTTAATTGTTTTAAATAATAAACACCAAATGAAAAATATATTAGATGATATATTGTTATGGTTTGAAAAAGTAATTTTAATTTATAATTATTCTAACTTTTCATTTAATTTTGTCAATGAATTAGATAATTATAAAATTATAATAAGAGAAAATTTAATAGTATTACCTGCAAATATATTTATAGAAATACCATTCTATTATAAAAATAAAACAGAGTATGATGATAAATTAAATTTTAATAAAATATTAATAAATTATTTGAAAAGTTGTTACTATGATAATATTTATTTTTTAAATTCTAATAGTAAAAAATTAAATAAAAAATATTTATGTAATAAAGTCCCTTTTTCAATACTTCAAGGAAAATTATTTCAAATTAAAGATTATGAAAAATTAGTTGAATATATAAACGAAAATGCTGAAAATACATTATCAGAAGATAATTATAAAAATTTAATAATAAAAAAAATTACTTGTTGTATTTTAATTGGTAAAGAAGAAACATTAAATATTAATGTATTAAATATATTAAATTCAATAAATGATATACAATTATTAAAAACATTGTTTATGTTAATTAATAATACTAATTTTATAGAAACTAAAAAAAATTTAATTGTAAAATTGTTATCATTATCTGATTCAAATACAAATGATTATTTTTTATATTTAATAAAAAGTTTACAATATATTCAACCAGTAAATAATTTGAAAAATATATTTGAATCAATAATAAAAAATTCAAATTCAATTAAGATAAAACTAAAAACAGAAAATTTGTTATTATTATTAATAAATCAATTAATATGTAATCATAATAATCCAATATTAATTGAACAATTTAATTTAATATCAGATAATTTATTTAATATTATTAATGTTCAAGACTTTGATAGTATTTTAAAAAAAGCAGATAATCATATAATAGTAAATTTTTTATTATTGATAGCAAATACATTTGATCTTTATTATAAATCATATAATGAATTTTTAATAACAAGAGACCAAATTAAAGATAATTTAGAATATTTAAAAACAAGAATTACAATAAACATAGAATTGGACCAAATTATGATGTTTAATGTTGGTAATTTTAATTTATCATATCAAGGTATATCGTCAATTGATATATTCAAATTAAAATGTGAAATTAATAGAAAAATTTGTCCAGGATTAAATGAAATAATAAAAATTAAAAATGAGAAAAATATTTCAAATAAAATTAAAATATTATTTCACGGTTCGCAACTTACAAGACGACATTCGGTATATAAAGATAGACATCAAATTATAAAAGGATTATCTGAAAACATTAAATTTAATGTATATTATTCAACATTTGATGATATTCATTTGGATGTTAAATTTACATTTGGAAAAGCAAAACATATAAAATTAACAAGAAAATTATCGGAAATAAAAGAAAAACTATTAAATGAACAATTTGATATAATTGTTTATTGTGAAATAGGAATGGATCCAATATCATATTATATGGCTCACTTAAGATTAGCCCAAATACAAATTAATACTTGGGGTCATTCAGATACTAGTGGAATAAATACAATAGATTATTTTATTAGTAGTAAATTATATGAATTACCATATGAAGAATCTCAAAAACATTATAGTGAAAAATTAATATTATTAGATTCATTGTGCACTGTTTATGAAAATCCATTAATAAGATATAATAATATATCATTTAAAAATAGATATCATTTTGGTTTTACAAATGATACAGTAATATATTTTTGTGTTCAATCACTGTTTAAATTTAATCCATTATTTGATGAATATATTTTTGAAATATTAAATAATATACCTAATTCTGTATTACTATTATTAGAAAATCAAGATAAATATAAATTTATAGAAAGATTTGAAAATATGAATATATCTCATAAATTTAGATTTTTTCCATTACAATCACATTTTGATTATTTAAATTTAATGAATATATCTGATGTTATTTTAGATATACATCCATTTGGTGGTTGTAATTCTTCATTCGAAGGATTCAGCTTAGGTAAAGTTATAATTACAGAACCATCAAAAATGATTAATGGAAGATTTACAAGTGGATTTTATAAGAAAATGGAATTAGAAAATATGATTTGTCAAAATAAAAAAGAATATATTAACTTAGCAATTAAATTAGGAATTGATAAAGAATATAGAAAAACAATAGAAGAACAAATAAAAAAGAAGAAAGATATTCTATTTAATGATAAAGAATCATTAAATGAATGGGAAAATATATTATTAAAATTAATGGAAAACACTTAATATTTTTTTGAAAGAGTCTTGAATACCCGATACTATATTTGTAGATTCACTAGTTAATCTATATAAATAAAAAATCATAATAAGTGTGATAAATACATTAAATATACTAAAAAATAAATGACCTACTTTTAATTTAATACCATATATATCAACAGTATGTTTATTAATATCTTCGTCAACAACTTTAGAAGCTACAGGTTTTATAATATCATCAATTATGTTTAAAAATAGAGTATTTATTTGTAATGCAAGAATCAATCCCATACTTGTTGTTAAAACATTTTTTTGATCTAAGAAATTAATAAATGCAATGATTTCACTTGTTAAAACATTTAAAGGCCACATTACATTAACATATAATATATTTTTTAAATATTTATTTTATTTCTTGTCTAATTGCTAAAATTTTTTTATAGTACACATTAATGGATTCTTGCATTATTTGCTATGAAGACAAAAATTTGATATTACCACAAAATTGTAATTGTAAAATAATGTTACATAAACAATGTTTAGATAAAATGATAGAATGTTTAGATATAGATTGTCCTTCTTGTAGACATAAGATTATAAAAAAAAATGTATATATTAATAATCCAATTAATTATTATCATTATTCTCGACCATCTTTAAGAATATTTTTTTGTTTTTTAATAATTTTATTTTTAATATTTTTACTCTTGATAAGTATTTTATTTAAATTATTATTTAATTTTTTAAAAATATTTAAAATCTATTAATTTATAATAATGGAAAATAATGAAATATCATTTAATATTTTATATATAGTATTTGTTTTTGTAGCAATATCAATAATTTATCTATATATGAAAGGTAAAAATATTAAAATAGTCGTTGATCGTAAAAAGAAAAAACATAGTAAGAAGAAAAAACATAGTAAGAAGAGAAGCTTGTGTCGCAGAAAAAAAGGTTCTAGAAATCAAAGAAAAATAAGTTCTAGATGCAGTAAAAAGAAAGGTTCAAGAAAATATAAAAAAATAAGTTCTAGACGTTACAAAAAAAAGTGTTCTTGTAAAGAAAAAAATTGTATTCATAGAAAAAAAAAGTGTTCTTGTAAAGAAAAAAACTGTATACATATTAGGAGAAGGGCAAAAAAAATGTCAAAGAAAATTTCAAAGAAAATTTTTAAAAGTGTAGACCCAATTTTTAGAACTGAAATTAATTCAAATCATCTTATAAATCAACACGTTGTACCTTATACAAATAAAGATATAAATCAAAAATTTAGTGTAGGTACAGATTTATATGCAATTGTAAGTGAGTTTCATGTACCTCTCCATTTCTTAGATGTAGATTATGATAAATCTAATTATAATAATAGTAGAATATATCATTTTGGTGATGTAGTAACTATTAAAGATCCTAAATCAGGTGAATTACAAGATTATGTAAATTTAGTTTCAGATTTAACTGGTATTATCGGACAAAATCCATTAAAAGATAAGATAGCTTGGTTAAAAATAAAAATAAATAGATTAAATGGAACATCTAAAAGTAAGTTATTATAAACACAATATTAAAAATATAAAAAAATCCTTTAAAAAAAATAACCACCATTATTTAATGGAAACAAAATTAATACCAACTTTTAAAAATTTCGAAGAAAATAAAATCTCAGATGAAAATAAAAAAAATGAATCTCCTTTTGATAAATTCGATAAGACTGTTATTAAATTATTCGGAAATAGTAAGTTAGTAGAATATAGATGGCCTATTATTTTTAGTGCAGTAATATTAATACTCTTTTTATTTGTTAAAATTTTCTTAGAAAATCCTATACCAGTTAAAACAACAGCCCCTTCAGTAATTGTTCAATTAGCAGCACCTGTTGCCCCTGTTGCCCCTGTTGCCCCCGCGCCAAATACAATATATGCACCTGTATTACCTACTGCAGATGTAGCTTCTGTAAAAGCTCCTTCAACAAATTCAATTCCTTTAGATTTAACAAAAGTAACCGAACCAATGTCACCAATTAAAATCAATGATTATAAAAAAGTAGGTGGTTTTGAAAACTTTTTCAATGATATGGAAACCTCATTATTTACTGAATTTGATACTGAAATGTAATTCTTTTAATTAAAAATAATTTTTTATTATTTTTAATTATGTTAAATATTTTACTGACATAAATCTATGATATAAATCAATAAAATTTCCTATTTGTATTTTTTTATGTGCTTTCGTTATATTAATTCCATATATTTTTTTTGATTGTTCAAGTCTTTTATTTACTTTAAACATATATCCATCACCTAATAATGCATTCATTGAATTATTATGAATAAAATATGCTTGTATTTTCAATGGAAATAATAATATTTTCTTATCATTTAATTTATTATTTGCCATATAATTTTCAAAATCTAATATATAATTTTTATATAACATTGTATGTAATCTCTTTATAAAAATACTATTTTTTGGAGCGATATAAATCCAAGATTTAATAAATTCATTATATTTATTTTTATTTTTTACTTGATCAAATTGAATTAATGATGAATCATATTCTTTCAAATATAATTCATTTATATAATTCATTAGCTGTTTAGGAGAATAAACAATAATAAAAGAATCAATAAAAATTCCTCCTTTATTATACAATATTTCTAAACAAACTAAATCAATAAATTTTTTATTAATATATGCTTTATTTACATTTTTAGGATCAGTTTTATCTATAACAAGATTTGTATATTTTTTCAAGTTTTTATTTTCTATATAATTTGCTATGTTATCATTAGTTAGTACAATTATATTCCAGTCATTTGTTGCGTTTAATTTTAATGCTTTTATATCTAATTGTGATAAAACAGATTTATCCATATAAACATAAATATTTTTGGGTACTTTTTTGATTTCAACAAAATTTTCCAAAAATATATATTGTTTAATATAAATAAATAATAAAAGAAAAATAATGATCATTAAAATTTTGTTTATCATTATAAATTACTATAAAATATTTAAAAAAATATTATATCAATTAATTTATATATGTCTTTTAAAGTTAAATTAAATTCTATTAATTTAAACTGTGCTCCTATGGTAACTGAAGGTTTTAATGGCGAATCTAATCTTATTGGTTATATGTGCAAAAGCTCTAATATGAGAGAAATAGAAGGGTTTGAAAATGTAGAAAATTATAATAATAATAAACCATATGTAGTAGGTGATGTAGTAAGTTACCAAGGTTCTGTATTTAAAATGATAGAAGGTGCTGGCCCTCCTGGTTATGCTCCCGATAGAGAAGGAGATAGATTATGGGAATTAGTATCTGGACCCGGTAATCGTGTACACCCTGGAAACGAACCTCCTGCATATGATAATAATAAACCTTATGTAGTTGGTAATGTAGTAAGCTATCAAGGATCAGTATTTAAAATGGTAGAAGGTGCAGGTCCAGCTGGTTATGCTCCCGATAGAGAAGGAGATAGATTATGGGAATTAGTATCTGGACCTGGAAATCTTGTACACCCTGGAAAAACTGTTAAAGCTGCACAACCTGTACAACAAGCAAGAAGTGTACAACAAGCAGGAAATGGACAACAAGCAGGAAGAATTAATATAGTTGAAGCTTCATATGGTATAAACTGTAATAATAGTTTAAGAGGAAACAGAACTGAACTTTTTAAAGGATTAATGGATGGAAAACAAAAAGTTGAATATAAATTTGATTACACCAAGACAGGCGGAGACCCAGCTGAAGGTTGTGGTAAAATATTAGAAGTTAAATTTCACTGTGGTGATAATAATTTACAAAAATTAGTAGTTCCCGCTGAAGCAGGTTATAATGGTGCTGTAAATATTGATTGTTCTAAATTTGCAAATGAACAAGTACAACAACAACCTGTACAAGTTGTACAAGCTCAAGCTCAAGCTCAATCTAGTTCATCAGGTTTAGCCAAATATGTTAGATTAGGTGGTGGTAATGATTGGATTAACTTATCTCAATTAGTTGTAAAAGATTCTAATGGAGTTAATGTTTCTAGAGGCAGACCTACTACATCATCTGGTGTTGGTGCAGGAGGCGAAGAAGGTAACGCAGTAGATGGAGATGAACAACCAAGACATCACCCTAGAGGATATCACAGTAGCAGTAATAAAGATGCATTTTTCCAAGTAACATTAGATAATCCTACAAATGTATCATCAGTAACAGTTTATGGTCGTAATGATTTTGGAGGTAGAATGGCCGGACACAAAATATCATTACTTGATTCTAATAATAAAGTAATATTTACTAGTAATGATTTAAATTCTGAATTAAAACAAGTAATAAACATTACTGAAAATTCCGGTTCTAGTTCTAAAAAATCTGGTTCTGTTAAATATGTTAAATTAGGTGGTGGTAATGATTGGATTAACTTATCACAATTAGTTGTATTTGATTCTAATGGAGGTAATATTGCTAAAGGAAGACCTACAACATCATCTGGTGTAGGTTTTGATGGTCGTGAAGAGAAAGCAGTAGATGGTTCTGAACAACCCAGAGGTCACCCTAATGAATATCACAGTAGCAGTGATAAAAATGCATTTTTTCAAGTAGAATTAGAAAAACCTTCAATTGTATCATCAGTAGTAGTTTATAATCGTTCTGATTGCTGCTCAGATAGAATGGGTAATGGACATAAAATATATTTACTCGATTCTAATAAACAAGTATTATTTGAAAGTAATAAGTTAAATGGTGAATTAAAACAAGTAATAGATATTCCTAAATTAAATGAATCTTTCACTGGTGTAAATTATAATGATGTTTTCTATAGTGCATTTGGTAAAATTGAAGATTTATATTAGATAAACTCTAAATTATAAAATTTTTTTTATAAAAATAATTAAATTATTATTTTATAAAAATTTAATTTTTCTTTTTGATTAAATAAAATGTTAATTCTACTTCTCCAATTGTATTTACTACTTTTTGATTATTTATACTTATTGTTTTAATTTTATTAAAAATTGTATATTTCATATCATCTCTATCTAATATTGAACTAACAAAATTATCACAATCAAATGATTTATTAATTTGAGTATAATATATTTTATCTAATTTATCAGATTGTAATGCTTCATTAAATAATCTCGAACCACCTATAACAAATATTTCTTTATCTAATATTGCTAGTTCTTTGGCTTTATTTAACGCTTGTTCGAAATTTCTTACTATAATAAAATCATTATAATTATAATCGGGTAATAATTTACCTAAATCTTTACAATCATCATTGGATGAAATAACGATATTATCACAATTATACAACGGTTTACCTAAATCTTTAGCTGTTGTAGAGCCCATGATACATATATTATTTAATGTAGTATGATTAAAAAATTTTAAATCATCTGGGAAATACCAAGGCATTTTATTATATTTTGATATTCCATAATCAGAATCTGTTATAATCATAATATTAAACATAATCTATATATTATGTTATATCTTTTATTTAATTGTATTTTCTAAAAATTCATAAAAAACATTATAAAATATTTCAACATATTCCCAATTTACATTATTATAATTATCTTCTAATGTATGATGTGAATTTGGAAATTTATATGGTATTATATCTAATACATATTTATTTTTATTTATAAATGGTACATGATCATCTTTAATATTTTTATCAGAAATAAATTTGGCTGGATTTATAAAAATTAGTTTATTATATTTCTTATTGATTTCATATAATTTTCTTATATCATCGTGAGATTTAGGATTATTTTCAAATGCAGCTATTTTATTCATTGATATATCTCCACCAATTAAATCTAAAACATATACTTTATCAATTAAATCTAAATTATAATTGTTAACAAAATAACTTGAACCAGATAAAGTATTTGATTCTTCCCAACTACCATCAATTGCTTCTTCACCATCTACAAATAATAACATTATTGGCAATTTAGGATTTTTCTTTAATAAATTTTTTGTTAATTCTAAAATTATAGAAATTGATGTAACAGCATCTATAGTTGACTCACACCCATCTATTCGTGGCGAATCAATATGAGCTACTAACAAAATATATGGTGCTTTTGCATTAGGATTTATACCAATAATATTAGAGAATTTATAATCTTTATTTTTAATATTTCTAGAAAAATGTTGTTCAGTTATTTGTAATTGTAATTTTTTCATTTTTTCGATAACATAATTTTTAACAAAACCTAATAATTCCGTTTGAACTGCTCTATAAACAGACATTATTTTTGTTGTATCTTTTATATATTCAATTGGTTTAATTATTCTATTATTTATTAGACACAAAATATAAATAATAAATAAAATTAAAATTATTTTATTTAACATAGTTTTTAATTAAAAATAGAAAAATATTTTTCTATTTTTAATTATTACAAATTTAAAAACTAGGTTTTTCACAAGAGTGTACATCAATTAAATGATATAATATATATATGAAAGGACAACAGCAAGCAAATAAGATAGCACCAATATTTGGTTCTCTATTGCATTTTATCATTAAATAGAATGCGTATATCATACAAAATAAATGAAATATAGAATAATAGGAATAGCCACCAGAATTACTAAATTTTTCAATAATACTTTTTTTAGTTTCTTTTTTAGACATATAATGTAATTTATATTTTAATTTTTTTTTTCTAAATAATATTAATGAATAAACTATTATTAATATTAATTATTATATTAATTATACTATTTTATGACAATATATGTAAAATATCAGAAAAATTTACCAATGAATATGACGATGAATATATTTTACCAAAACGTATTTATTGTTATTGGGATGATTTAGATGGTAATGATTTAATAAAAAGTTTTTCAAGAAATTGGAATAAAAAATTATCAAAAGAATGGGAAATAATTATAATATCAAAAGATACTCTTAGAGACTATGTAGATAAAGATTTTTTAGATAAATATAAAAAATTACCTGCTTTCAGATTTTCAGATTTTTTAAGATTAGAATTATTAATAAATAAAGGAGGTGTGTGGATGGATTTATCAACTATTATACTTGATGGAACTTTCATAGATAAATTTCATAATGAAATGATTAGAGGAAAATATGAAGCGTGTATTTATGAATTACAACATAATTCTAATAAACAAAAATTTAAATATTATCCATATTTAGAAAATTGGTTTATAATGGCTCCAAAAAATAGTCGTTATTTAAGAGATTTATATAAAGAATTTGCTAAAGCTGAAAATGTTGGATTTTTACATTATAAAAAAAGTATATTATCACCTACAGGATTAAATTTTGATAAAATATTTAATAAAGATGAAAATAATACATATTTAATGCAACACGGAATTATTAATTATTTAATATTTAAAGAACGTAAATATCACTTAAATATAAAAAATGCATCAGATGGTTTTTTAAAAATATTAATTGAAAATAATTTTGATAATAAAAAAACAGCTGATTATGTAATGAATAATAATTTAAATGGACAATATGCAATAAAATTAGTGAAAGCAGATAGAGATAATATAAAAAATGTTACTAAATTTATTGAAAAAGTAGATAGTTTTTAAAATTAGAATATTGTCTTGATTTATAATTTATTTTCGAAAAAAATTATAAAACAATATGATTGGAATCTAAACAATAAGGTTGAACACCACCTGCTTCATCTTTCAATCCAGATGCATATATAGCTAAAAATAAACTAATTATAAATAATGGTATTAAACCAAAAAATAAAATATAATTAAGAAATAATGTTGGTAAGCTAATAGATTCTTCATTTTCTTCATTTTCTTCATTTTTATAAAATAATATAAATATTGTAGTGAGAATAATTGGTATAAACACGCCTGCTTGCATACCATATTTACAGGGGACTTTAAATTTTTTAACTAATATTTCAATATAAATTTTTACACTAATTAATTGAATTAAAATATAAAAATAAAAAAAATATATTTCTTTCATTAATTAGTTAAAGATATAAATTTAATATATAAAAAATAGTTTATAATCTAATATTAAATAATGATTTTAATTATATTACCCAACCAATTATTTCCTTTAAAAATGTTACCTGATAATATCGATACTGTTTATTTAATTGAAGAACCCAGATATTTTACTGATTTTGATTTTCACAAATTAAAATTAATATATCATAGAGCTTCAATGAAAAAATATGAAAACGAAATATCAAAAAAATATAAATGTGTTTATAAAGATTTTAGTAAAGTAAATAATACTTTGTATTCATCATTAAACAAAGAATCAACATATTATTTCAATCCAATAGACCATAAATTATTAAAGAAATATGAAAAGTTATTATCTAAAGCAACAATGATTGATAATTTAAATTTTTTATTAACACCAAAAGAAATAGAAGAAAATAAAACTGTTTTTTATAAAAATAATAAATATTCACACGATTTATTTTATAAATTTCAAAGAGAAAGATTAGATATATTAATAAAAAATAATAAACCTGTAGGTGGAAAATGGTCTTTTGATACTGAAAATAGAAATGCATTACCTAAAAATATTATAATACCAAAAGTTCCAAAAGTTAAAAAAGATAAATATTATAAAGAAGGTGTTGAATATATAGATAAACATTTTGAAAAAAATTATGGAGCAATTGAAGAATGGAACTTTCCTATAGATAATAAAGGAGCTATTAAATGGTTAAAAAATTTTATTAAAAAAAGATTACCAAAATTTGGTCCTTATGAAGATGCAGTTGACGTTGAAAATCCATTTTTATTTCATTCTGTATTAAGTCCTATGATGAATATAGGTATTTTACCAGATACTGTTGTAGTAAAAACAACAAATGAATATTATGAAAAAAATAAAGATAAAATACCTATTGCATCATTTGAAGGATTTATTAGACAAGTTATTGGATGGAGAAATTATGTTTATTCTGTTTATATGTTAGAACCTAAAATGTATGATTTAAACTTTTTAAAACATAAAAATAAAATTAGCGAAAAATATTGGTTAGGAACAACTGGAATTAAACCAATAGATTCAATTATAACTAATATAGTTAAATATTCTTATATGCATCATATTGAAAGATTAATGTATATGGGTAATTGGTTTTTAATTAATCAAATAGACCCAAAAGAAGTACATCGTATTTTTATGGAATGGACAGTTGATGCATATGATTGGGTAATGGTACCAAATATTATGGGTATGAGTCAATATTCAGATGGGGGTAAAATGATGACCAGAATTTATTTTTCGTCATCAAATTATATAGATAAAATGAGTAATTTTAAAAGAAAGAAAGATGAAGAATGGTGGAAAATATGGGATGCAATTTATTATTCATTTATTCATAAACATTATGATTTATTAAAAAATAATTATGCAACATCTAGACAGACTATTCATTGGAAGAATAAGAGTGAAAAAGAGAAAGAAGAGATATTAAAACTTGCCAAGAAACAATTAAATTAATTTTACCGTTTTGTGCCAAATTTAAGTTTACTTAAATTTGAAATAAAACGCGACTGTTCAGTGCTTTAAAAGTTAAGTATATTAATAATTAAAAAAATTTATTTTTTTAATTGTACTTAACTTAAGCACTAGACGGTACCTAATGATTTGTTAAAATTAAAAAAAATTATAATTTTTCAAATATGGTTTATCATTTATAACTATCAACTTAGTTAATTTATCTAAAGAATTACCAAATGGTTTATTGTAATTATGTATATTTAAAACTTCTAATTTAGTTAATTTGTCTAAAGAATTACCTAATAGTTCATTAAATTCTTCTCCTAAATTTAAATATTGTAAATTAGTTAATTTATCTAAAGAATTACCTAATGGTTGATTAAATTCACTATTTCCAAAATTTAAACTTTTTAAATTAGTTAATTTGTCTAAAGAATTACCTAATGGTTGATTAAAAGAACTACGACTAAAATCTAAAGTTTTTAAATTAGTTAATTTATCTAAATAATTACCTAATTTACCATCAAATCTATCTCCAAAAATTAAAACACGTAAATTAATTAATTTGTCTAAAGAATCACCTAAGTTTTTCAATTTATAATTACCTAAATATAAATATTCTAAATTTGTTAATTTGTCTAAAGAATTGCCTAAAAGCGGTAGGTCCATTGCACCGCTTAAATATAAAACATTTAAATTAATTAAATTGTCAAGAGAATTACCTAATGGTTGATTATAACCTCTGCCGAAATTTAAAGTTTGTAAATTAGTTAACTTATCTAGAGAATTACCTAAAGGTGGATTACAATTATATCCAAAAACTAAATTTTTTAAATTAGTTAATTTGTCTAAAGAATTACCTAATGAAGACCTAATTTCAATATCCAATATTAAAGATTCTAAATTAGGTAAATAATGTAATTCAGAAAGCCTAAACATCGAATCTCCATTATAATGTATAATTATAAATTTTTTAAAAATGCTAGTAAACCATTCATTTAAAATATCATCATTAAAATGTATTTTAATATCAAATATTTTAGCTGCTTCGTCTTTAGAATCCATAAATTGTTCTTTTTCAATATGTAATTGATATTTATCATTATTATTTGATTTAGATTGAATTATGTATAAATTTCCTTCTTTATTATAATAATCAAATTGATTATGTTCATGGTCTGAAGCTGTACACCATCTAGTTTTTCTACCATAATATCTAGCACCATCTTCTGTTGTTGGTTTATATATAAACACTTTATCTGTTTCAAGAATTATTTCTTTATCATCTATACCTTTTTCTATTTCTTTAAAATTATCTTCATAATTATGAAGCAACCCTTCTAATTCTACAAGACCGTTTATTTCAGAAATAGGTTTGAATCCTTCTATCTTTTTTTTAAGAAGATTATATTTTTTCATACTATCTTTAAATCGACCTAAATTTTCCAAAGAACTGGGTACTCCAAAAGTATTATTAACATAACTTTTAGTAACCCAATCTATAGTATTTTTATCTTTACCAGTTAAAGTAAATATTTGATTAAATATAGAATCCAGTTCAGTAGGAATATCAATGAAAGTTAAGAAGCGTTTATCATTATTTAATATTCTCGATACTTCATCTGGAATCCTAGCGTAAGCTTTTATAAATATATCTTTAGCAGATTTTTCACCAGAACCAAGTTGGCTTTTTAAAAATAAATATTTGTTTTTATATTTTATATATTTTTCATAATACATTAATTAAATTTAGAATAAAATATTTTATAACAAATAACCAATCATTAAAGATGTAAGAATAACAAACAAAACCTTTTCCTTTTTAATATTAACATTATTATATAATTCATTTATAAAAAACAGTGCTTCAATATAGTAAGATGTTTTAACAAGTACTAAATCATTTGATAATCTAATACAACCATATGTCATAATCCAATATGCAAAATACCTTTTGAAAATTATATTATTTTCATTATTAGTAAACATTTGTAAATGCATATTATCTAGGAACGGAATATAAATAAAATTTAATATAGACATTCCACATAATATATCATAAACACCGTTGATTTTAACTAAATAATGTACCATATTTATTATAATAAATATGATAATTTATCTATAAATATAAACATCTAATTTATCTTGTACAATATTTCATTTTGTTTAATTAGATATTCTACATCTTCTCTATGTTTAATTAATGCTCTGAGCATTTCAGTTGCATATTTTTTATGTATAATTATTCTTGAACCATATATTTTTCTACATTCTTTTGTTTCTAATTGTTTTAATCTGTTTATAATAGCTTCTATATTTTCATTAACTAATTTTAGGTTTTCCATATATAATTTAACTAATAATAATAAAATTTTAATTCAATTATTTTATTTTGAGCATACGCTTGAATCCATATTTTACCCTTTCAGGGGTTTCGACAAAAAATAAGACTTTTCAGAATATAAAAATAAATTTCAAATACTTTTATTTTTTTATTTCCTCTCTCTCTCCCATGTTCTAAATGAACTCACTTTATGTTAACTCACTTTTTTTATATTAGAAAAATATATAAGAATATAAAATCTATAATATTATATAATAAATAAATAAATAATGGTAGTAATATGTCAATATTGTAATAAAGAATATTCGTCACAATCTTCTAGAAGTAATCACATTAAAAAATACCATAGTGAACTTAACACCAAAACACCACCAATAACACCAATCCATCCACCAAAACCCCACCAAAAACACCAGAAAAATATGTGCTCCTTATGTGATATTGTATTTTCAAGAAAGGACGCATTAACAAGACATGTAAATAAAAATCGTTGTAAAAATATAGAAATTAAAAATGATAAAATAGAAAAAATAGAAAAAGAAAATCAAGAAATGAAAAGAGAAAATTTAGAAATAAAAAAAGAAATGGAAAAGTTAAAAGAAATGTTACAAAAGTCATTGAAAATACATCCAAAAACATTAAACAAAATAAATAGTCAATTAAATAATAATGGTGTAATAAA
>Ga0114958_10001118_pt1 | contig 21602 bp, 21 predicted proteins | sample C_130208_EF_Meta_FD_89577 | JGI IMG/M metagenome (GOLD analysis project Ga0114958, IMG submission 89577) | Freshwater microbial communities from Lake Croche, Canada to study carbon cycling - C_130208_EF_MetaG | ecosystem: Environmental > Aquatic > Freshwater > Lake | place: Lake Croche, Canada...
TTATCCTTGTCTTGAATGCTAATTCTTCGATACCATGATTTAAACATAATACCTCTTCTTTATTTCTATCAACACGTCAAAGAACTCTCTAAACTCGAAATTTTATTTCGCTATTTCTAGCTCTTAAAACCTTCCGTCTTCGCACTAACATCGTTTTGTTAGTAATTGGGAGTGCAAAGATGCACGATTAATTTTTTTAGTCCAAATTATTTCTAAAATAAAATCAATTATTTTTTTGAGACTATAAATACTAAAATTCTAAAAAGATAAAATATAATTTTTCTGCTTTCCATTTCCGACCAATAAGTATTTGCCATTGATTTTGGTAAAATCTATAGCTGCTTGATAATCAGTGATTTTAACCTTGTTGACGCTAATAGCATTACCTTGAATAGCCTTTCTTGCCTCGCTTTTTGAAGAACAAATTAAATAATTACATCCTACACTGATTAAATCCGTGATATTAACACATTCAGCTACTAATTCAGGAGAAATTTGGTGAATTGGTAATTGGGCCAACAAACTTTCAGAGGCATTTTCTAGTTTTTCGACCGCATCTTTTGAAAATAATAGTTCCGAGGCCTCGATCACTAATTGGGTAGTCGCCTCTCCATGAACGCGAGAACTAACCTCATATGCTATGGCCTTTTGCAGCGTTCGCAGGTGCGGTGCTTCCGCATGCTCTTTTTCTAATGCAAGTATTTCACTTTGACTATGTAATGTAAAAACCCGAATTAATCTGGAAACATCCGCATCCGCCGCATTTAACCAAAATTGGTAAAATTGATAAGGACTCGTCTTTTCAGCATCTAACCAAATGTTTCCTGATTCAGATTTCCCAAATTTAGTTCCGTCCGATTTAGTCACTAAAGGCGTAGTTAATGCATATGCTGCCCTTTCAGTCGCTTCTTCATCATGCCCTTCTTTTCTTCGAATCAACTCCGTTCCTGTGGTTATGTTCCCCCACTGATCCGAGCCACCCATCTGTAATCGGACATTTTTAGTCTTATACAAATGGTAAAAATCATAGCCTTGTAATAATTGATACGAAAATTCAGTAAAGGAAATTCCTGTTTCTAAGCGCGTTTTGACCGAGTCTTTTGACATCATGTAATTAACCGTTAAGAATTTACCCGCTTCCCGTAAAAATCCTAAAAAACTAAATTCCTTGAACCAATCGTAATTATTAACGAGTTCCGCCGAATTTTTCTCGGCTCCAAATTCTAAAAATTTCTCTAATTGCTGCTGAATACCAATCTGATTATCCCTCAAGATTTGCTCAGATAAAAATTCTCGCTCGGCCGATTTTCCTGATGGATCTCCAATCATGCCTGTAGCACCGCCAACTAATGCGATGGGTTTGTGTCCGGCCAATTGAAAATGTTTCAAAAGCATGATGGCAGCTAAATTTCCAATATGTAAACTGGGTGCCGTAGGGTCAAAGCCAATATATGCAACCGTCATTTCCTTATTAAGTTGCTTCTCTAGGCCAGGAATCATGTCATGTAACATACCCCGCCAGCGTAATTCTTCGATGAAATTAATTTCCATATATATAAACCCTATAGTTAAAATGCGTTGGTTTGTTCAAGAAATGGACCTATTTTCAATCCCAAATTCTTTTTAACCCAATCGGGCTGCAAAAATAACAATATCCATTTAATTTATTACTACTTAAAAAATAAGCAAGCATCGCCATAACTTAAAAATCGATAATCTTGTAAAATAGCCTCTTGGTAAACTCGCTTCCATTCATTTCCTATTATGGCTGATACCAAAACCAATAAAGTGGATTTTGGTTGGTGAAAATTGGTAATAATCGCGTCGCAAAATCGCAAATCATATCCAGGCATAATTAGGAGTTCCGTAGAAATAACCCAATCTAGAATCCCCTTTTTTTGCATTAAAGTCAAAACCTTCTCTAGTGCATCCTTCTTTTGTATTACACGATTACGAGGTAAATAGGGGAATTCTTTAGGTATATTTAAACCCATGACAGGGATTTCTAATTCTTCTATTAGCCAAACCCCGGCCCAATAAAGACTTTCCAATGCCCGCAGTGATGTGGTTCCTACAGGAATAAAAGGTCCTTCATGGGCCATAAGATTTTGAATAAGTTCTTTAGAGAAAATGAGCTGTTCCCGATGCATGGGGTGATTTTGTACATTTTCTTCTTTGACAGGTAAGAATGTTCCTGCCCCTACATGAAGGGTTAAATAAAGGGATTTGATTCCTTTTTTTTCTAAACCGATAAAAACCTCTTTTGAAAAATGTAAGGAGGCTGTGGGAGCCGCTACCGCTCCCGCTTCTTTTGAAAATATCGTTTGGTAGCGATTTTTATCCTCTGTGCCAACTTCCCTGTCAATATATGGAGGAAGGGGGATTTTACCCACTTCATCTAAAATTTGAGCAAAAGGAATCGGCTCATCCCAGGTTATTTTGACTAAATTTTCAGTTCTATTAAACCAATGAAATGTTAAAATAATTTCTTGGGCATCTATATGGATCGTGCGCGTAATTGGCTCATTGGCCTTCCATCTTTTTTTATTGCCTACTAAGCATTCCCAAATCGATTCTGAATTTTGATTTAGGACCGATTGAGTGGCCAAATCTCCTTGGGTAGGTTTTAGTAGAAATACCTCGATTTTGGTTCCTGAATCTTTTGTTAGATTAATTCGGGCTGGAATAACTTTGGTGTTATTGAAAATCATCAAGCCATTCTCTGGTAAAAAATCGGGCAAGTCCTTGAAATTTTGATGCTGAATTTTTCCTGATTGATGCACCAAAAGTTTGGACGCGTCCCGGTTATTTAAAGGGAAAAGCGCGATTTTTTCCTCGGGTAAAGGATAATCGTAGTCTTGAATAAAGATGTTAGGCATATCGGGTTTCATCCCAATAGATCTGATTTAGGTAAACTCAATAACCGAGCAGGCAGATAAATCAACCATAGTAATAGGATACAAATTCCGACCATAGGGATGTAGCTGAAGTCTTGGTTTCTTGTTCTTTCGTCATTTAGTAAAAGAAGCGTCCTAAGGATCAGGATTAAATAAGTGTGAATGGCGACTGGGAAAAAATGAAGCCAATCTATGCTTATTTTTTTAACATTTTCTGGAGCTTTGTCTGAAAAGAGTTGGTTTAGGTAGCCCAATTTTGAATCCGGAATTTTTTCAACTGTTTTGATCAACAATAAAATTAAAATGTTTAAAACGCTGATGACGCAAGCCAATAAATAGAACACTTCCGCTTTGGGTAAAAAACCATCTCCTCGGCCCGTCTCTCCAAAATGTACCGCCACTGGATCTGGTAATCCTCGATAGATAAATAAAAGCGTGATACCAAGACTTAGTAATGTAAAGATTCTAAGTACACGAGAAAGGAAATAATCGATCGACATATTTTTGAGATTGTTAACAAAATTAGTTTTGAAATCTTGGATGACCTAATCTTTATCTTTATTCTCTCTTTTAAAGGTATATTTTTGGCAAATATTTGAAATAAAGGCTGAAAAAAGTATTTTTGTTCATCATAATAAATGAACAATGCCTATATATACTAAAAATGGTGACCAAGGTTTTACGAGGCTAGCCGATGGCCAAGACCTATTGAAGTCAGATGTTCGTTTAGTTGCGATTGGGGATGTAGATGAGTTGAACTCATTTATCGGGCTTCTTATATGCAAAGTCTCTGATGATTTGACTCAAAAATTGATAAAAATCCAACAAAGTTTATTTGTATTAGGGGCTCATATTGCCACAGATCAAAAAGAATACTTGGGTAATATGAAATTGATATCCATGCAGGATATTATTGTTTTAGAGGAAATGATTGATGAAATGGATGCTAATCTAGAACCTATGAGGTTCTTTATTTTACCCGGTGGCCATGAGACGATTGCCATTGCTCAAATTACTCGGACTGTATGTAGACGCGCTGAGCGAAGCTTGATTCAGTGGGTAAAACCTATTCAAAATGAGGATTACGCCACTTCAATTGTATATTTAAATAGATTATCAGATTACTTATTTATGATGTGTCGATCATTACATAAAACGTTAGGTATCCCAGAAACACCTTGGAATTCAGGCAAATAAGAATAATAAAAAATGGAAATTCAAATACAACCTATTGTAAAGTCAAGAATCGATGATATCGATTTCGACAATCTATCTTTTGGACGCAGTTTTGCAGATCATATGTTGGTAGCTGAATATGCCGATGGTGCCTGGCAATCGATGACGATTCAGCCTTATGGTCCATTGAGCTATCAACCAGCCATGATGTCCATTCATTATGGCCAATCGATTTTTGAGGGTATGAAGGGATATCGTTCTGCCAAAGGGGATGTTTTGGTTTTTCGCCCGCAAGAGAATTTAAAACGTTTTAATAAATCGGCTGTTCGTATGTGCATGCCTGAGGTGCCAGAGGAGATTTTTTTAGGCGGTTTGAAAAAGTTGTTAGAAATAGACCATGCGTGGGTTCCCAATAAGGAAGGTTGCTCATTATATATTCGTCCATTTATGTTTGCTACTGATGAATATGTGGGGGTTAGTCCTTCAACCACCTACAAATTTATCATATTTAATTGCCCGGTAGGATCTTATTATTCTAAGCCTTTGAAAGTACGTGTTGAGACCGAATATATACGTGCTGCAAAAGGAGGAGTTGGTTTTGCAAAAAATGCGGGTAATTATGGAGGTTCTTTGTTTCCGACACAAAAAGCGATGCAAGCGGGTTATGACCAAATTATTTGGACTGACGCTGCAACTCACCAATACGTAGAAGAAGCGGGAACGATGAATTTGATGTTTATGGTGGGTGGTTCGTTGGTGACGGCGCCGACAGGCGATACCATTTTGGATGGAGTAACACGAAAGTCCGTTATTCAAATAGCCAAAGACTGGGGAATCGACGTGCAGGAGCGTCAATTGTCGGTGAAAGAGTTGGTCGACGGTATTTTAGATGGAACTGTGACGGAGGCGTTTGGGGCGGGTACAGCGGCAGTTATTGCGCCGATCCAAACCATAGGTTTTGATGGGAAAGATTATCAATTACCTGATAAAAAAGAATCCGATTTTTCTGCGAAAGTATTCACAGAAATCAATCAAATTAGACTGGGCGAGATCGAAGATACGCGTGGTTGGGTTTGGAAAGTTTAATTTCTTTTTAAGAAAACAAGTTTAATACCTGGGTCTTTAGCGGTACTTACGTCGTCCAAAACAACCCGGGTATTTTTATTTTTTTCCCAAATAATTTTCTTTCCTTCTATTTTAGCGTCTCCAAATTTCACCTCTAAATAGGATCTGAATTTTTCCTTCAGGTCGTCTACTTGCGATTTTGTTTCGACAAAAATATCAAAATCTATTTCATTTAATTGTTGCTTTTTGTCACTTAGGTAAGTGATGTCAGTAAAATTTAAATCACTATCGTCAAAATAAAGGGTATAAGATTTCCCATTGGAGGGTTGGTTTTCAGCTAATTCGAGCTTTTCATTTAACGAGTCTATCGAAATACCCCAATTTTTATTTCTAACAATTCCTTTAGTGCTTAAGGTGATTTTTTGAACCAGATCGCCGCTTTTTTCCCAGGCATGTAATGCCATTAGGTCTATTTCTGTAGTGACTGAAGTTGTATTTGCCGAATTTTCTTTTGGTGAATTACAAGAAAATAAAACGAAGGTGGTCGTTAGGATAAAAATGATCGATTTTGCAGTCAAATGCCCAAGACAAATAAAATCTTTTTTCATGTTTTTGAGAAAGTAATATTAAAAGATAAATTTATTGAAATGATTCAAAAAAAGTTCTAAATGAGAAAATAAATGTTATTTTTGTAATGAGTTAAATTGTCAATTTGATATTAAAATATATAAGATTATTAGTGGTTAGGTATTATGAAAATAGGTCGGTTATTAACTGACCTATTTTTTATGGGTCAAATCTCAATTAATGAACGATTTTTTTAGTCTACATTAAAACTCTCTTCCAATTCCGATCACCATGCCTATTTTACTCCCATTTGTGACAGGAAATCCAAACTTGCAAACTAAATTATAATAGGTAACGACATCAAATCCCAAACCACCGCCTGAAATCCATTGATTGACTAGTTTATTTTCTTTTTCTGAAAAATTGTTGCTCACATAGGCAAAGTCATAAAAGGCAGTTGGGTAAATGGCAATCGGGATTTGATTAAATTGTTTGATCGGCAAAAAAGGAAGTTTGAAGACCTTGTTTAACAATTGGAATTTGACCGTATTTCTATTTAAAAAATAGGATTTCCCGTCTAATACATTGAGTTCATATCCACGGACGATTTCATTTCCATACCCTAAGCCTCTAATATTAGCATAGGGGATATCGGTGTTTTTTGAAATTTTAGCTTTGAGTTGTGTGGTCAAGAAAAACTTAGACCCAAGATCAAAAAAGTACGCTATCGCTCCGGTAATTTCCCAAAAATCCACTTGGTCAGCGGGAAGGATACCTACTTTATTGACCGTAATGTCAAATTTCCTTCCTCTTAGTGGATAGGCTATTAAATCCCTGAAATCATACGAATAGGTGTAGAGTAATTGGGTGAAATTTTGTTCTTTCGTGTTGTAAGTGAAATAATTTGGGTTCAATTTTATAATCGTATCGGCTACGATGGTGTGGCTATATTTTAATTCCAAAGTTTGAATATCATAGAATTTAAACCTTTTTCTCAGGGTGATCCCACCGGCCCATCTTTCTCGCAATGTTTTTTCGTCCGTAAAATATTGCAAAGTGTCATTTCTCGTTTTATAAGGAATTGTTTTGGAGGTGGAATAGCTCGCATTAATGGCTAAACCCAATGTCTTTTTCTTATCTAAATAGGGGTTGCTATAAGTAAAATCAAGTCTTTGAGTAAATCCAGTCTCGGCCTTAATTAGCAGCTTTTCATTTCGACCTTGAAAGTTGTTATGAATGAAGTGAAGTCCAAAAATAGATCTATTTAAATCATGACCTCTTGACCACCAGTCATTTAAATTTCGGTCGGCCAGTTGGAAAATGGGATATCCTAAAATATACCATTGTTCAAGAAATTCAAAAGAAATTTTAAGTTGGCCATTCGGCAATTGGTTTAAATCTGCTTTCACCCAAATGAACAAATTAGTATTCATTAACTTGCGCCGATTGTATTCTAACCTTGTATCTAATGTATTGATCGCTATGGAATCTCCTGGTTTGAAATCTAATTCCCGACTTAAAATTTGATTTTTTGTTTTTTCATTTCCTTTAAAAAGGATGCTGTCGATGCGGATAAATTGTGCGCTTGCTTGGTAGGCAAGTAAGGTCATTAAAATGATTGTCGACATTCGCATTCCTTAAATTTAAGGAATATGGCTGAAACAAAATTTAATACTCTGTTAATTTATTCGAAAATAATCGTTTCTATTTGATTATTCCATGTTTCAAAGGAAGCTAAATATTTCTGTTCAATGATGGGTCTTTTTATTTTCAAAGTAGGGGTGAGGCAATTATTTTCAATAGTCCAATCCTCCTTTAGAACAATTATTTTAGCGAGGTGTTCGTTTTTTTTAAAATGAGGATTGGTGTTTTTTAGTAAGGTTTCTAAATGTCCCATTAATGCATTCGTTTCTGTTTTCTTACCTTCTAAACTTAACACAATTAATGCAATGGGTTGGGGCAAATTGATGCCTACGACACAACATTGTTCGATATGAGGGTCTACAGATAGTTTGTTTTCAATCGGGGCGGGCGATACATATTGTCCTTTGGCTGTTTTGAAATTATCTTTTACTCGTCCTATGATGGATAAAAAGCCATTTGAATCTATTTCACCCATGTCACCGGTTTTTAACCAGCCATCCACAAAAAGCTCTTGGGTCAATTGCTCTTGTTTATAATATCCCCATGTGTTGTAGTCGGCCTTCATTTGAATTTCTTTCGTTTCTGGGTCTATTCTTGTTTGGCAGGTCTTGTGAATTTTTCCTACGGTGCCAATTCTAATTTCATCCCTAGGCATGAGGGAGTTTAAACCCATGTTTTCAGTCATACCGTAGGCTTCTTGTATAAAAAAATCAATTTTTTGATACCATTTTAATAATTTTGAGGGCATGGGAGCGGCTCCTGTGAGCATCAAAATGGCCTTGTCTAAACCAAGGCCTTTTTTGATTTTTCGCTTAATGATTTGTTTTATAATGGGGATACTTAAAAGCAAGTCTAGCTTTTTTTGTCCCCCTATTTTCTCTAAAATTCCTTCTTGGAATTTGCTCCAAATTCTGGGAACTGCCAAGAAGTGTGTCGGATTTGCCTGATATAAATTTTCTTTGAATGTAAGTAGACTTTCAACAAAATAGATGGTACCTCCTGAGGCAATGCAGGCAAATTCAACAATATTTCTTTCGGCAATATGGCATAGTGGTAAATAGGAAATAAATCTGGTTTTTGGGGTATCTAAATAGGCAATTTGTCGGGCTAAGTTTAGGGCTTGTGCCACGGAACTATTGGGGATCATAACCCCTTTTGGTGTACCTGTGGTGCCAGATGTGTAAACGATGGTGGATAATTCGTCATCCTGTGGGTTATGTGGTTCGAATGTAGGGAATTCTTGGTCAAGGATTTCATTCCATTGTATGGCTTCTTTTTCTTCGGATTCGGGCGTGTGGATGATTAAGACATTAGTCGGTATGCCGCTTTTAATGGATTCCCAATGATCCAATTTGCCGACTATGAGTATTTGGCAATCAGAATGTACTAATACCTCGTTTAATTGATCTGCGGTTAAGGTGGCATAGAAAGGGACTGAGACACATCCCGCTGAAGAAATGGCTAAATCAGCTAAAATCCAGTAGGCTGAATTTTTTGACAATATACCTACATGCTTGGGTCCTGATTGGACTTTCTCTTGTAGGTAAGCCGCTAATTTATTAACCTGATTTTCTGCCTCCTGATAGGTGAAATCGATGTAATTAATTCCGACCGGTTGTTTGAGGAATATTTCATTGGGTTGTTTTTGGGCCCAATAATAAAAGTTTCCCAAATTGCTTTGGTAGGTGCTAATCATCGTCTTTTAGGTTTTATTCGCTAAAAATAAAACTTAATTCTTTTAAATCATAGACTTTGATTTCACTCAAATTTTCAAGAACTATGTGGCCATTGGAATTGACTCGAACTATTTTGGCTGAAAATACTCCTGTTTCATCTTCAAATAGTGCTGTAGATTGCATTCGGAATAAATTTTGATGGTAGACCTCGTCAATGAGTTCAAAATGATTTGATAGAAAATGTTGGTAAAAGTTTTCTATTTCAATGGATATGGCATTGAATATATCTCGAATATCGATGCTGGCGGGTGATTTTGTCCATTTCTTGAGTGAACTAGCTCTCAAATTATCGAATTTTGTTTGGTTAATATTGATACCAATTCCTACAATAGAAAAGTTCCATTGACCAGCTTGAAAATTGTTTTCGATAAGAATGCCGGCGATTTTTTGTTCCTCTAAATATAAGTCATTGGGCCACTTGATTTTAAGGGGTAGTTTTTCTAATAATGTGTTTTTAGCCCATTTTTGAAGGCCCTCTAGTATGCCAATGGCGATAGCTTTGCTCAAATAAAATTGATTCATGGCCAGCTGATTTTGGGGCTTCAACAAGTAAGAAACTAACAGATTTTCATTGGGTTCTGCGAGCCATTTATTTCCCCTTTGGCCTTTGCCTTCTGTTTGGTGTCCTGCAATCCAAGCAAAACCTTCAGGTAACTGATATTCGAGAGCCTCTTGGAATCCTAATGAATTCGTAGAAGCACATGTTTCCTGATATTTGGTGTTTTTGCCAACGAACCGAGTGGGTGCTTGATATTTGTTCAAATTTTATTTGTAATTTTATGTTTACAACAACAAATTTAATTTTTTATTCGTTTAAAAATCATTTATGCCTAAAAGTCCTAAGGAATCCGCTATTATCATTGATTCATCTGAAGTATTAGTTCAATGTGTAGTGAAGGGAATGCAAGAGAAGAAAGCACAAGAAATTGTCGTGATGGATTTAAGAGGCGTTCATAATGCTTTTACTGATTTTTTCGTTATTTGTTCGGGTACATCTGACACTCAAATTGAAGCGATTGCTGACTCAGTCGACAAAGAAGTATGGGAACAGGCTCGTGTTCACATGCATGCAATGGAGGGTAGAGCAAATCGAGAATGGATTTTAATGGATTACTATCAAGTGATTGTACACGTGTTTTTGAAAGATAAGCGTACATTTTTTAAATTGGAGGAGCTGTGGGGGGATGCCAAATTCACCAATATTCCTGATTAAAACCAAGCGTAGTTTATTTGAAATAATTTTTAATTTTTTCGAACTAATTTGGTTGTTTTAGAGTTTAAATGCCCAAATACCTAAAAACAAAATGGCTAAACAAGGAAGTAATCTTAAAAACAGTAAGCGTTCTGGAATTCAACCTAGACTACCTAAAAAGCCTATTGGAGGTATGCAGAGTTGGCTGATGATCGGTTTAGCCATTACGATGGTTAGTATGTTCTTTTTTACCAAACAAAGGACATTGCAGGAGATCACTCAAAATCAATTTGAATCCATGGTGATTCAAAAGGAAGTGGAGGGCGTGACGATTGTGAATGATCGCTTGGTCGAGGTGAGTTTAAAGTCCGCCTATGTGAGTAAATATTTTAAGGATTCTCCTCAGGGTATGATTTCCATTAAAAAAGGCCCACATTTTGAGTTTCCGATTATTTCAAAAGAAGGTTTTGAGCATTTTCTAGAAGATCGGCAAAAGAATTTTCCTCGGAATGAACGCATTTTTGCGACTCCCGAAATGAGAACTGGTCCTTTGGATTGGTTGGGCACTTGGGGTTTCTTTATTTTAATGGGTTTAAGCTTTTACTTTCTGTTTTTCCGCATGGGAGGCAGTGGGGGAGCTGGAGGTCAAATATTTAATATTGGCCGAAGCCGTGCCACGCTGATCGAAGGAGAAGCGAAAGTGAAGGTTACGTTCAATGATGTCGCTGGTTTAGATGAAGCTAAAGAGGAAATCCAAGAGATTGTGGAGTTTTTAAAATTCCCTAAAAAATTCACTGATTTGGGAGGTAAAATACCGAAGGGTGCTCTATTAGTCGGGCCTCCTGGTACGGGTAAAACACTCTTAGCGAAGGCTGTAGCCGGAGAAGCGGGTGTTCCATTTTTCTCTTTGTCAGGTTCTGATTTTGTTGAGATGTTTGTAGGTGTGGGCGCGGCTCGAGTTCGGGATTTGTTCAAACAAGCGAAGGAAAAGGCCCCATGCATTATTTTTATTGATGAGATAGATGCGGTGGGTAGATCAAGAGGAAGAGGTCAAATGCCTGGATCTAATGATGAACGAGAGAATACGTTGAATTCATTATTGGTTGAAATGGATGGCTTTGCAACGGATTCCGGAATTATTATTTTGGCTGCCACTAACCGTCCTGATGTATTAGATCCGGCATTATTAAGGCCCGGAAGGTTCGATCGGACCATTTCTATTGACAAACCAGATATTATAGGCCGAGAGGCTATTTTTAAAGTCCATTTGAAGCCGGTGAAGTTGGCCCAAGGAGTGGATCCCAAAGAGCTATCGGCACAAACACCTGGATTTGCAGGAGCGGAAATCGCCAATGTGTGTAATGAGGCGGCACTAATTGCCGCACGTCGGAATAAATCGGCCGTTGACATGGATGATTTCCAAGAGGCAATGGACCGAGTAATAGGTGGATTAGAGAAGAAAAATAAATTGATTTCCCCTTTAGAGAAAAAAATAGTGGCTTTTCATGAGGCTGGACATGCGATTGCAGGTTGGTTTTTAGAACACGCTAATCCATTAGTCAAAGTTTCGATAGTCCCTAGAGGGGTAGCTGCCTTAGGATATGCACAGTACTTACCAAAAGAACAGTTTTTATATCGTACCGAACAGCTTATGGATGAGATGTGTGTGACATTAGGAGGTAGAGCAGCGGAGGAAATTATTTTTGGTAAAATATCAACAGGTGCGCAAAATGACTTAGAGCGAATCACCAAATTGGCTTATTCAATGGTCACCGTTTATGGAATGAATGAGAAGTTGGGAAATATTTCATATTATGATTCTAAAGGATCTGAATACCAATTTAACAAGCCATATTCAGAGCAAACTGCTAGAGAGATCGATGAGGAAGTTCGTAAAATAATAGCTGAAGCCTATGTGCGCACTAAGAAATTATTGAGCGACAAAAAGGATAAATTAACGATTCTGGCTGAGCAATTATTGAAAAAAGAAGTTCTTTTTCAAAGTGATTTAGAAGAGTTGGTTGGCCCTCGTCCCTTTGAGCAGTTAACTTCATATCAAGAGTTTATTAAAGGGGAAACGGAAAAGAAAAGAAAGGATGCCAAGGATGAGCGGGATTTAGCTGAGAATGAAAAGAATGCACCCAAGAAAGTGCTTGCCAAACCCAGGGCTAAGAAGAAGCCTATCGAGGATTCTGGTGAGGTGAAAAAGCCGGTGGCTAAAAGAGTTCCCAAAGCGAAGTAAACAAATAAATTGGGTGGGGCTTATTCTCCACCTTTTTTTTATTGTATATGATTGAAGTTCAAATACCTTCAGGCAAAAAAGCCTATTTCGCGTCTGATTTTCATCTAGGATTCCCTACCCCTGATGAATCTCTAGTCAGGGAGAAATATATCATCACGTGGTTGAGCCAAGTACAAAAAGATGCTTCAGATGTTTTTTTATTAGGGGATTTATTCGATTTTTGGTTTGAATATTCTCAAGTTGTACCCAAAGGATTTGTTCGGTTTTTGGGTAAATTGGCAGAAATGAATGATGCGGGAATACGAATTCATATTTTTGTAGGCAACCATGATTTGTGGCTGAAAACCTATCTCAAAGACGAAATTGGCGCCATGGTATATTATCAGCCCACAGAATTTAGTTTTACGGTAAATGGAAAATCAATTAAGGCTTTGTTGGGACATGGGGATGGTCAGGGTCCTGGAGATTATGGTTACAAGTTTTTAAAACAAATTTTTATTCATCCGGTGTCAATTTTTTTATTTAAAATTTTACATCCAGATTTGGGAGTACGTTTAGCGCATATTTGGTCAAATACGCGAAAATTTGATACCATTTCAGCTGGTGAGGTTCCATTTAATCCGCATACGGATTTTATTTTAAATTTCGTAAGAGCCCAGGTTTTGGTAGATGCAAAATCGAATACCCGCAAAAAAGCGTACGTTTTTGGACACAGGCATCATCCGATCGCTTTTCCTTTGGGGGAGGAGTCAACTTATTATAATTTGGGGGATTGGTTTAGTCCCAATTTTAAAAACGCTTTTTACCTAGTTTTAGCTGATGAAGAATTTAAGTTCATGCATAGTTCTATTATTTAGTCTATTTTTTCTTTCTCGTCAAGTAGTTGGACAGGAGTCCACTGAGCAATGGCGGCCAAAATTTCACTTTTCGCCGAATAAAAACTGGACTAATGATCCCAATGGTTTGATTTATTTCAATGGGTACTATCATATGTTTTTCCAATATAATCCTTTTGGTAGTCAATGGGGAAACATGAGTTGGGGTCATGCGAAGAGCAAGGATTTGTTGCATTGGGAAGAATTGCCCGTTGCAATTCCCAAAGATTCAGCTTACATATTTTCTGGCTGTGTGGTTTTGGATAAAGCTCATGTTTCAGGCTTAGGAGACCCTAAAAAACCCTTATTTATTGCGATATATACGGCTGACTTTCCAAAAAAAGGGGAAGAACAACATCTAGCATATTCCAACGATGAGGGGCATACATGGAATAAATATGAAAAGAACCCCATCTTAAATATTCATTTGAAGGATTTTAGAGATCCTAATGTGTTTTGGCATGAACCTAGTAAGCAATTTGTGATGGTAGTTTCAAAGCCTAAAGAGTTTATTATTCAAATTTATGGATCAAAAAATTTAATACGATGGGATTTGTTGAGTGAGTTTGGCCAACAAGGTGATGTAGAGAAAATTTGGGAATGCCCTTCATTATTACAAGTTCCGGTGGAAGGCAAGGTCGGGAGCAAAAAATGGGTATTATTTGTCTCCTCAAAGGGGCCATATAAAGACTATGTAGGCATGCAATATTTTGTTGGAGATTTCGATGGAAAGAATTTCAAAAATGGAAATTCAGCAGAAACGAAACTATTTGTAGATTATGGGAAAGATTTTTATGCGGCTATTCCATTTTCGAATGTAAATTCTGAAAAGCCGATTTGGCTAGGTTGGGCGTTAAATTGGGCGTATGCAAAAGATCAACCAACTTCCCCTTGGCGTGGTCAAATGTCCTCAGTTCGGGCCTTGTCATTGGCGTCTACGTCTCAAGGATTGAGGTTAAAGCAAGCATTTATGCCAATTTTAGATCAATTAAAGCCTGAATTCAAACGTACTAATTTCAAGATTATGGGTACGTCTATGCTAGGGAATTTCAAATTTTCAAATAAAAAATCTTATTTGATTGAATTGGAAGTTTCTAGGTCAGTGGCGAATAATTGGGGGATTTCGATTCAAGGTGTTGGTGTTCATTCACAAGAGAAAATTGACGTGGGTTTTGATGAGGTAGGCCAACAGTGGTTTATTGATCGAAAAAAGTCTGGCAAAATTATTCATCCAGGATTTTTGCTTGATGATCGAGCTGATTTCATAAAAGGCAAAGGCAAAAAGGTTCGATTGTTTCTCGATCATTCTATTTTAGAAGTGTTGGCACAAGATGGATTGGTCGCCATATCAAGCCTACGTTTTCCCTTAGAACAAGATGAAGAATTTCTGCTTTTTTCCGGTAACAAGGAAACTATTATTAAACAAATATCGATTTGGAGTCTTTGATTTAGGGAATCTTCAATTATTTGACTAATTTAAATTTTATTATTTTTACAAAAAAAATATTTATGTCCATTTCAACAACAAGACTAGAGGTGATGACTGAGTTAGGCCGTAATATGGACAACTTTGTTGCTCAATATTTAAATCCGATAGATAGTAATTGGCAGCCTTCTGATATGCTTCCAGATTCAACAAAAGACAACTTTTTTGATGAAGTAAAACAATTGCAGGAAGCGGCCAAAGAGTTACCTTATGATTATTGGGCTGTGTTAATTGGTGATACGATTACTGAGGAGGCTTTGCCGACCTACGAATCATGGTTGATGGGGATGGAATCAGTAAACCAACAAGATCAAGAAAATAGCTGGGTTCGTTGGATACGTAATTGGACCGCTGAGGAAAGTCGGCATGGTAATTTATTAGGAACGTATTTATATTTGTCAGGAAAGGTTGACATGCACTCTGTAGCGGTCTCAACTCAGTATTTAATTGCCGATGGTTTTGATATTGGTACTTCGGCTGATCCATATCGCAACTTTGTTTATACATCATTTCAAGAGATGGCGACGAATGTTTCTCATCGTCGGACTGCTTCTCTAGCAAAACAGCATGGCAACTCATTGTTGTCAAGAATGTGCGCGCAGATTGCAGCTGATGAATTAAGGCATGCAAAAGCATATAAAGCATTTGTGACAGAAATTTTCAAATTAGATCCATCTGAAATGATGCTTGCCTTTGCTGATATGATGAAGAAGAAAATTGTCATGCCAGCACATTTTTTACGCGAAATGAATGGGGCTAAAAGTTCTGTTTATGAGCATTTTTCAGATGCGGCGCAAAGAATCGGTGTGTATACCACCTATGATTACATCAGTATTATGCAGGGTTTGATTAAGGATTGGGATATTGAAAAAATGTCTGGCTTAAATGATGTCGCTGAGAAGGCTAGAGATTATGTGGCTAATTTACCAACCAGGTTAGAAAAGTTAGCCGATCGGGTTAAGATTCCTGAATTAGCCTATCCGTTTACTTGGATTGTACAATAGATGAATGAAAAGTTGTCGATGGACGAGCTAAAAAGGCTCGATGTGACACAATTTAAAAATTCAGAAAAGTTCCCTTTTGTTATGGTTCTGGATGATATTCGGAGCATGAACAATGTAGGTTCCGCATTTCGGACAGCCGATTCATTTCGTTGCTCACATATTTATTTGTCTGGAATAACGGCTCGGCCTCCCCACAGAGAAATATCAAAAACAGCTTTAGGGGCCGATGAATCTGTCGATTGGACTTATTTTGATGGTCCCTCTGACTGCATAAAAGCATTAAAAGAACTTGGTTATACCTTAATTTGCATTGAGCAAGTAAAAGATTCAATCTCTTTATTTGATTTTAATCCTGATCAAAATCATAAATATGCTTTTGTGTTTGGGAATGAGGTGTTTGGGGTTAATGAATTGTTTATCAAAGAGGCCGATTATTCACTCGAAATACCTCAATTTGGCACTAAGCATTCTTTAAATGTCTCAGTGTGTATGGGAATTGTTAGCTATGATTTCATTTCAAAAAGTAAAATTTAATTTTTCAATGTTAAATTTCAATTTTCATTTAAAAATTTAACGCGTTAAAATTTTTATTAATAATTTCTTTATATAGATTTAACATATAATTAAAAAAATAATACTATGAGTGAATCTAATAAAGTACTAGTCGATGTTTTGGCAACAATTGTATTGCCTAAATTGAAAGGTTTGAGCGAGAAAAATGCGAAAAAAATGGTTCAATTGAGTCATAAAGCTTTGGGGGATATTTCTAAGAAATACCATAAATTAATGGACGAACAAGCTAAGGATTTGGCCAAGCAAAAGGAAAAAGCTGCTAAAGTTGCCAAGAAATTAGCCATCAAGGAAGCTAAAAAAAAACAAAAAGTAGCAAAAAAAGCATCTAAACAAAAGCAAGTTTCTTTATTATTGGATGTTGTAAAGCCGGTGGCAACTGGTAAGCCAGCGGTTGCAAGTGTCACAAATACTAAATCTACAGCAAAGATTCCTGTTCGAATTTCTGCTACTAAAAAATAAGTCGTTTATCCTTTAAAAATTGCGCCTATACCATTTACTAGATGGGTATAGGTGCATTTTTTTATTTTTAGTGAATTATTGTAATTATATGATTTTATCTGTTCGTCAAGTAGTTAAAAAATACCAGGATCATTTGGCCTTAGATCACATTGATTTAGAAATCCCAAAGGGCAAGATATTTGGTTTATTAGGCCCCAATGGAGCTGGTAAAACTTCGTTAATTCGAATTATTAACCAGATTACGGCTCCTGATTTCGGACAAATAATATTTGATGGAGAGCCGCTTTCTGCCAAGCACGTGGATCAAATTGGTTATTTGCCTGAGGAAAGAGGACTATATAAAAAAATGAAAGTGGGGGATCAATTATTGTATTTGGCTCAGTTGAAGGGTATGTCCAAATCAGAAGCTATTTCAAAATTGAAGGATTGGTTTATCCGATTGGATATTAAAGATTGGTGGAACAAGCCGGTGGATGATTTATCTAAAGGTATGCAGCAGAAGACTCAATTTATTGCGACTGTGGTTCATGAGCCTAAACTTTTAATTCTAGATGAACCATTTTCTGGATTTGATCCCATTAATGCTAATATGCTGAAAGATGAAATTTTGGCTATCAAAGAGCGGGGGGCAACTATTTTATTTTCAACGCACCGTATGGAAACGGTAGAGGAATTATGTGATGATATTGCGCTAATTAATCATTCAAGAGTGGTATTAGCCGGTGAAAAGGTGGAAGTCCAAAATCGGTATAAACAGCATATATTCAAAATCAGGTATATAGGTAATTTGCCCCATGAATTAGGAGGGGTTGATATTTTGACTGTTAATGGCCAATCGGCCACCTTAAAACTGGCCGATGGAATTCGTTCAAATGAGGTCATATCTCAAATTATCACGCATGTTGACCTGTTAGAATTTCAAGAAATAATTCCATCGTTCAATGATATATTTATTCAAGTAGTCAACGAAACAAATTCATATGAATAAGATCTTATTAATTATCCAGCGTGAATATATAACGAGAGTGTTGAAGAAATCTTTTTGGATCTCTTCATTGTTGGCCCCAGTCTTAATTACAGCCATTTATGCAATACCTATTTGGTTAGCTATGAAAGACAAAGAAGTGAAACGAGTAGAAATATTGGATTTAAGTGCTTTGTGGAAAAAAAGTGACCTTTTAGACAAAGAGGTTCAATTTGATTTCACTACAGGGAAAGAACAAGATTTAAAAATGTTATTTGCTTCAAAAGGATATGACGCATTTGTAAGTATTCCAAAGGATGTATTGACTAATCCTAAGGGGGTACATATTTATACGGCTAAGAACATCGGGATGTCGTTAAAGGAGTCTGTGGAGAAGCTTATTCAAAATAAGGCACGCCATGAATTACTGCTTAAAGCGGGCATTTCTTCCCAGATTTATGAAAGCACTCAAGTCGACATCGATAGCAAGACAATTACGGTGTCCACCGACGGGCAGGAGACAAGTTCTAGTTCGGGAGGAGCGATGATTTTAGCTGGAATAATGGGTTTAGTGTTGTATGTGACCTTGTTGCTATATGGATCTCAAGTGATGAATGGGGTAATTGAAGAAAAAAGTAGTCGGATTATCGAGGTGATTATTTCTTCGGTTAAACCCTATCAACTGCTGTTGGGAAAGATTATTGGAGTGGGATTAGTGGGCTTAACGCAGTTTTTACTTTGGATTGTTTTGACCTTTGGCCTAACGCAAGTAACGAGTAAATTATACGGAGAAAAAGAGAAAAATACGCTAACTCAAATTAAGCAAATTGAGTCGACCTCTCCTGAAAGTGTAATGTCAAGAAGTGAGAATGAATCTCCTATGTCGGAGGTGACCAAAGTTTTAGAAAGTACGAATATACCGTTGATAATCGCAGCTTTTTTGTTTTACTTTTTTGTTGGATATATGCTTTATAGCTCTTTGTTTGCGGCGATCGGTTCAGCGGTGGAAAGTGCTACTGAGGCCCAGCAATTTACTTTTATTGTGATGATCCCCATCATATTATCCTTTTTAATGGCGCAGTATACGATGCAAGACCCGGATAGTACCATTGCATTTTGGGCCTCTATGATTCCATTTACTTCACCAATAAACATGATGGTCCGGCTACCTTATGGAGTTCCTGTTTGGGAATTAATCTTGTCAATGGCCTTACTAATTCTGGGATTTTTGGGATGTAGTTGGGTTTCTGCACGAATTTATCGCGTAGGAATTCTGATGTATGGCAAGAAAGTTACCTGGAAGGAATTGGGAAAATGGTTGTTCTACAAGGGATAATTAGATATTTAGCCATTCATCTAATTCTAAGGTGTTGAATCCTGCAATCATTCTGTTTTTGTCAACAAGAATGGGTCTTTTGATAGCGGAGTTTTTTTCTAAAAGGAATTCAAATGCTTTTTGTGGATCAGTTAATGCCAACTTTATCTCTTCTGGTAATTGCCTATAAGTTGATCCTTGTTTATTAAATACCTTCTCAAGTGTTAAACGATCTATGAAACCCTGTAGTTCATCAGAGCTTATTCCATTTTTTTTATAATTAATGAATTCGAATGGAATGCCTTTTGTTTGAAGGTATTCAAATGCTTTTTTCATGGTATTGCAGGCTGGAATTCCGTAAATTTTCAACATTGGATTAATTATTTAGTTTTCTTGTTTTGTGTGTCAATTTTGGTGGTATTTTTGTAAACTTATTACAAAATTAATACAAAAAGCCATATGGAATATAGAATTGAAAAGGATACGATGGGTAAGGTTCAAGTACCTGCTCATGTATATTGGGGGGCACAAACTCAACGTTCGATAGAGAATTTTCCTATCGCACAGGACATTAATAAAATGCCAAAGGAGATTATTCGAGCCTTTACGTATCTTAAAAAGGCTGCGGCCATTACTAATTTTGAGGCTGGTGTTCTTGACGAAGCTAAGAAAAATTTAATTTCAGCTGTTTGTGATGAAATTTTAGCGGGTCAATGGGCAGATCAATTCCCTTTAGTTGTGTGGCAAACTGGATCTGGTACTCAATCTAATATGAATTGTAATGAAGTTATCGCGTATCGCGCTCACGTGCTTCAAGGGGGTAATTTATTAGACGAACAGAAATTTGTTCACCCAAATGATGATGTGAACAAATCTCAATCTTCGAATGATACGTTTCCTACGGCCATGCATATTGCTGCATATCAAACGCTCATAGAAGTGACCATACCAGGTATTACTAAATTGAGGGATACATTAGAAGCAAAGGCCAATTCGTTTAAACACGTGGTAAAAATTGGTCGAACGCATTTCATGGACGCAACTCCATTGACATTGGGTCAAGAATTTTCAGGATACGTATCGCAGTTGACGCATGGCTTAAAAGCAATCAAAAACACGTTAGCTCATTTATCGGAGTTGGCCCTTGGGGGAACGGCGGTTGGAACTGGAATTAATACCCCCGTGGGATATTCAGAGAATGTAGCGAGTCATATCGCAAATTTGACGGGCTTACCTTTTATTACGGCTGAGAATAAATTTGAAGCTTTAGCTGCTCATGATGCGATAGTTGAGGCTCATGGAGCATTGAAAATGGTGGCTGTGAGTTTAATGAAGATAGGAAATGATATCCGTATGTTATCCTCTGGGCCACGTTCAGGTATAGGTGAGATTTATATTCCCGACAACGAGCCAGGATCTTCTATCATGCCAGGGAAAGTGAATCCTACGCAATGTGAGGCGATGACTATGGTTGCAGCTCAGGTTATGGGGAATGATGTGACGATTGGTATTGGTGGGTCCAACGGGCATTTCGAGTTGAATGTGTTTAAACCTGTGATGATTTATAATTTTCTGCACTCGGCTAGATTGATTGGCGATGTTTGTGTGGCATTCAATGACAAATGTGCTATTGGCATAGAGCCACTGCATGAAAATATCTTAAAACATGTCAATAACTCATTAATGCTGGTAACAGCCTTAAATACTAAAATAGGATATTATAAGGCAGCAGAAATTGCACAAACAGCGCACAAAAATGGTTCTACATTGAAAGAAACAGCCATTTCCTTAGGATATGTAACTCCAGAGGAGTTTGATGCTTGGGTTAAACCTGAGAATATGGTAGGAGAAATAAAATAAATTTTTCGAAAAATAGAAGATTCTGATAAAGCTGAATAAAAATGCCCTATAAATCGATTTAGGGCATTTTTTAGGTCATTAACTCATCTCTCTCAGCTCAATGGTGTAAAAGGAGTTGGGGAACGGAAAACTCATGGCAATTGCTGTTGCCACCTCAATCGAAGGCAAAATCAAGGTGATAATTTGTGATATTTCTCCGCCGTCAATTTGTTGGATGATCTTATTTTCAATTTTGCCACTCTTTGAAAAATAAGTTTGTGGACCCGTAAATTTTTGAAAAAGCATGTCAGAATACTTCGATTTTAGTTCTTTTAACCATGTCCGAATGACTACTAAATCTTCCTCACTGAGCAGGCTGTTTTTCCCTGAAATTCCTTCAACTGGGCCTCTAACTATGATGACAAATCGTTTCATAAAAATATAATTATTTTACTATTTAAAACTCACTTTGAAATTTATCAAATGGGTTTTCAATGTCTTGCTGTTTAGGCAAGCTCGATTTTTCTTTTAAAATGGGTTTTGCCTTTTCTATCTTTTCAGGTAAAAA